>Ga0114962_10002568_pt1 | contig 15056 bp, 14 predicted proteins | sample C_130820_MF_Meta_FD_87017 | JGI IMG/M metagenome (GOLD analysis project Ga0114962, IMG submission 87017) | Freshwater microbial communities from Lake Croche, Canada to study carbon cycling - C_130820_MF_MetaG | ecosystem: Environmental > Aquatic > Freshwater > Lake | place: Lake Croche, Canada...
CAACGGTAAAGGAAACTGTGGGTAGGTATAGCCTGGTATTTAAGCAGTCAACCGTTGACCGATTACCGTTGACTGTGTATCCAAACCCAAGTAAGAATACTATTGTTGTAAATGGAAGTCATATAGCTTCGGTGCAGGTGGTAGACAATTTGGGTAAGGTGGTGAAGGTTGTAACATTGAAAGATACCAATAATCCTAGCTTGTCTGTAGGTGGATTGGCAACAGGGGCGTATCACCTGAAAGTACAAACAACAGATGGTAAGGTAAGTACTGTTGGAATGGTGAAGGAATAGAGACCTTGAGAGATTCGTAATAACAGAAAAGCCCTTGAATAAACTTCAAGGGCTTTTCTATTGGTAATAAGGCAACTAGTTATTTTTTGAAGATGTTATTTACAGCACCTGCCAACATCGGGAACTTCTCTTTTACATAAGTAGCAATAATCTCTATTACTTTTGTCGCTTGCTCGGAGGATAACCCCGCTTCGCTTTTTAATCTATCAATCAATTCGTTCATAATTATTTATTGTTAAGCTACTTTTAATAAACTCATTTTACTCTTATTAAATTTACCTTCTGCATAGTCTAAGGTAACGTGCAATTTGTTTTCGTTGGTACCAGGGAGTTCAAACATAGCATCTGTCAATATCCCTTCGCAGATACTCCTCAATCCCCTGGCGCCTAGCTTATATTCCATCGCTTTCTCTACCATAAAATTAAGCACTGCTTCATCAAATGTGAGGGCAATACCCTCAAACTCAAACAGGCGTGTATATTGCTTAATAAGTGAGTTCTTAGGGGTTGTTAATATGCTACGTAACGTTTCGGCATCCAAAGGATTTAGATAGGTTACAATAGGCAACCTGCCCAACAACTCGGGAATAAGACCAAAGCTCTTTAGATCTTGCGCATTAATAAACTGAAGCAGGTTCTTACGCTGATAATCCTGACTTTCCTTGTTTACATTAAACCCAATAGCATTGGTGTTTATCCTACGGGCAATTACTTTATCGATACCATCAAAGGCACCCCCACATATAAAAAGGATGTTTTTGGTATCAACTTTTATCATCTTCTGATCGGGATGTTTACGACCTCCCTGTGGTGGAACTAAAACCTCGGTACCTTCCAACATCTTCAATAGACCTTGTTGTACCCCTTCACCACTTACATCTCTTGTGATAGATGGGTTATCGCCCTTTCGTGCTATTTTGTCAATTTCATCTACATAAACAATCCCACGTTCGGCGGCAGCTACGTCATAATTGCAGTTTTGCAACAAACGTGTAAGCATACTCTCCACATCTTCCCCCACATAACCGGCCTCTGTAAATACGGTAGCATCTACGATAGCAAAAGGCACATTCAGTAAGCGAGCAATGGTCTTTGCCAATAATGTTTTACCAGTACCAGTTTCGCCCACCATTACCACATTGCTCTTTTCTATTTCAACATCATCTTGAGATTGCTTTTGGTTGATACGTTTGAAGTGATTGTACACTGCTACGGTAATTACCTTTTTAGCATCATCTTGTCCAATGATATATTCGTCCAGAAACTTCTTTATTTCGAAAGGTTTACGGATATTGAGCTTGAAATTGGAAGTTGCGCTCGAAGTAAGAGAAGAGCCAGTACTGCCTGTAGCTGCATTTCCTTCCTGCTTCAATCCGAGCTCTTGTGTAATAATATCTTGAGCGTGTTCTACGCAATTTTCACAGATATGCCCTTCCTGTCCAGCTATTAATATTTTCACCTCATCACGACCACGGCCGCAAAATGAACAGTGTAAATTTGTTTGTTTAGGCATTATTTGTACTATTTATTAATGTTTATCAATATAATTATTGATAATAATGCGCGTTAAATTCAAAAATACAGCTAATTGTTTATTTAACGGGCATTTTGAACTAGTCCCTAGCGTTATAATTTATCTAAAACACCATCTACAATACCGTAAGCTACGGCTTCATTGGCATCCATCCAATAGTCTCTGTCAAAGTCTTTCATTACTTGTTCGAACGTTTTACCACAGTTATTTGCTAAAATCTTAGCACCCAATTCCTTGGTTTTTCTTATTTGTTCTGCTTGTATTTCTATGTCAGCACTTGTAGCCTGAAAGTAGCCACCGATGCTAGGTTGGTGTATCATAACTTCACCATGTGGGTAAATGAAGCGTTTCCCCTTCGTACCAACGCTCAAAAGAATAGAACCCATGCTAGCGGCTAAACCCATGCAAATAGTACTTACAGGGCTTGATATCAATTTGATGGTATCGTACATTACCATACCACTTGTAACTACACCTCCGGGACTGTTTATATAAAACTTAATCTCTTCACCAGGTTTATCTGCTTCTAATAGCAATAGTTTGGAGACTACATCTTTTGCACTTTTATCATCCACAACACCCCATAGATAAACAGCTCTTTTTTCAAAGAACATTTTCTCCATCTTCTTCATCGTCATCCCACCAATCTGTTCTTGTTTTTCTTCTTTAGGGGTTTCTTCCTCCTCATCTTCCATTAAGTATGGATTTAGAGTATATTTTGATTGAATCATTTTCTGTTGTTTTATTTGTAATGATACGTATTTCTAAACGACTACTTTAATGCTGCCGCTTTTCTTGGGTTAATAAAAAGAACTTCATCAACCAAGCCATATTCTTTTGCTTCTTCGGCCTTCATCCAAAAATCTCTATCACAATCGATAGCTACCTGTTCGATGTCTTTGCCACTATGGTCGGCAATTACTTCGTAGAGTTCAATTTTCAGTTTTTTTATTTCTCTTGCAGTAATCTCAATGTCTGTAGCTTGTCCACCAATACCACCACTAGGTTGATGTAGCATAATACGGCTATGTTTTAAGGCAGTACGTTTGCCTTTAACTCCTGCACACAATAACACTGCACCCATACTAGCGGCAATTCCTGTGCAGATAGTACTTACATCTGGACTAATAAACTGCATCGTATCGTATACACCCAATCCTGCATAAACACTTCCTCCTGGGCTGTTAATATACATTTGTATATCCCTGCTTCTATCTACACTTTCCATAAATAGTAGCTGAGCAGTAATAATATTTGCCACATAGTCATTAATCCCTTCTCCAAGAAATATGATACGATCCATCATTAAACGGCTGAATACGTCCATTTGTGCAATGTTCATCGGACGTTCCTCAATGATATATGGGGTAAGATTAGTTGGGTTAAAATGGGTTTGATAATTGTGCAGAGTTGCGCTACTGATACCTTGGTGTTTTACAGCATACTTTTCGAATTCCTTTCCTATATTCATGTACTCTATTTTATTATATTAAAATTAATAGCCTCATCTTCTTTCAAAATGTGTGCAAACTATTAAATGCGACAAGATGTCTGTTTATTGAAAATGTACTAGAATTTAGGACAATTTATTGGCTTATCCGTACTAGGTCTGTAGATGTAAACTGCAGAAAGTTCTATTCCTCCTTTGTTTTCACTAGCAGTTTTCAGGGTAGAAGTAGTTACATCGTACGTAAGCCCAAACCTTACATCATTAAACTCTAAACCTACATAAGGAATAATTGCATCATTCAAACGTAACCAACTTCCAACATACAAACTAGTTGATTTGTTGTCTTCTTGGTGTGCAATAAATTGAAATGCACCTCCTAGAACGGTCTCACTTGCTCCAGCCTGCATTGTTTCTATTCCACTTAGATGTAAAGTAGTATTGGGGCTAACTCCAAAATAAGTACCTGCTTGTATAGTAGTCCTTGTATTAATTGGGTGACTTTCTGAACTTGATAATTTTTGAGTAGGCTGATTGATATGGTAAACACTCACGCCACCATAAAAATTGTTTCGATCATTTGTACTTGTACTATACAAGAGGCCAGCATTTAAATCTATGTAATTTGATGAAAGGTTATTTATACCAGTATATGCCTGGTTATATAGAATTGGGCTGCCATCGGTGTTAAATCCAAGGCTTAGTCCTGAAGTATTGATGTATGTATTTGAATATGTTAATTGAACCCCACCACTCAATTGGGTAAAGCCATTTTCGTCTAATCCTTTGTGATAGGCAGTAGATAAGCTGAAATAGTTCATGTTTACTGCTCCGCCTGCACTTTTATCTGTAAGGAAAGTAGCACCAATACCCCAAGTATCATTGGTTGGAATAGCATCTTTACCAACATGAAAATCTACTGAACCAGTAGAGGTAATAAAAGCATTGTTTATGGTTGGCCATTGATTTCTATAGTTACCATTTACTCTTAGTGCACCATCGAACTTACCAGTGAAAGCAGGATTAACAGTGAGAGGAGAAGAAAAGAATTGGGAAAAATGGGGGTCTTGTGCATATAGGCAACCAGACAAAATCAAAAGTAAAAGAGGGGCAATTATTTTTTTCATTGTAATGTAATTATTCTAATAGTGATTAATAATCTTAGTAAACTGCTGTATGTGAGTAGATTAGACTGCTATTTTTAACATATGAACGTGCCTGAAATTTTTCGAAAGACAAATATAGCCCATTTTAATAAAGTTTATGATTGCAATTTAGTTCCATAGGCCAAATCACCCGCATCACCAAGTCCAGGTACAATATACCCTTTGGCTGTAATTTCGTCATCGATGTCGCCGCACCAAATTCTTAAGTCACTTCCACACTCTCTTTGCAAGTACTCTATACCTACAGAACTTGCTATAACACAAACTACAAATATTTCCTTTGGATTTCCTTCGGCTTTAAGGAATTGTACTGTTTTAGCCAATGAAGCACCCGTTGCAAGCATAGGGTCACTTATAATAACCGTTTTATTATCTAAAGAGGGACAGCTTAAGTAATCTAAGCTTATCTCGAAAGTGCCATCTCTGTGGTGTTTTCTGTAAGCTGAAATAAAAGCATTATCTGCTTTGTCGAAATAATTCAGCATTCCATTATGAAGGGGTAGTCCAGCCCTTAGGATAGTAGCCAAAACAGGTTGCTCTTTCAAAACTTTACTGCTATGTATACCTAGTGGCGTTTGGATATCTATTTCGGAGTAGGGTAACAATTTGCTAATTTCATAAGCAGCTACTTCTCCAACGCGTTCTATGTTTCTACGGAAACGAAGCCGGTATTTTTGTGTGTCTACATCTCTAAGTTCCGAAATCCAATTACTTACTAAACTGTGTTGCTCACTTAAATTTATTACCATATAAATGCACTTTTTGAATTATAAAATTCATTGCTATTATTAGTTGGCAATGATTTAGGGTCGCACAAAACTAAGGCGTAGACCTATATTCTTTTAATACAGTTGTCCCCATAACTTAAATACAGCTTAAGAGCTATTTAAATATGCAAAGATTAATTTATTGATCCAAATAAACTCAATTAGCCAACCATTTATATCCTATTAGTGTTAATTAAATTGTAATAAAGGCTATATTGTGTCCCTTTTGCTTGCAAAACAGCCATTTGTGGATAACAAGAGCTATATTTCAACCCAAAAATAAGTATTCAATTTTTAATTAACGATAAGTCAATTCATTTCAATGGCAGTATTAAAAGAAGGAAGTAAGGCTCCAGGGTTCAAAGCCTTAGATCAAAATGGGAAAACAATAGCTCTCAAAGATTATTTAGGTAAAAGAGTTGTTCTTTATTTCTATCCAAAAGACGACACACCAGGATGTACTGCTCAAGCATGTAATCTGCGTGATAATTACACAGAATTAATTGCCCAGGGTTTTCAAGTGATAGGGGTTAGCGTAGACGGCGTGAAGAGTCATAAAAAGTTTCAGGAAAAGTATGAACTACCTTTTCCATTGGTATCAGACGAAGCAAAGAAGATTGTAGATGACTACAATTTGTGGGGTGAAAAGAAATTTATGGGCAAAACTTATATGGGTACCACCCGTACCACTTTCTTGATAGATGAAACAGGTAAAATAAAGAAGATTATTGCAAAGCCTGATACAAAAAATCACACAGAAGAAGTTTTAGCAGCATGGAATGAGGGGTAGCATACTTTTGTTTTATTATTTAAGATAAAAAGCTTCGAAAGGATAATTCTTTTCGAAGCTTTTTTATAATAAAGACCATCAATTATTGTTTTCTACTGCCCATTGGGAATGTAAATCCTAGGTTTAAAATCATCTCATAAGTACCAAAACTTTGCCTTGCATTGCCTTGGTAAATACGTAAACCACTGTAACTGGCAAAGTCTAATTTGTTGGCATATTCCAGGTATATAGTTTTAAAGAAGGTTGCTCGTATCGCTGCTTCTGCACCTACATTCCAACCTCCTATTTGAAAGTGTGGTTCATTTTTCTCTTTAATACTATCGGGTGTATATCCAAACTGGTTCTCGACATGGGGTATTACAGGACCAATTCCTCCTTTGGCAAAAACGTCAAGTTTAAAGTTATTTTTTTTGTCTTCGTAAAAATGCCAACGCTTTGTAACGTTAAACAGTAAGAAGTTAGCCCCATTATTCAGGTAATAATAGTATCCATTTTTTGCATTAAAAGCTATGGTTGTATCTACTTGCTTGTTATTTAATTTCCCTACCACATGTGCGTTTTGATCAGCAAAAATGAATTTGGTATGGTCGAAGTTTATTTCCCATCCCCATCCTCTTTTTTTATCAAAGATGTATCCTATCCGATAGTTGTATTGAGGGATTGATAGTGCTATGTGAAAAAGTCCTTCATCCCATCCTGGATGATCGTGCCCTTTAATGCCTACAAACTTGTAATCGTTGCCAATACTTGGTTGCATCACCCGCACATTGCTGCGTGTGTACCATTCTTTATTATACCCCCAAGAAAAATAAAACTCTCCTTTGCGATCCTTATTCTTTTCTTGAGCAGAAACAGTTAAGGCTATAAGCGCTATGGAGAACATTACTAATAATCTTTTCATAATTTATTTTTCAATACTGTTAATAACCAAAACTCACCAAGTGTGGGGGCGGGAATTTGGGCGCAAATATAAAGTAGTCATATGTATCAAAGATTCCAATAGTTTTACGCTTCTAAAATTGCGACTGATATGAAAGCAAATAGCGAAACAAAAAACCAACCAATCATTTTTTTGGAGGGTGCAAAACCTCGATTACGTGAACTGAAATTTGCTTGGAACATATTTAAACAATTTATTATTGGCTTCAGAACATTGCACTTTATTGGCCCTTGTGTTACCGTGTTTGGAAGTGCTCGTTTCGAAGAAAGTCATCCTTATTATCTGGCTTCAATGGCTTTTGGAAAAGGTATAGCCAAGCTTGGGTTAACAACCATGACGGGCGGTGGCCCTGGTATAATGGAAGCAGCTAACCGTGGTGCTTTTGAGGCGGGTGGAAAATCGGTGGGTTGCAATATTAAACTACCTTTTGAACAATCTGCTAACCCCTATGTACAAAAAAGCATCACTTTCAGATACTTTTTTGTAAGAAAAGTGTTGATGGTAAAATATTCTTATGCCTTTGTGATTATGCCTGGTGGCTTTGGTACGATGGATGAATTGTTTGAAACACTTACCCTCATTCAGACCAATACTATTAATCACTTTCCGGTGGTGTTATATGGCAAGAGCTATTATCAGCCTATGATGGATTATATAAATGAAATGGCAAAAGCAGGAACCATTTCCTTAAATGACCTTGATTTATTCCTTTTTACTGATGATGTAGCAGAAGGATTAAATCATATCAAACATCATTTAAGACCTAATTATCCTAAGAAAGTGCGAAAGAAATTGTGGTGGTTGTTTGAAGGAAATTAATAGCAAGAGGTTAAAAAATTGAATCCTGTTATTTATCGTCTTTCCATTTCCATAAATGCAAACAGGCATAGCTGCGATAGGGTTTCCATGGTTCAGACAAGTTGAGCATCTGTTGTTTTAATAATCTTTTGTTGGTATCGTCTAATTTAAACAGTCTTTGCATTGCTTGCTGGATGCCCAAATCATCTACAGCAAATACATCCTCTCTTCCTAATGAAAATAGCAATAACATTTCTACCGTCCATTCGCCAACGCCTTTTATCTGCACTAGCAAGTCTATTACGTCTTGGTTGCTCATTGCGAGCAATTTAGTATCGGTGATGGTATGTTCTATACAAAAGGCTGCTACATTTTGTATGTATCTAACTTTATTATTACTCAAGCCAATACTTCGTAAAGTTTCGAAGGGGGTATTTAATATCTGTTGTGGGGATGGTTCCTCACCGTTAAATATTTCTAAAAAACGCTTAAAGATTACTGCAGCCACTTTGGTACTCAACTGCTGGCTCATGATGCTGGAAATTAATCGAAGGGGTATGTTCTTGTGTAATACCAATTCATGTACTTCCCCGCCTAAAATCCTTGCAAGTTTGCTGACTTTCTGTAAATGTGCAATGTATTCCATTAGTGATTAGTGTTTAGTGGATAGTGGTTAGTCATAAGATATTAATCACTAACCACTATTTTATTGCTTCATCTACAATAAATTTTAATGAGGAGTAGCGGTTGTGTCTTCCATTAAAGTTTACATTGGTGGAAAACAATATGGCCGCATATTTCCGCTGGTTGTCCACCCAAGGAAAAGTGCCAAACAAGCCGGGACTACTCATTACATTTCCTCTTCCGTTGCCCTCTTCTAGTACCCATTCGCCAAAGCCATAGCCCCAAGGTCGGGCTTCATCAGGAATGAAATCTAATTTAACGCCTTTCGTATAGTCTTGTTGCATGGCAATAATAGATGCTTGAGTAAGAATTTGTTTACCATTATATTTACCATCATTCAAAATCATACTCAAAAATTGTAAATAATCTTCGGGGGTACTCCAAGCGCCACCTGCTGGTGAAACGACTAGTTCTCCCCCAAAAGAGGTATGTTTCATGCCACAAGGCTTGGCAATGCGCTGTTGAAACAACAGTTCGAACCGTTGTCTGCTAACCTTTTCTACCACTCCTGCAGCTATCTGAAGGCCTACACTACTATAATGAAAAGATTTTCCGGGCTCGCCATCCATGGGCATTTTGGCTATCTTCTCCATGGTCTCGTCTAGGGTTAGTGATTCTTTTGGTTCCTCAAGGGTTAATATTACAGGGGGGGCATTGATGCCCGTAAGATGACTCAGGCAGTCTTTTATGGTTATTCCCCCTTTTTTATGCTGCGTCATTACCACAAAGTATTTTCCGATGGTGTCCTCCAAACTAATTTTTCCTTCTTGTACAAAGGTCATAATTACTGCCGCTGATAGCCATTTACTACAACTTGCGATTGGTTTTTGTGTATTAATTGCAAAGTCCTGTAACTCATCTTGGGCTTCATCTCCTTTTTGGTTAGCCATCCACTTAAGGGTTGCTTTCTCCCGACCACTTAGTTTGTTCTCGGCATGACTATACACTACCTTCCCCTCTTTCCAAACCATTATCACCCCTCTTCCTCCAATTTCGTGTAGGTTGGTATGTAGCCAATTGCCCACTGCTGCAAAATTGTCCTGAGAAAGACAACGAGTACTAATTAATACTATTAAAAGGAAAAAATATAATTGTTTTTTCATAACGATGGTTTGTTTGTGTGACCTCAAAAATATAGGTTTAGGCATTAATTATAAACATTTAATCAAAAATCTTATTAAGTACTTGTTCAAAAAGAGGGACTGCTTTTTTTGATGGGTAAAGTGAAGATGTATTATTACAAAGCATCAGTGGTAAGATTTTCCATTTTCTATACACTTAGAGCCATCTGTGTCAAAGCCCTATCTACCCTATTCTTAAATAGGGTTTACATTTTAACGGTTCTCTACTAAGTATTTATTTACTTTGCGCCCATGTATAAGATGTGGGTGTATATGCTGTTGTTTATTTGTTTGGTTGCGTCAAAAAAGACCACTGCCCAATCTAGTCCTCTAGAAGGTAACTGGTACAGTAATGGCACCGTCATTATCGAAGGAAGCACCAATAGTTATCTAGGTGAATTGAAACTGAAACAAAGTGGAAGAGCATTAAAAGGAACGTTTAACTACTATTTTAGGGATAGCCTCTTTACCACTACTATAGAAGGGTTTGTAGATATGGGCTCGCGCTATGTAATCTTCAGGCCGTTTCCAGTTATCCTGCACTCATCTACCAGTACAAAAACTGGTGTAGATTGCTCTATGACAGGCGAATTTATGTTGCGCATATCGAGAGTTGGGTCTTATTTGGCAGGGAGATTTGTGGCCGAGAAATCGTATAAATACACTTGTCCTGACATAGCGTTTGATTTTGAAAAAAACAACGATTCTGTTACCCCCATTCAGGAAGCACAACAAGCGACTATTGTTGCAAAAGCAACCGATACCGCCGTGATTGCTAGAGACCCAGTTGCTGAGATCACCAAAAAACAATTTGACCAAAGACCTAAAGATTATTTTTTGGATGTACCTGTAGTATCAAAAACTATCAAAATAGAATTGTATGATAATGGCGCCATCGATTACGATTCCATCAGTGTCTTTTTAAATAATAAACTGATACTTAAAGAAACCATGCTTTCGCACACCGCCATCAAATTAACGCTTACGCTTGATGATAGTTTGCCCTTTAACGAATTGGGTATTTTTGCCAACAATGAAGGTCTGATTCCGCCCAATACGTCTACGCTAATTTTGATAGATGGCGATAATAGGCAGGAGATAGAAATGAATAGTAGCCTGCACCGTACAGCTACCCTTAGATTTAGAAAGAAGAAGCAGTAGCTGTTGGGGGTGTGAAAAAAAATTTGCTTTATAGATAGGTTATGGTTGTAGCGTCGCTTTACCATGCGTCTTAAAAGCGAAAATTGTTGATACCCCACCATGACTTTTTAGTATCTACCTTTCTTGAAAGGACGACTACCCTTATTGAAAGGATGGCTACCCTTATTGAAAGGACGACTACCCTTATTGAAAGGAGGGCTACCAATATAGAAAGGACGACTACCCTTTTTGAAAAGACAGACTATTGGCAAGCCCGTTCGCGGTTTTCCTTGTCGGGCTACTGTTAAGACACATCTTTTTTCATTACCAAGTATTGCTTAATTCTTCTGTCCTCCTTTTAGGCCGATTATAGGCTTGAAGCCTTAGTGACTAAAAGATAGAACCCTGGGTTAGAAAGAGATATCTATTACCCGGCTGTTCCAAAAAACCAATCGATAAACGATGGTTTATTCCTACTTTTACCGCCTAACTTCTTTAGGATATGCATCACGATACGCACAAGCCAATAATAGGATTTACCTGTGGCGATTTGAATGGAATAGGACTAGAATTAATCATCAAAGCATTGTGCGACCCACACATTGTAGATTTGTGTACGCCTGTAATATTTGCTAGTAACAAATGCATTAATTTCTATCGTAAATTGTCTCCTAGCATCAACTTTAGCTTTCATAGCACTACTGCTTTGAACAGACTCAATCACAAACAAGTAAATGTTTTTAACTGTTGGGAAGAAGAAGTTGCTATAACCCCTGGTGAACTGAATAGCACTGGAGGAAAATATGCATTAATTTCTTTGGAACAAGCCACTGTTGCCCTAAAAGAAGGACAGATTCATGCATTGGTAACAGCACCGATTCATAAGAAAAACGTACAATCTGATAAGTTCAAGCATAGCGGACATACCCCATACCTGAAAGAAATATTTGGGGCAAAAGATGTATTGATGTTTATGGTGGCAGATAATATGCGTGTGGGTTTGGTAACTGAACACGTACCAGTTTCTGAAATAGCCAAGCACATTACTAAAGAAAGTATCCTTAGCAAGATAAAGATTATGTATAGTAGTCTGCAACAAGACTTTGGAATTGATAAACCTAAGATTGCGGTATTGGGCTTAAATCCTCATTCAGGAGATGGCGGACTGATTGGTAATGAAGAAGAAACGGTGATAAAGTTTGCCATAAAAGATGCCAAACACAATATGTTGGTTTTTGGCCCCTTTAGTGCTGATGCCTTTTTTGCACGTGGGTCTTACGAACAATTTGATGGCGTATTGGCCATGTACCATGACCAAGGTTTGATACCTTTTAAATCGCTGGCTTTTGGCGAAGGCACCAACTACACTGCTGGTTTGCCAGTTGTACGTACTAGTCCTGATCATGGAACCGCTTTTGATATTGCAGGGAAAGATAAAGCAGATGCAAGTAGCTTTCTAGCTGCTGCTTTTGAGGCAATAGATATTTATCGCAGTCGAAGTGGGTATAATGATGCCCGTGCCAACCCAATGCGTAAAATAAGTGCCCGTATGTTTGCAAATAGTGTGGATGAGAAGTTGGAAGAAGCTTAATATTACTAAATATACAAAGATGATAAAAATAACGAACGATTGCTTAGAAGTTACTATAGCCGAGGCAGGTGCGGAGCTACAGCGTATCTATAACAAACAGACCAATCTGGAATATATGTGGAGCGGAGACCCTGCTTTTTGGGGTAAGAAGAGCCCTGTTTTGTTTCCTGTGATTGGCGGTATGAAGAATAATAGCTTTGAATATAAAGGTGTTACGTATACCCTTCCCCGGCACGGTTTTGCTAGAGAACAAGTATTTGAAGTAGCCCACCTAACAGCTGATAGTGTTACGTTCTCTATAGCAACATCTGAGGAAACATTAAAAGTGTACCCTTTCCAGTTCAAGTTTTCTATAACCTACAGTTTGCGTGAGCATGTACTTGATACCACTTATCTGGTTGAGAATAAGGATGATGAAACCATGTATTTTTCTGTTGGTGCGCACCCTGCTTTTAAAGTTCCTTTGGTGGATGGAGAATCTTTTGATGACAGCTATATTGAGTTTAGCGAAACAGAGAATGCCCCAATTTATCGCGTATTAGATACAATTGTAGTGGACATTAATCCTACTCCTTTCTTCGAAAATACCAATCAGTTGCCGCTTACCAAAGAACTGTTTTATGGCGATGCCTTGGTGTTTAAGGAGCTGAAATCGACCGCTATGTCCATCCGCAGCAAGCAAAACAATCATGGTCTTACAGTTTCCTATCAGGGCTTTCCTTTTATGGGTATCTGGAGTGCAAAAGACGCCGACTTTGTTTGTATAGAGCCTTGGTGTGGCATTGCAGACCGAGCAGATACGACCGGTATTTTAGAGGAAAAAGAAGGGATCAATCAGTTAGCTCCAAATGCAAGTTTTAGCCGCACCTGGAGTGCCACCACCTTTTAAGCTTTTAATAAATTCCATATAAAAAGGCTCAAGATGTATTTCATCTTGGGCCTTTTTTTTAATGATTACCGCAAATTGGTGGAATTTTATACTATATGCCTCTTGGTAAATTGAAGTTGCACCTACTATGCTTCTATGCGAGACGCGAAGGAGTTTTTTCTTTGTACAAAATAAATAGAATTATTAAAAAGGATTGCTTCGTGCCGCAGTTTATAAAGTTCAAGATAAAAACAATTATGTTTAATTTCTAAAGAGGTCTACTATGGGCAGAGTGAGCTATTTATACTTAAATAGATTGGAATAGATGAATTATGCAACATTTAAAATTATTGTATAATACTTTGTCTGTTGTGGGTTTGAACCTTTGCTCCTTTTAAATTATTAAAAACAAATTACCCGTAAATATGAAAGATTTAGGCCCTTTTTTACTTTTATTCTGCTTATTACTTATAAACTGCAAACACAACAACACCAAAAGTGAATCTGTAAGAGATACTTCAATAAATGCCCTAACCTCTTATAATAATCTATTTTTGGATAGTACCAGCTTAGAGAACTTTATTGGAGAACAAGACTCCTTTCAAAAGTATCGTTCAGAATTCTTTGCGTTTTACAACCAAAGAAACTATGAATTTGCCTGGTTTGACGCCAACGGAATGACGGAGCAAGCCCACAATTTTTATCATCTACAAAACAATTTCGCTGCGAATCTCAACGACAGTAGCCTGTATAACCTACAATTACAGCAGCTATACGAATCGTTTTTAAACAATCACACGACAAGAAATAAGCAATATGATAGTTTATGCCAAAAAGCAGAAATGGTGTTTACCGGGCAGTTTTTTCAGTATGCATTAAAGGTTTATCATGGTAGCAACATTAATGTAAAAGAATTGGGGTGGTTTATACCTAGAAAAAAAATAAATATGACTGCATTATTAGATTCTTTAGTGGATGGTACCCCAAAGTCGTTAAGTGAATATGAACCTTTAAACAAGCAGTATAGGTTACTGGAAAAATTTGTAATAAAATATTATATGATTCAAAAAAAGTCAAGCTGGGATATTATACCCAATAAAAGAAAGTACAAAAAAGGGGACAGTAGCAATGTGATAGCTGCAATAAAGAAACGGTTAGCTGCCTTTGGCGATTTATCTTCCTCAGATACAACCTTGCTTTATGATATTGAATTGATAGAGGCATTAAAGCAATTTCAACATAGAATGGGTTTAAAAAGTAATGGCACCTTGGATGAAAATACAATTGAAAGCCTGAATACTCCGATAGAACATCTTATAAAAAAAATGCGTATAAATATGGAAAGAGCCCGTTGGTTGCCATACGATACCGCTAAAGTGGATAGAGTAGTAGTAAACATACCCGAATTTAGATTAAATGTGTATGATTCGGGCAAGTATAGCTTTAGTATGCCTGTGGTAGTGGGGACTGCGGCACATAGTACCGTAATATTTAATGATAATATTAGGTATATTGTTTTTAGTCCCTATTGGAATGTACCCACAGATATTACCGTGAATGAAGTAATGCCTGCCATGAAAAGGAATCGTAATTATTTGGCTAGGAACAATATGGAGATTGTAAGATATTCCAATGGAATACCCGAGGTTAGGCAAAAGCCTGGCTTAAACAATTCGTTAGGAGGGGTAAAGTTTCTATTCCCAAACAAATATGCTATATACCTGCATGATACACCTGGCAAATTTGCTTTTGAATCCTTGAACAGACCATTTAGCCATGGTTGTATACGTATTGGTGATCCAAAAAGGCTAGCCGCCTTTTTATTACGTAGAGTTCCTATTTACACTGCTGATTCTATTGAAGCATTCATGACACTTCCTAAAGAAAAGTGGATGGATGTAAAACCAAGAGTGCAAG
>Ga0114962_10002570_pt1 | contig 15054 bp, 11 predicted proteins | sample C_130820_MF_Meta_FD_87017 | JGI IMG/M metagenome (GOLD analysis project Ga0114962, IMG submission 87017) | Freshwater microbial communities from Lake Croche, Canada to study carbon cycling - C_130820_MF_MetaG | ecosystem: Environmental > Aquatic > Freshwater > Lake | place: Lake Croche, Canada...
AAAGGATATACATTAAATGAAAAAGTCATTCGCTTTGCTAAAGTGGTGGTTGGTAACTAATTAAAAAATGGCTCAAAAAAGAGATTACTACGAAATTCTAGGGGTATCGAAATCGGCATCAGAAGAAGAAATCAAGAAAGCCTATCGGAAGATGGCCATCAAATATCATCCAGATAAAAATCCGGATAGTAAAGAATCAGAAGAAAAATTCAAGGAGGCTGCTGAGGCCTATGAGGTACTAAGCAATGCACAGAAAAAAGCGCAATATGACCGTTTTGGACATGCTGGAATGGGCGGCGCGGCCGGGGGTGGATTTGGTGGAGGTGGAATGAACATGGAGGATATCTTCTCGAATTTTGGAGATATTTTTGGGGATGAGAGCCCATTTGGTAGTTTTTTCTCAGGTGGCAGAGGGGGTGGCGGTGGTCGTAGACAAAGGAAAGGAAGTGATTTACGTATAAAATTGAAATTAAACCTCGAGGAAATCGCCAACGGGGTTGAGAAAAAAATCAAGGTAAAAAGGCACGTAGCTTGTAAATCTTGTCAAGGAAATGGATCTAAAAATGGGACCGATTTAAAAACTTGCGGAACATGTCAAGGATCAGGCCAGGTAAAAAGGGTACAGCAAACGATGTTGGGACAAATGGTTACCTCATCAACCTGCCCTACCTGTAGTGGAGAAGGAAAAAGTGTGGGAGCTAAATGTGAGGCATGTTTTGGAGAAGGCCGAGTATTAGAAGAAGAAATCATCCCCATCAAAATTCCTTCAGGTGTGTCTAATGACATGCAACTTTCCATGAGTAGCAAAGGAAATGTCCCACCAAGGGGGGGAATTGCAGGAGATTTATTAATTGTCATTGAAGAAGAGGAGCATGATTTGCTTCACCGCGATGGCAACAATGTGATTTTTGATTTATACGTAAGCTTTGTTGACGCAGCGCTGGGAACTTCGGTAGAAGTCCCAACCATCACTGGAAAAGCAAAAATAACGCTTGAAGCGGGTACGCAAGGAGGAAAAATATTACGTTTAAAAGGAAAAGGGATTAAAGAATTAAATGGGTATTCGATTGGCGACCAATTAGTTCATGTCAATATTTGGACCCCTAAACAATTGAGCAGTGAAGAAACTGAGTTATTAGAAAAACTAAGAAATTCGGCCAATTTTGTACCTCAACCTAGTAAATCTGATAAGGGATTCTTTCACAAAGTGAAGGATATGTTTTCCTAGTTTTATTGTATTTATTGGACCGCAGGATTCATAACCCTGAGGTCACGAGTTAAAATCCCAGTCTCGCTACATGAAAATCAAGGACCTACGTTAAATCGTGGGTCCTTTTTTGTTTCTGCATGAGGTTTTTATTTGATCCTATTTTTCAGAAATACCAATGTACTTTTTTAATTCCGTTTGGTTTTCTGCTTGCTTTATTAAAAAGTCTGCTACGTCTGCCCTATTGATTCCGCCTATGTTAATTCCTTTGAATAATTTGTTTTCAACACGATACTTTTCTGTCAATTCCTTGTCTAATAGCCTTCCTGGTCTTACAACTGTCCACTTCAGATCTGATTCAGTGATAATTTCTTCCATTTTAGTTTTGTCAGCATAAACATCTTTTAACAAGTAGTTTAAAAAGAATTTTATTAACCAAGAAACATAATTTTTACTTTCCCCAGCTCCAAATCCAGTCACAAAAATAAATGGCACATCTATTTTGTTCTCCCTATTTATTTCCACCATTAATTTTGCAAAATCTGAAAATAGAGTAGTAGATTTCGTATTCTTGACAGTCCCCAATGTTACAATGATAGCTTCTGCATGTTGGATTGAATTTATTAGGTCAGCTTTATTCGTTGCATCACCCATTATCATTCTGATCAATTTTTTCTCTTCTATTTGAATTTCAGATCGAGAAAGGGTCGTTATCGTATGTTTTCTATCTAATCCTCTTCTTACTGTTTCCAGTCCTATTCCACCCGAGGCTCCTATGATCGTTATATTCATTTTGCTTTTTATTGATTTTGGTTTTAAAAGTATCAAATTTTAATATAAAAGTACTTTAAAGTTTTTTGAAAATTGATTAGCATCAAATTTAACCTAGCTAACAATGACTTTAGAAACGTACATATCTTTAGGAAAAAAAACTCAATGCGGTTGATTTAAGTTTTCTAAAAACTATGCATTATAAATCAACATCTTATTTTTCTCAAAAAATCTTAAATTTGAATGGTGGAAATGTTCAATTGATTTAAATACCTAGAGTATGCGTAATTTAATTTTTCTTAGTTGCTTAATTTGGTTAATGGGGTGTGTAAAATCAAATCCAGATCAAATTCAAATAATAAAAGGAGATCCCGCTTCGCAGTTAGCATTATGGAAAAAGAAGAATATTTCTAATTATGAAATGACTATTAAAATATCCTGTTATTGTCTACAAGGAAGAGTTGGTCCGCATCATATTGTTGTAGAGAATGACAAAATCAAGACAGTGAATAATCTGCCTTATGATTCAACTAAAACTGGGCCAATTCTAACCATCAATGAATTATTTGATTTCATTATTATTAGTTTAGCTAAAAATCCCTATCAGCATTCTTTAGATTTTAATTCAATCTTTCATTATCCAAAAAATATATATTTTGATTTCAGTCAGCAGATTGCAGATGAAGAAGTCGGTTATGAGATTACTTATTTTAAAGCTTTATGATAAAGATAAATTTTGGACAGGTACTTCTTAGTTGTTATTTCATTGCTTACTAGAAAGATCCTGCGTGAGGAAAACACCTCCTCAAATCCGGGTGATTTTCATTTTACAAAATCATAACTCGCTTACATCTACATCTTAATTTCGACCAAAAACTTTTATAACCTAGATTGTCTAGAGTTCAAATCTTGTTCCCGCTACATAATAATCAAGTTACTAGTTCAATCGTGGGTCATTTTTTGTTTCTCGAGAGGTTTTCCTTAATTTTAATTCTATGAAAAAAAATATAACTCTGCGAGGTATAAATACGAATTGTATACCTAAACTTCTGTTGATCATCAGCATTTTCTCTGTCCATATTTTATCTGCACAATCAGTAGTAGAAAAAATAGTTCAGGAAGAAAATAATCACTCCCAACTGCAAACTATGGCCCATGAGTTATTGGATGGAATAGGTCCAAGATTAGTGGGTACACCACAAATGAAAAAAGCCAACGACTGGGCCGTGGACAAATACACAAGTTGGGGCATCACCGCCCGTAACGAACAATTTGGCGTATGGAAGGGTTGGGAAAGAGGCATCACGCACATCGATATGCTTTCTCCAAGAGTTAAAAGTTTAGAAGGGACGCAATTAGCATGGAGCCCTTCTACGAAAGGGAAATCAACTAAAGCAGAAATCATTATTATTCCAGATGTGGTAGATTCTACGGCTTTTGCCAACTGGTTGCCCCTAGCCAAAGGCAAGTTTGTCATGATTTCAATGAACCAACCTACCGGAAGACCGGATGATAACTGGCAACAATTTGCCACCTCAGCATCCTTTGAAAAATTAAAAAAAGAACGCAATGAACGAGCAGATGCTTGGCAAAAACGCATCCGTAAAACAGGTTATTCATCAAGAATGCTTCCCGTCATTTTAGAAAAAGCAGGAGCGAAAGGTATTTTGACTAATAACTGGTCAAGTGGATTTGGCGTAGACAAAATTTTCAGTGCCTATACCTCAAAAATACCAACCGTCGATATTGCATTGGAAGATTATGGAACCTTGTATCGCTTGGTTGAATCTGGGGATAATCCCATCATCAGTATTCAAACAGGTTCAAAAGATTTAGGCATCGTTCCTTCATTCAATACGATTGCCGAAATAAAAGGAACTGAAAAACCGGATGAATATGTCATGTTATCTGCCCATTTTGATTCTTGGGACGGCGGCCAAGGTGCCACAGATAATGGCACGGGAACATTGACCATGATGGAGGCGATGCGTATTTTGAAATTGGTCTATCCAAATCCTAAACGAACGATATTAGTCGGACATTGGGGAAGTGAGGAGCAAGGATTAAATGGTTCCAGAGCATTTGTAGAAGATCATCCAGAAATTGTCAGTAACCTGCAAGCCTTGTTTAATCAAGATAATGGAACGGGCAGAGTAGCGAATATTTCAGGACAAGGCTTTCAGCATGCCGGCGAATTTATTAATCGTTGGTTAACAGCCGTTCCTTCTATAATCAAAGATTCCATCAAAACGAACTTTCCAGGAACCCCAGGCGGAGGCGGGAGCGACTTCGCCTCTTTTGTGGCTGTTGGCGCACCAGGCTTCTCATTAAGTTCTTTAAGCTGGTCTTATTCTAATTACACCTGGCATACCAACCGAGATACCTATGATAAAATCATCTTTGATGATTTACGAAGTAATGCCATTCTAACGGCTATTATGGTATACATGGCTTGCGAAGACCCAGCAAAATTGCCAAGAGATAAAGCAACTTTAAGTTCTGGAAATCCAATTCCTTGGCCTATTCAAGTCAAATCACTTCGAAAAGGTCCTGTGGTTCCCAAGAATTAATCAAAATGTGAGTAAACTAGTGAACAGCGAGTCTTACCTTATAAAAAACAAACACCCAAAAATTGGCTAATTTTTGGGTGTTTGTATATCAACTAGTTCGATAAATCCATTCAGTGGATTTATTACTGCATCTTACTCATTTGGAAATTAAATATACCTTCCAATTCCTTGTATTTGGCAGGAGGCATTTTTGATTCTTTTAATGATGAGACGATTAGATTCATCTCATAAGCAGCAATTTGAATGTTACGCTCATTGGAGCGAACACCCGCCGCTAAATAATAGTCTAAGGATTTTGCATTCCGTTTGACCATCGTATTGGCAATTTCTAACGCTTTTTTCTCCTCACCGATCGACAAATATATTCCCACCATACTGGCCGAGAATTGATCATAGGGAATCACTTTGTCTGGCATCACAAAATCCAAATGATCTAATACCTTTTTAGCCAAAGGGAAATTACCCTCGCGAACCAATTGGTCTGCTAATCGATAAGTACCCAAACGTAGCGTCACACTCGGTATACCCATGTAAAAATCCCCATGGTAATAAATACTAGGATCATTCAAACCTCTCCAATACATCTTGTTCAACATATTATCCGCCATGATTTTAGTGTTAACAAAACCATCTTTGGCTCCTGAGATCTTAAAAGGCATTAATCTGTACGCATAACCTTCCAATTGCATACTTTCCTTTAATCCTAAATACTGATCATTAGGCAAAGTAGCTGCAAAATAAATAGGGCGCTTCCAACCAGACACCGCATTGTTAGAGATAATTTCCAATTGGACCAATTCGCCCTTAAAAATATTTTTTGCCGGTAATCTCCAACCCAATCGATCTGATACAAATGGAAGGAATGTCTTCGGAAACCAATTAGATTTAGCTAATTCTGCTACATTAACGGGCACAACCAAGGAGTCTGATGGGAAAGTATTGATCGTTTCCCCGCTTTGAGTTTGTGCCTGAATACGAGAATCATCTTTGTGTAATAAATCTAAATAATCTGGAAGTGACATCTCTGAAATATTGGGGTTTTCATTGTACATGATTTGGTCATTGACCCCCTCTAAAAACTGATCTTTATTTAATTTAATAGGCAATGCTTCTGACTCATAAGTCTTGCGCTTCATTTGGTCTACATACCAGTCGGTTCCCAATAAAGATAAATTACACACTCGTACATCTGTTCTAAAGCCTTCTACTTCTTGAACATACCAAAGAGGAAAGGTATCGTTGTCACCGCCCGTAAATAAAATGGCATTAGGTGCACAAGAATTTAACAGATTTTTAGCAAAATCAATTTGGTGATATCTTCTACTACGATCATGATCATCCCAGTTTTGTTGGGCCATAATCATCGGCGCGGATAAACTAAGCACCGCCAGTAAAGACCAACGAAGTTGAGGTGATTTGATCATTTTTGATAGCCACTCGGCCAATTGCATGACTCCCAATCCTGCCCATATAGCTAAAAAATAGAACGATCCCACGTAAATGTAATCCCGTTCTCTAGGTTCTACCGGTGGGGAATTTAGGTAAACGACCAAAGCTATTCCGGTCAATACAAACATCATGATGGTCACCAAAAAGTCTTTTTCATCTTTGCGATACAGCAGATAAAAACCCAATAAAACCAAGATGATGGGCAAGTAATAATAATTATTTCGAGCCTTATTCTCCTTCATTAAATCGGGCAAATTCGAGGTATCCTGAAAAGCATTGATGGCCCAAGCATCTTGCGCATCACTTTCTCGACCCACAAAATTCCAAAGTAAATAGCGCATGTACATATGCCCCATTTGATGACTAAACATAAACCTAAGGTTATCGCCAAAGCTCGGTTTTTGGCCCGCAGGAATCCCTAACATCTCTTGGTACAACTGAACATGCTGGCCCGAGTTACTCCATACACGAGGTAAAAGCATTTGTTGGTCCTTTTGATACACATATTCAGGCTTGTTCGTATACACGACATATTTACCATCCTTCATTTTGTAAACAGGCTCACCTTGCTTAAATTCCTCAATTTGAGCGGTATAAATAGGGCCATATAACAAGGAACGTGAACCATATTGCTCTCTTTTCAAGTACTTCAAAAAGTTCAAAATATTACTCGGATCATTCTCATTAATGGGTGGATTATAGCCTGATCGTACTAAAGCAACCGTGTAAGTTGAGTAGCCGATCAATAAAAATACCAACGAAAATAAGGCGACATTGAGCACTACATTTTGTTTCTTGTACGAATAGCGGATACCAAAAACAATGGCTAAAATCAATAATACCAAGAAAAATAAGGCACCACTTCCATAGGAGAATCCTAAGGAATTAACAAATTGCAATTCAAACCAAAAAGCTAAGGAAGGAAGCCCAGGGATCACACCTGAGTTTATAATGCCTAAAATTAATAGGCCCACCATCATAGCGATAAAACCACCTTTATACGTAGGCTTGGCTTCTTTTTTGAAATAGTACAAAATAGCCAATGCCGGTAAAGTAACTAAATTTAACAAGTGAACGCCAATCGATAGACCCACTAAATAGGCAATAAAAAGAATCCAACGGTTAGCTTCCGCTTCATCTTCCACGAGCTCCCATTTAAATGCTGCCCAAACCACAATGGCTGTAAAAAAAGAGGACATGGCATACACCTCCGCTTCCACGGCGGAGAACCAAAAACTATCTGAAAAAGTATACACTAAAGCACCTATGAAACCAGACAACAACAATAGAATACTTTCCGACTTGGTTAAAGAATCAAAGGTTTTATTTAAAATCTTACGTCCGATCAGCACAATGGTCCAATGCAAAAACAAAATGGTTAAGGCACTTGAAACCACGGACATCATATTTACCCAGAAAGCCACTCGGCTTACGTCGCCCAAGGCTAATAAGGAGAACATACGGCCAATTAACAAAAATAGTGGAGCACCGGGAGGATGAGGAACTTGTAATTTATAAGCACAGGCAATAAACTCCCCGCAATCCCAGAAGGATGCTGTGGGCTCAACGGTCAATGTATAAGTGACCAAGGCAATTAGAAAAACAAGCCAACCCGTTAGGTTATTAATTCTTTGAAAATTCAGCATAAATCAAAATTTAAATCAAAATTAGATATTTTGCCTCTTAATTTTTCGGCAAAAAAGTTAAAAAAGGTTAATAGCATTTCTATGAAAATTGCTTCAAAAAACGAACATCGTTTTCGGTAAATAAGCGTAAGTCTTTAATTTGATATTTTAGCATGGTGATTCTTTCAATGCCCATTCCAAAAGCAAAGCCATTGTATTTTGTTGAATCAATGCCTACATTTTCCAAGACATTGGGATCTACCATACCTGCTCCGGCAATTTCAACCCAACCCGCTTGCTTACACACATTACATCCATCGCCTTTACAGAGCAAACAGGTAATATCCATTTCAGCGCTAGGTTCTGTAAAAGGAAAATAGGACGGGCGAAATCGCACTTGGGTATCTTTTCCAAACATCTCTTTGGCAAAGTGATAAAGCGTATCTTTTAAGTCTTTTAAACTCACATTTTCATTTACGTACAAGCCTTCAACTTGGTGAAATAAACAATGTGCTCTGGCAGAAATCGCTTCATTTCTAAACACCCGACCCGGCATCACTGAACGAATAGGTGGTTTTTGATGCTGCATTAGGCGAATTTGCACATTGGAAGTATGTGTCCTCAATAATACATCATCTTGAATGTCAATGGCTCCCTTTTCAATAAAAAAAGTATCTTGCATTTCTCTTGCCGGGTGATTAGCAGGGAAATTTAAAGCTGTAAAATTATAAAAATCAGTTTCAATCTCAGGTCCATCAGAAACCGAAAAGCCCATCCGATTAAATATTTCTAAAATTCGAGCCCTAACCATGGTTAAGGGGTGTAAACTTCCTTGTGAAATAGGATCTGAAATTGTTAAATCATTAGGTGCTTTAACATCCGCTTGAGTATTGGAAAAACGCTCTTGAGCCTCAGAAAATTTAGTTTCTGCTACATTTTTTAACCCATTCAAGCTTTGTCCGACCTCTCTTCTTGCCTCTGCAGGTACATTTTTCAATTGGTCAAAAAGCGAAGCTAAGCGACCTTTTCTACCCACAAAATCAATCCTAAAATTATCTAAGTCTGTCTCATTCGAAATAATGAAGGCATTAATTTCATCTTGAATCTTTTTAATTTCCTCTTGCATCATTTAATTCAATATATTAAACTAAAATATTTTATACCCTAATGTAACCTGGTATAGATTCAATTTCGGTGAAAAAGTTATCCCTGCAGGAATAGGTAAGATATTAGTTACTTGGCTTAAATTGCCTTCATACCTAACATCTAACGTAAAGCCTAACAAATCGATTCCACCACCAGCCTGGTAGGAAAATGATGTTTTGGTTGCTATTTCTGGCAACGATATTTTATATTTTTGGATCACCCTATTAATTAAATCATTCAATTCAGAATCTGTTTTAAAGGTGTATGATGCCACTGGGCCTGCCATTGCGTGAAAAATTTTCCAACGAAAACCTAATAAGACGGGAACGTCAATATTGGAAAAGGCAAATTGTTTAGTTTGACTTAAACTAGGTAAATAAATAGAACCACCTTTAGTAGATATTAGAACCTCCGGTTCAATAAATATTTTTCGGCCAAGTCGGGCATAAATACCACCCACATAACTTTGCTTAGTATCTAAACTTTGTAACAATTGGTCTTTAATAATAGCCCCATTTAAGGTAACCAAACCATCCGTTTCGAGCCTTGCTAAATTAACTCCCCCTTTGATTCCGATTCGGAAAAAGTTACCTGTGACCATTTTGGCAGGCATTAAAAATTGAGCCTTTGCCGATATGGTAAAAATAAAAAGTCCAAAGAATAAAATATATCGAAAGCGAATAAAATTCATATAATATAAGGGGGATAGCAATTAGCTTGTAAAATTATCCTTTTTCAACCGAAAAAAAAGAAAAAACCAAATCAAAGCGTAATTTTGAAATATAAAAAATGAAACGTGGCTAAAGCTAAAACTTCCTTTTTCTGTCAATCTTGTGGCCACTCTACACCTAAGTGGCTTGGAAAATGTCCTTCATGCGAAGAATGGAACACTTTTGTAGAGGAATTGATTGAAACAAATACGCATCCAGCCGAAGTTTGGAAGGATAAGTCCAGAACTAAATCGCAGGTAAAACCTAAGTTATTGGCCGAAGTGACTTTCGAAAATACCCCCAAATTAATTTGCTCAGATCCCGAATTTAACCGAGTATTAGGCGGTGGAATTGTACCAGGTAGCTTAGTGCTTATTGGCGGAGAGCCGGGGATCGGCAAATCAACGTTATTATTGCAAGTTGCGCTTTCTTTACAAGGCCCTAAAGTTCTGTATGTTACAGGAGAAGAGTCAGAGCAACAAATAAAATTACGCGCCGATAGATTGAGTACGAAACCCGCTAATTTATATATTTTAACAGAGACCAATACGCAGCAAATTTTTAAACATTTGATTGACTTAGAGCCTAATTTAATCATCATTGATTCCATTCAGACTTTATATTCCGAACAAATTGAATCAGGCCCAGGCAGTGTATCCCAAATCAGAGAATGTGCATTAGAACTCATGCGCTTTGCAAAAGAAAGTGCCACACCTATATTTTTGGTGGGCCACATCACTAAAGAAGGCTCCATCGCCGGCCCTAAAGTGTTAGAACATTTAGTGGACACCGTATTACAATTTGAGGGTGACCGACATTTAATTTACCGCATCCTAAGAACCACCAAAAATAGATTTGGAAGTACGTCTGAATTAGGCATTTATGAAATGCTAGGTTCCGGTTTAAGGCCAGTCACCAATCCATCGGAAATTTTATTATCCCAGCGCGATGAAGCATCCTCGGGAATCGCCATAGGTACGCTTTTAGAAGGAAATAGACCCTTGCTAGTTGAAATTCAATCATTGGTTACGACGACTAATTATGGAATGGCCCAACGTACCGCTACGGGTTATGATGCTAAACGCCTTAATATGTTGTTAGCCGTTTTGGAAAAAAGAGGGGGCTATAAGCTCGGGAACCAAGATGTGTTTTTGAATATTACCGGAGGAATTCGGGTAGATGATCCGGCGTTAGACCTGGCCACTTGCCTATCAATCATCTCGTCATATGAGGATAAAATCATCGATTCTTCTATCTGTTTTGCCGCTGAGGTGGGTTTGGGGGGAGAGTTAAGGTCGGTGACGCGCATAGACCAACGAATTGCCGAGGCGGAAAAGTTAGGCTTTAAGCAAATATGGATTTCAAAATACAATTTGAAGGGATTGAATTATAAACCCAAAGAGATCAAAATTCAAACAGCAGCTACTTTATTAGATGTCATCATGAACATTTGGCTTCAAAAATAGCCTTTGGATATTCCACTTGAATTAAATACAAACCATGGGCAGGTACAGATCTGCCGGCTTTTTGCCGGTCTTTTGAATCAAGTATATTCGATAAATCTGACAATTCCCAATGTCCTAAACCTATTTCAATCATAGTTCCAACCACACTACGAACCATTCCTCTTAAAAACCGGTTGGCCTTAATGGTGAATATTAATTGGTCATTTCGCATTTCCCAAAATGCTTCTTTAATATCACAATCAAACGTAGTCACTTCCGTTTTCACTTTTGAAAAACACTGAAAATCGCTATGATTTTTTAAAATATTTCCCGCTAAATTCATTTGATCCACATCCAAATTGGCCTCAAACCAATAGGCATATTTACGCATCAATGGACTTTTGGACGTGGAAATAATATATTCATACGTTCGAGACAATGCATCAAATCGTGCATGAAATTCATCTGAGACTGTATATAGGGCCTGAAGGGCTAAGGAGGTGGGCAACATTCGATTCGCTCGATACACAAAATCGGATGCCGGAATTACCTCATCAGGTAAATCGACATGCGCAAATTGCTGTCGGGCATGCACACCGGTATCTGTCCTTGAACTACCCGTAATTTCAACTTTCAAACCTAGAAGCAGGCTTAATTTCTCTTCTAACTCGGCTTGTACGGAATGTGCGTTGGGTTGAATTTGGTAACCATGAAATGAGCCGCCATCATACGAGAATTGGAGTAGATAACGGCTCATGAGATTAGTTCATTAAGGCAGTTTCCAGCGCTGAATGATAAGAATCAAAAGCACCTTGCAAGCTAGAAACAAGGTGCTTATCGACCCACATATCCTGGCCATTTACTTCCCCAATCAAAGAAAATACTTGATTATTTTGATTCAAAAATGATTCGAATTTATCTTTATTTTGAGCGTCGATGGAAACCAGCACTCGACTTTGCGCTTCCCCAAACCAGTAGGCATCCCGACGAATATTGACATCCCCCTGAACAGAAAAACCTAATTTTCTTGGGAACGAGGATTCCGCCAAAGTAATCAATAAACCGCCATCAGAGACATCATGGGCTGATTGAATTAATCTTGCGCTAATTAAACCGGCAATTGATTTTTGAACCTTTTGCTCGGTTTCTAAATTAAAATGAGGTGCTGGAGTTGCTTTGATTTTTTTATACGAATATACATATTCAGAGGAAGCAATGTCATTAACAGCTTGACCGATTAAGTAAATAAGATCTCCCTCCTTCTTAAAATCTAGAGTCATTTTCATGCTTGGATCTTCCAAAATTCCCAACATACCGATGGTTGGCGTAGGAAATACAGGACCTTCATCTGAGGATTGATTGTAAAAACTTACATTACCACCTGTTACTGGAGTTTCAAAAGCCAAACAAGCTTTTTTCATTCCTTTAATGGCTCCCACAAATTGCCAATAGACCTCAGGAACGTAAGGATTTCCAAAATTAAGGCAATTAGTAATAGCGACCGGCACGCCGCCTGAACAAACAATATTTCTAGCCGCTTCGGCCACTGCCATCGCACACCCCTCTTCAGGATCAGCATTTACATACCTTGAATTACAATCCACGGTAATCACGATGGATTTTTGAGAGCCATGAACTTTGACTACGGCAGCATCCGAAGGCGCATTTGTGTTTCGATTTGCCCGGCCGATGGATGAATCATATTGTTCAGCCACCCATTTTTTGGAGGCAATGTTGGGATGATTCATTAAAAAATCAAAAGCCTTAGGTAATTCGTCTGCCGACAAATCAGCCACTGAGTCAATCGAGAACTTCTTAAACTCTTGAAAATAAGCGGGTTCTTTATATTCCCGCGTATAGACAGGGGCGCCTCCACCTAAAACTAAATCATCTGCCGGCACGTCGGCAACTAATTGGCCATCCTGATAAAACTCTAATCTTTTTGTATCTGTCACGACGCCAATTTGCTCACAATTCAAATCCCACTTGTCGAAAATTCGCTTTGCCTCATGCTCCCTCCCCTTTTCCACGACGATCAACATCCTCTCTTGAGATTCGGATAATAAGATCTCAAAAGGCTGCATATTGGCCTGACGCGTAGGAACTTTAGAAAGATCAATGATCATCCCATGTTCGCCTTTGGCTGACATCTCAGAGGTGGAACAAATAATTCCTGCCGCACCCATGTCTTGAATTCCAATCACACAACCCGCTTCAATTATCTCCAAAGAGGCTTCTAATAATAACTTTTCTTGAAATGGATCACCCACTTGGACCGCAGGTAATTTTTCAGAAGACTTCGCTGTAATATCTTCAGAAGCGAAACTAGCTCCACCAATTCCATCCTTTCCAGTAGCTGAACCTACAATAAAAACTCCATTTCCCACCCCATATGAAATGGCAGAGGCCTGAGTGCCTACCTTTAAAATACCAGCAGAAAATGCATTAACTAGTGGATTAGTGGAATAACAATCGTCAAAAAATACTTCACCGCCAACCGTCGGTATACCAAAAGCATTGCCATAATCGCCAATTCCTTTCACCACTCCTTTGACTAACCACTTTGTTTTTGCTAAGGCTATATTTCCAAAACGAAGCGAGTTTAATTGGGCGATTGGGCGTGCACCCATGGTAAAAATATCCCGATTAATTCCTCCTACTCCCGTAGCCGCACCTTGATAAGGCTCTAATGCCGAGGGGTGATTATGAGATTCTATTTTGAAAGCGCATCCTAATCCGTCTCCTAGGTCGACTAAACCAGCATTTTCTTCACCGGCTTTAGCAAGCATTCTAGGGGAATCCTTAGGTAAAGTCTTTAACCAAACAATTGAATTTTTATATGAACAATGTTCAGACCACATCACAGAAAATATAGAAAGCTCAGTAAAATTAGGCTTACGACCTAAAATTTCCTGAATCCGATCATATTCTTCGGCGAGTAAACCTAATTTTTTGGCAGTTTCAACGGTAGGTAAATTGTCAATAGATTCCACAATATAAGATTAATTTGAAAAAAAAATTGCTTCTAATTAAGCAATCTATAAAGGTAATAAATATGCAAACAAGAATTAAATAAAGGGAATTAAGAATTAGGCATTCATCCAAAATTCTTTATCATCTTGGGTATCTAAATCTCGATAGACCGATTCAAAATACGTGTTTTCACACAAGTCTTTATTTTGGCTCCAGAAACTTCCTAGTCCACGTTCGCCACGCCAGTTGTAAAAAAAAGGTTGCAAGTCAAATGGAATAATAATCGGAGGAGAATTTTGTCCTTTAAAACAGGAAATCATGACCTTATTGGGGTGAGATTGTTGATTCGAAACCAATTCGGACAGATGGGAATCTTCTAAAAAAGGCAAATCACAAAGTAGCACAAGGACGTCCTGCTCAAAATCTTGCATACATCTTAAGCCATAAGCTAGGGTCGAACCCATTCCCTCTGACCAATCTGGAAATAGGGAATATTGCAGGCCTTCGTGGTTAACTTGCAAGGATTGGATAATTTCAATGGACTTTTGGGTTTCAGAGCCCAGCAGCACTAATACGTTGCTGCAAGCATTTAAAGCCAGTAAACAGGTTTTTTCAAGCAGAGTTATTCCTTGAAAATTGACTAGAATTTTAGGTTCGCCCAATCGAGACGACTGCCCAGCTGCAAGAATGATGGCGCGCATTTTTAAATTTTGCATAAAACTACATTAAATTTTTAAATGGTATTTTGTTTGGATTAAAAACGTGATAAATCATCGTGTATTCTTAATTTTACTAGATGATTAGGCAGGAAGAGATTTTGTTTATGGAAAAATATAAGGATAAGGATCCATATCAAATTGCCATGAGTGCTCAGCAAAATTCCTCCATTGACATTCCTAAAATGGCTTCTCAAATACAAGCCAGGCAAAAACTAAGCCAAAAACTACCCACTTGGACCGCTAATCCCTACATATTTTTTCCAAAAAGTGTCTCACAAGAACAAGCTTCCTCTGAGGCGACTGCTCATTTTAAAGCTCTTATTGTCCATGGAAACGTCCTCGATGCCAGCGGCGGAATGGGCGTGGATTCGGCGGCTTTTGCGAAAAAAGCGAATCAAGTCGTGTATGTGGAAAAACAACAAGAACTGAAAGATATCAC
>Ga0114962_10002571_pt1 | contig 15044 bp, 11 predicted proteins | sample C_130820_MF_Meta_FD_87017 | JGI IMG/M metagenome (GOLD analysis project Ga0114962, IMG submission 87017) | Freshwater microbial communities from Lake Croche, Canada to study carbon cycling - C_130820_MF_MetaG | ecosystem: Environmental > Aquatic > Freshwater > Lake | place: Lake Croche, Canada...
CGGGGTGAGAGTAGCCGTGGAAAATTTATCCAATCTCTGATGATTCAACGATTTTTTTCATGGGGAGAATGATTCGAGTTTTTTTACGAGTTTTCCGTAGGGAGTCTATTTTTTAAGGAAGCGGTCCGGATGATCGACACTCGGGCAGAGGTCCCGAAGTTCGCATTCCTTGCACTCGGGGTTGCGCGCCTTGCAGCGGCGTCGACCATGCCAGATGAGCCAGTGGGAGAAGAGCGTCCATTGATCTTGGGGAACCAGCGCCATGAGATCCCGCTCCACCTTGATGGGATCACTCTTGGTCGTCATCCCGAGTCGCCGGGAGAGTCTGCCGACATGGGTGTCGACGACGACACCTTCATTGATGTCAAAGGCGTTCCCCAGAACGACATTGGCGGTCTTGCGACCTGCTCCGAGAATGGCCGAGAGTTCCTCCATGCTGGAAGGGACTTTGCCGGCATGGCGTTCCACAAGGGTGGCACCCATGCCTCGGAGTGACTTTGCCTTGTTCCGGTAGAATCCGGTGGAGCGGACGATCCCCTCGAGTTCCTCTTGGGAGATATCCGCATAGTCGGTTGCGGTTTTGCAGCGTTTAAAGAGCTCTTTGGTGACGAGGTTTACCCGGACGTCGGTGCACTGTGCTGAAAGAATCGTGGCGACGAGGAGCTCCAGGGGATTCTTGAAATCCAACTCGCAGTGGGCGTCGGGATAGATCAGGGAAAGTTGCTGGAGCAGTACTTTAGCACGTTGTTTTCGTGTCATGATAGATCAGGTTCTAATTGCCAGCCCGTCTGACCGAGAGGGAGTCGATGCTGAGATGGAGCGATTTTTCCGCAATCCTCAGAAACCCCTCGGAGGAATCGGTGAGTAGAATATCAAGTTTCGGAGTTAGTTCAGTGGCAGGATCGGAAGCGAGCAGTTGCTTCACAGCCAAGGCACAGTTTTCCGCGGAATCCACTAGTGACACTCCGGGCCCGCAAATTCTGGAGATCGCTGCTTTGAGCAGGGGGTAATGGGTGCAACCTAGCACCAGGGTGTCGATGCCTTCCCTGAGCATCGGGCCTAGGTAGCGATGCAGGACCGCCTCGGTGATCTCGTCATCAAGGAGTCCCTCCTCGATCAGGGGAACGAGAAGCGGACAAGCGATGGCATTGACGGAAAGCTCCGGATTGAGTCGATGGATCGCCTTCGTGTAGGCCTGGCTTGCAATGGTGGCCCGTGTTCCAATCACCCCGATCTTTCCGCTCCATGTCGCCTTGACAGCAGCGGTGGCTCCCGGCTCCAGCACTCCGATCATGGGAACGGGATAATCGGGAGCAATCGAGGGAAGAGCCAGTGCGGAAGCTGTGTTGCAGGCAACAACGATCATCTTGGCCCCCTCGGCGAGCAGCAGGTCGGAAATTTCACGACTGTAGCGCGTCACGGTTTCCGCGCTCTTGCCTCCGTAGGGAACGCGTGCCGTGTCGCCGAGATAGAGGATTCGCTCTTGAGGAAGGGCGCGCCGGAGTTCCGAGACAACTGTTAGTCCTCCGATGCCTGAGTCAAAGACTCCGATGGGTGCGGAGTTGGATGAGCGTGATGATTCGGTCATGGCTTGGATTCCTATTCCTTTTTCGGACCCTTTTCTGGAACCTGGTGCTCGTGTCCCTGATGGCCCTCCCAGCGTTCCAGGGATTCTTCATGGTAGTGGCGGCCTCGAATGAGTCGGGAAAGCACTCCGTAACGCGGTGAGAAGAGATATGCCAACCCGAGAAACACCGCCATCAGCATCACGATGCAGGGTCCTGAAGGAATATTGGCAAAGAAGGAGAGGAAGAGTCCTCCCACGGCGCAAACCATCCCGAGAAAAGCTCCGCCCCAGAGCATCCTGTTGAACGAATCGGTGAGGAGGTAGGCTGTTGCCGCTGGAATGATCAGCAGGCCCAGCGAGAGCAGGACACCCACGGCTTGCAGTGAGGCAACCAAACCCAGAACGGTGAGGGCCAGCAGCCCCGTCTCGACCCATCGGACCTTAACACCCGAGGCCTGAGCCACCGCCACGTCAAACAGGGTCAGGAGCAGGGGGCGCTGGAAGAGAACAAGCGTGCCGAGCGTCAGGAAGGCTGCTCCGTAGGCAATCCAGAGGTCGCCATTGCCGACACCCAGGATATTTCCAAAAAGAAAATGAGTCAGATCGACCTTCACCTTGGCAAACCGGATCAAGACGATCCCGAGTGCGAAGGCGATGATGTAGAGCGAGGCGACGGCGGTTTCTTCTTTCAGGCGTGAGTTTCTGGCCATGACCTGTGCTCCCAGGGCTACGAAGAGAGCGGCAATCAATCCCCCAAGGAGTAGACCCTCGGGGGATAGGCCGACGATCATCGCGGCCATGGCAAGGCCAGGCAGAAGAGAATGGGAGAGAGCATCCGCCAGCAGGGCCTGGCGACGTAGGATGATGAAGGTCCCGAGGAATCCGTTGGTGAAGCCAATTAAGGTGCAGGAGAGAAGTGCTCGCTGCATGAACGCGTAGTCGAAGGGCTCCACCACTGAGGAGAGAAGATGGGAAAACCAGTTCATCATGAGGAATGATGGTGATTTCCTGAGTAGATGGCAGTGCCGTAGGCGCATTCCAGATTTCGGGGGCTGAGAGCTTCCTGTGTGGGACCGCAGGCAACCAGTTCTCCATTGAGGAGGATGGCTGTGTCAAAGAGGGACTCTGCTTCTGCTAGGGAGTGGTGCGAGACAAGCAGCAGTTTTCCCCGTTCCTTGAGCGTTTTCAGGGCAGAGGCCAGCGCCGTTGCGCTGTTACGATCGAGTCCGCCGAAGGGTTCGTCAAGGAGGTAAAGGTCGGCCTCCTGAGCCCAGGCTCGGGCCAGGAAAGCCCGTTGTTGCTGACCGCCGGAGAGTTCCTTGATCTGGCGTCGAGCAAGCGGTGACAGGTTGAAGAGTTCTAGGGCCTCTTCAACAGCCGACTGATCGCGTTGGGAAAAAGATCCGATAAGACCAACCTGATGATAGCGTCCCATCTCGATAAGTCCGCGCACTGTCACCGGAAAGTCCCAGTCGACTGATTCACGCTGGGGAAGGTAAGCGATGAGGGAGGCCGCCTTCTCGAGGGTGATTCCCTCAATGAGGATCCGTCCGGTTTCGGGCTTCAACAATCCGGCAATGGATTTGAGAAGTGTCGACTTACCGGCACCGTTGGGCCCGAAAAGACCAACGCAATGTCCCGGGTCGAGCGTGAGCGAGAGATGATGGATGGCAGGCACACGATGATAGCTCACCGTCAGGTCCTCAATGCGGAGCATCGGCTCCTGATCCTTTGGGGTGCTCATGGCTGGAAGGACTCCGGAATGGGGAGGGTATCCTCGATGGTTTTCTGACCCCAGAAGCTCTTCTCTAGGGGTGCCTGATAGCCGTGAACCAGCACCTCGATACGCAGGGCGTGGGGTTCTTCGTTGTCCCAATCTCCGGAGATCAGCAGATCCTCTCCTTTGGTTATCTCGATGGCGGTCCGATACTCGCCAGGTGAGATCTGATCTTTCTCGGCGAGCAGTCTCCTTCCGAGCTGAGTGATCAGGAGGTGCCGTGGGGAGGGGGCTGCATGAACAAGGAGGGTGGCTCTCAGGGTGGGCCTCTTTTCTGAACTCAATTTCAAACTTAAGGAAGAGGTTGCGGCTGTTGTCGGTATGTCGGAGTCGATGGTTTCCGGGGAGTCGGTTATCTGCTCGACGGATGCAGGAGTGGTCCGGTGCATCGTCAGGTGGCAAACCGGCCAGAGAACTGCCGCGAGCACAAGCAGAACGATGGCAAGGCGGAGCAATGGATTTCCCTTCATGAGTAAAACTTCATTCTACGGATGCCTTCCCAAAAGGGAAAGTCCGTTAAGGCCTGGAGCGATCAGGAATCAAGCGAGATGAACCCGTCCCCGATCTCGATCCCGGAATCAGAGCGGGAAATACAAGTCGTAGACCGCAAAAGCGATGAGGAAGAGTCCCGTCGCACGAACTGTCACGGCGACTTTAGGATTCCTGTTGAGGAGCGTTCCAGCGCCCACACCACTGGCATGGAGTAGTGAGGTGGCGATGAGCATTCCTGCAAAGAACAGGATAGGAAGAGCCCCCGATGGAATCTCCGATCCATGGGCATAGCCATGACAGAGTCCTGCCACCCCGACGCAGAGCGAGGAAACCAGAACAGATGGGCGCCATGCCATGCCGAGGGCCACGCCGAGCAGGACGATCGAGGCCAGGATACCGTGCTCGAAAAAAGGATGATAAACTCCACGGAGGCTCAGGACCAGGCCAATAGCACCTCCCAGCATCATGGAACCGACAAAGGTGCAGGGCAGAAGCCAGAGTGCGCGACCGCCGATCTGAACGGCCCAGAGACCCACGGCAACCATGACCAGCAGGTGATCAAGTCCGGTCAGGGGATGAACGATTCCTGCCTGCGTTGCTCCTGCCAGGTTCCCAGCTAAATCCCTATCAAGGAAGTGAAACTGGCTAGGGTGGGCAGTCGCAGAGACTGCGGAGCCGATAAAACCTGCCAGCGAGAGGAGGGGAAGGTGGCGTTTCATGGAGCTGATCCTGTTTAAGAGAAGAGGTGGGTTCAAGCTGGAACGGGGGCCGCCAGACCGCCCGTCGGGTAGTCGGGTTCGATTGGTTTGCTCACTCCGGCAGAAGGGGTATTCGAAGGTGGAGGCGGAAGTGGGGGTGGCTTTTGGGCAATCACGGGGGGATTGCGCATGTGGCCAAGGTTGATCAGATCCTCAACTTGTGAGCCCTCTAGGGTTTCAAATTCCAACAAGGCATGGGCGATGAGTTTTACTTTCTCTTTATGGATCTCAAGGATCTCCGTGGCTTGGCGGTAGGCATCGTCGATGAGTCGCTTGACCTCGCCATCAATCTGCTGGGCAGTGGATTCGCTGTATTCACGCGAGCGGCCGGCATCACGGCCCATGAAGACAAGTTCATTCTCATCGCTGAAGCGGATCATGCCAAGATTGCTCATACCCCACTCGCAGACCATGCGGCGTGCGAGTTTCGTAGCCTGCGCGATGTCGCCGGAAGCGCCATTGGAGACATCCCCGGTGAACATCTCCTCGGCGATACGTCCTCCCATGGTCATGATCAGCATGGCAAGTGCCTCCTTGCGCTGCGTGGCGTACTTGTCCCCTTCGGGAAGATACATGGTGGCTCCGAGGTACTGGCCTCGGGGGATGATGGTGACCTTGTGAAGTGGGTGGGTATGGTCAATCACCACATTGAGAAGGGCATGGCCCGCCTCATGCCAGGCGGTGGAGGTTTTTTCCTGCTCGCTCATTGCCATGCTGCGGCGCTCCTTGCCCCAGCGGACCTTGTCACGGGCCTCTTCGAGGTCGGGTTGTTCGATGGAGGACTGACCCTTGCGGGCGGCCATGAGGGCGGCTTCGTTGAGGACATTCGCAAGTTCGGCACCGGAGTAACCGGGGGTGCCTCTTGCAATCAGGCTCAGATCAACGAATTCGGAGAGTTTCACCTTCTTGGCATGGACACGCAGGATCTCTTCACGGCCCTTCACGTCGGGGAGACTGACCGTCACCTGACGATCGAAGCGACCGGGACGCAGGAGGGCGGGATCAAGGACGTCGGGGCGATTCGTGGCGGCGATGATAATGACTCCGTCCTGAGCGTCAAATCCGTCCATCTCCACGAGGAGTTGATTGAGAGTTTGCTCGCGTTCGTCATGCCCGCCGCCGACTCCATGGCCGCGATGACGGCCGACGGCGTCGATCTCGTCGATAAAGATGAGGCAGGGGGCGTTCTTACGACCCTGCTCGAACATGTCGCGGACTCGCGAGGCACCAACACCGACAAACATTTCGACAAAGTCGGAACCGCTGATGTTGAAGAAAGGGACATCGGCTTCGCCGGCAATGGCGCGGGCGAGAAGGGTCTTGCCGGTGCCTGGAGAGCCGATCATCAGAATCCCCTTGGGGATGCGCCCGCCGAGTTTCTGAAATTTCTTGGGATCCTTCAGGAACTCCACAAGCTCCTGGACTTCGTCCTTGGCCTCTTCAACTCCGGCGACGTCCTTGAAAGTGATCTTGTTTTTTTCCTTGGCGAGCATCTTGGCCTTGCTCTTGCCGAAGTTCATGGCCCCGCGTCCAGCCATCTTGATCTGAGAACGGAAAAAGAAGTAAAGGACGACAAGGAAGAGAAGGATCGGAAGAATATTCAAGATGGTGGAGGCCAGCATGTTCGACTCGGGACGGACGTCCGGGGTGATGCCCGCGGCGGCAAGTTCCTTCTCAAGGGTCGTGCCGTTGAAGGGCATGTAGACGGAGGTCTTGAATGGTGTGGGAATCTCCTCGGTGGCTGGAGGGACTGCTTTTTTCCGATAATAGCCGGAGAGATACTGGGTGTTGCGCCCTTCCTCGATGACCAGCTGCATTGGCTTCTCTTGGGTGGAGATGATCTTGCCCTCCTTGAGGAGGCTTTCGAATTTCGGCAGGGTGATCTCATCCGTTGCGATCAGGCTGGAGCCTCGGAACAGAAAGGCGCCACCGATGAGGGCGAAAGCTATTGCAAAAAGGAGCAGGCCGCGCCAGTTGAATTGAGGCTCCGGTGCGCCGGGGGGGCGCTTCGGTCTGGAGGAATTGCTGTTTGGGGAATCGGGTGTCTCGTCTGGCATTGAGTGAAGCTCTTGAGTACATCAGATAACACACCTTGCGGCCAATGCAAACTGCACCTCTCTCACCTGCTGATACCTCTCCTTTATCCGAAGGTGGATCTGAAAAGGAATCCAAGAAGTTATCCATGGAGCGATCTCTGGTGGTTTCGATTCACGATGTCTCGCCCTTGACCAGAAAACGGGTTGTCGGGATGCTTGAGGATCTCAAGGCTGTGGGGGTGCCTTTGACTTCACTGCTGGTCATCCCCGACCATCATCACAAGGGGAGGATCGATGAGGATCGAGAATTTGCTGAGTGGCTTGGTGAGGTCACTGGACAGGAACACGAGGCTGTCCTGCATGGATTTTATCACCTCAGACCGATGAAAGAGGATGAGGGTTTGGCCACGAAAATGATCACCCGCTCCTATACGGCAGGGGAGGGGGAGTTCTATGATCTTTCCCATGAGGAGGCCTCGTTGCTGATCGTGCGGGGTAAGGAGGCGCTTGCGGCCTGTGGCATCACTCCCATGGGATTCATCGCCCCAGCGTGGTTGCTTGGGAACGAGGCCGAGAGAGCGGTCAGGGATGCGGGATTCGACTACACGACCCGGATCGGCGGGGTGATTGACTGCAAGAACGATGGGTCAATTCATGCCCGAAGCATGGTCTATAGTGTGAGGTCTTCATGGCGCCGGGGAGTGAGTCTGCTTTGGAACGAACTCCTCGTTCAGCAACTCAGGTCGGCCCCCTTGTTTCGGATCGGACTTCATCCCCCCGACTGGGATCATCGGTTGATTCGCGATCATGCGCTTGCCTCTATCGGGAAGGCTGTCGAGACACGTCGGGTGACAACTTACGCAAGATGGCTCGACCATTGGCGCGTTAGCAGACATTAAAGGATCTTCTGGATACATCCCATGGCCCTCGTCGACCTCCATCTCCATACCCGTCACAGCCTCCGCTCCCCGGAGTGGCTGCTACGCCGCTTGAACGTACCTGCCAGTGTTTCCGATCCAAAGCAGTTGCTGGAAAAGCTGCGCCGCGCCGGGATGGACTTCTTCACGTTCACCGATGATGACTCGATCGAGGGGTGCTTGGAAGTCGCTCACCTGCCCGGGGTCTTCATCAGTGAATCGGTGACAGCTGTATTCCCGGAGGATGGCTGTCGGGTCTCGATTCTGGTCTGGGGCATCACGGAGAACCAGCACGTTGAAATCCAAGGGCTCAAGGCGAATATCTACGAGCTTCAGCAGCACCTCGTTCAGCAGGACATTGCTCACGGCGTTGCCCAATGCCTCCATGGACTCTCCCACAAGCTGAGGCCGTTCCACCTGATGAAGCTGGCCCTGCTCTTCCGACACTTCGAGGGAATCAACGGCAGTGACGGGGCCTTTCTTGCGGGCGTGACTCGCTATCTTTTCGGACTTACTCCCTCGGACATCGAGCGGTTCACCACCATGACCGGTCTTCAACCGACGCACGAGGAGCCGTGGAGGAAGGTATGGGTCGGCGGCTCGGACGATCATGGCGGGACAATTCCGGGCAAAACCTACACGGAGATCCCTGAATCACGGAACACCATCCAGCTGCTTCGCCACATCAGGGAGGGGCGTTGTGAACCGCGCGGAGACTCGGGCAATCCGCTCTGTGCCGCGCTCGATACCTATCAGGTCGCTTTTTCCTATGCCAAGGAGCGTCTGGCCGGACATGCCGCCTCACCGACGATTCGTCTGGTCGAAAAGGCCTTTGCCCGTTTCATGGAGGGGAAGGATCCGACCGTCTTCTCTCCGGGGGAGAAGCTCGCATTCCTGGCCCAAGGGATCGCCAGTGGTAAGATCTTCGAACTCGCCAATCCCGGACCACGCTCACTCTGGAAAGAGCTTTCCGGGGCCTTGAACGAGCCTGCGATGAGGGCGGAACTGAACAAGGAACTCGAAGGCGTCGAGGACACGGGCCGTCGCGCCTTCCTCATGGCAAACATGATGGCAAGCCGTCTTGCTTACCGGCTCACAATGCAGTTCCTCGAGCAGTTGCTTGATGGTCGCTTCCTGGAGAGCATCCAGATGGTCGGTCCGGTCATTCCGCTGGTGGCCCTGCTCAGTCCCTATCTTTACGCATTCCGCACGCCTCCGCGTCATCGCCTGAGGGAGGCCTCCGTCGCAATGAGGGGAACCATCGCCCCGGAGTTGGCCAATAACCGCCGAGCTTGGTTCACCGACACACTCGATGATGTGAACGGCGTCTCCACAACAATCCAGAAAATGAGCGCCGCGCTGGCCGCCAATGGCAACGGGATCGAGGTGATGGTCTCCCGCAATGAAGTGGACGTCCCGGGCATCCCTCTCAAGAACTTCCCACCGATCGGAGAGTTTGAGTTGCCCGAATATGAGCTTCAGAAGCTGAGCTTCCCGCCTCTTCTTCAGATTATTGATCATCTGAAGAGCGGTAGTTTTACGGAGGTGATCATCAGCACTCCCGGCCCGGTGGGGCTTGCCGCATTGGCCGCCGCCCGGGTTCTGGGTCTGCCCACTGCGGGTATCTACCACACTGACTTTCCCGAGTATGTCCGCATCCTCACCGAGGATGGGCTGATGGAGTCGCTGACCTGGAACTACATGCACTGGTTCTACTCACAACTCGACATGATCTATGTAAATTCTGACCACTACCGCCAGTGCTGGATCGATCGTGGAATCGCTCCCGAGAAGCTCAAGATTCTCCCTCGTGGCCTCGACACTGGTCTCTTCCATCCCGAGAAGAGGAAGCCTGATTTCTGGAGGAAGCGCGGTCTCCGTGACGGCGAGATCGGAGCCCTTTACGTTGGGCGTGTTTCTCGTGAGAAAAATCTCGATCTCTATGCTGCTGCCTTCAGGCGTCTTCTGGCCTCGGGAGTGAAGGTCAGGCCTCTGATTGTAGGCGATGGCCCCTATGCCGCCATGATGAAGGAGCTGCTGCCCGAGGGAATCTACACGGGAAGCCTTCACAAGGAGGAGTTGGCTTGCGCTTATGCCTCGGCTGACTTCTTCGTTTTCCCGAGTACGACCGACACTTTCGGAAATGTGGTCATTGAGGCTCAGGCCAGTGGATTGCCCGTGATTGTCTCGGATGTCGGTGGTCCGAAGGATCTCGTCGAAGATGGGGTCGATGGACGGGTCACCAAGGGGCTGGATCTTGACGCCCTGACCAACGCCGTGCGCCAACTTGCTGAAGATAAAGAGCTGCGCAAGCGTATGGGCGGGGCCTCGCGTGCAAGGGTCGCCGAAAGGGACTGGGCTGGAGCGGCTCGTCTATTCTGGGAGGGGAGTGAGGAATAGGAAGACCTTTCCTATTGCAGGTTTCTCTCAGAATCCTTTGAAGAATACTTCTCGGATGTGATGGGAGAGAAGACATCAAAGTGCTCCCCATATTGGGCCAGATAATAGAGCGAATAGGAGCGTTTAAAAACGGTGAGCGGCAACAGCAGAACCGAGCCAATATAAGGAATAAGAAGAAGTAGGCCTCCAAGGCAGCAAGTGCAGAGAACCGCGGCAATGAGCGCGAGGAGGATGCCAAGTCCGATCACAATCTGAAACAGGATGTAGAGAGTGAAGCGCCAAGGGTTGACCCGAATCAGGTGACCCAACTCCCTCCACCCATCACTCCATGTTCCCCCACGCAGAAACATGATCGGAACCAGAAATTCTTTAGTGAAAAACGTGATGATACAAAAAACTAAAACCACTAGGAGGAATGTTCCAAACAGCGGAAGAAGTCGGAGAAAGTCGCCACTACCGAAGTAGGGATTCCGGATCTTTATGTAAACGACGATGGCAACCGCGATGAGAATATTGATCAGAATCAGCAATTCGATCACCGAATTGAACTTCCAAAGGTTTTCTGCCGCCTGCTTGAATCTTTTCCAAGGGATGGCAACCTCGCCGCGGTTCAGCGCGACGCAGTGGAGGAACATGAACTGCCCCCGGCAGTTCAACCAGACTATCACAAAAAAGATCAGTAAAAAGACAACCAGAACCGCCAGTGATCCGCAGATAACCTGGGTGAGGTGCTGATGGATGTACTGCTGAATATCAGCCCATCCAAAAGATGTTTTCTGGTTTCCATATGAAAAGGATTTGTAGCTACACGATGCAGATCTAAACGCGAGAAAAGAGCAGAAGCCGATACTTAGCCATTTCCTGATGGAAAAAGGTTGGAACAGTATTTCCTTCATCCGCTTGAGCGCCGGCCGAATGGGCTTAACAACACTCACTGTAACTGGATTTGAATCAGTCATTAGTGTATTCAGGAAGTGGCTCTAGGAAGGGCATCATGCATCGGTTCCGGTGCCGTATCTGGTTGTGGATGCGTGGTTGATTTATCGGAGGAAGCTGGTTCGGGAGTATTAGATGGGTTCGCGGAATTGGGTAGTGGACTAGGTTGAGATGCAGGGATGGAACGGGGCGGCACTGCCTCCGGCCATGCGATTCCTGACTCAACGAGCCGACGGCAAATGTTTTTGTATCTGGGTTGCTCCCACTCCTCATGGAGACGAATGCCAAGCAGAAAGCTTTCGCTAAATTCTTCCCATGATGAAAAACGGTCAGCGATTATCTTCGATGCATTAGTGATGATGCGGGTTGATTCTTCGGTGTTCAGGAAACCTGCCGAAGTGCCCAGTTTTGCTAGCAGAATAACCCTTGAGTAAGTCCATGCGGCCTCGTCCCTGCACTTCTTTTCACAGGAGTCATCGATTATGCGGACGGCCTTGGTGAGCAGATCCTGTAACCAGTCGTTTTTGGGTTCCATTCCGAGTTTTCCTGCCTCAAGCAACAAGGCTTGCGACCATTCCAAAAGAGAAAGGGATTTCTCTAACTCCTGCTTGCTCATGATGCCGAATTCGGACTCCAGATCCCTTAAGGCATCTTTTTTGGAATTTGGAGGTGAGTTTCCAGGGGGCTTGGGGAAGAGGCCCATCGCCATACGATATGGCAGAGTGTACAGGGAAGCGTTGTTACCCTCTGCGGTTGAAGAGGGTTCAGGAAGGTCGAGTTGTAGAAATTGGAGCGGTTCTTTATGGGAAGCTTTATCCTTCATCATCACCGCAATTTCCTCATAGCCGAGTAGACGAGCCTTAGTGATCGGGGTGATGCCGTTCTTGTCCGGAATATTGGGGTTAGCTCCTTTTTCCAGAAGCAGCCGCACGAGTGGAAAGTCTAGGTGTCGCGAAATTGCGATAGAAAGAGCTGTTCTGCCCATGTTGTCGCAGGCATTGATGTCCGCCCCCGCAGCCAAAAGAGGAGTAATGCAAGAGATGTGATCATAGGCTATCGCATTCATGAGCGGGGTATCCCCCCGTTCTTGTCTGTGGATGTTCGGATCTGCACCATGGGCAATGAGCGTTTGCTCCATGTTGAGTTGTCCCCATCCTGCGGCGCAGTGAAGCGGGGTTCCGTGGTGAGGTGATGCCAGATTGACGTTCGGATTCTTTTCCAGAATCAGGCGAACAATTTCCCAGTCATCCGCTATGATCAGCGGTGTTTGATGCCATTTATCCTGAATGTCAGTAGAGGCTCCAGCATCAAGCAGGAGTTTTGCTATTCGTGGTTGATTGAACTGAGAGCTGTAATGCAGGGCCGTATCACCGTTAATGTCCACCAGATCGGTCTTTGCCCCAGCTTTTAGTAGATCCACTACCATTGGTTCCCAGCCGATTTGGGTGGCTGTCATCAAAGCGGTCTGGTGAACGTCCCCCGCTTCGGGAGTATTTATATCCACACGAGGGATCATTTCCCTGACCTTGGCAAAATCACCCCTCCGCACAGCCGAAAACCACGGATCTGAAGTGGGTGCCTCGTTCGGACATACATTGCCTCTGAAATCGAAATTGCCGGCCTTTTGAATACGATCAGCGGCCCCGGGTTCCCCGGTCAATACACCGAACCTTGCATTCCATATCTGAAAGTAGGTGTTTTTCGGGTCATTGATCATGCCTTGGCGGGAGTATTTCAGCGCCTTGTCATAGAGCCCCATGCGTTTGGATGTATCCATGCAGAGAGAAACCGTATTCTGAAGGGTGGAATTTATTGCGAACGCTTTTTCATAGGCTGCGAGGGCTTCATCCCTTCGTCCCATATTCAGAAGAGTATATCCATAGATGCCGTAGTAGCGCGGTAGTTCGACGGGGGTACTAATGGATTGATCCAAGGGTTCAAGGGCCTTTGATATATTCCGCAAGGCTGGCAAACTGCCATTAAGTGGATCGGTGATTTTTCTGAATTCTTTCGCAAGGAAAGCAATGGAGGAAGCGATCCGAATCTCATTTTCCAGCATGGAAATGGCTTCTTTGACAAGCGGGAGTGCCTCCTTATTGCGCCCCAATTGCATCAGGGATACGGCATCCGCATGGAGGCTCCATGGTTGACGTTCCATAGAAACGGCCATTGCATGGCATTTCGCACCGCTATCCTGATCCTCCACGTCGTCATAGAGATTGGCCAGTGTTTGGTGAATCAGGACGGGGCCTTTCCCGGGTGAGAGCCGAGAGAGTGTTTTCTCGTATTGATCGATCCCGCAGAATAGCACCTGCCTCTTCATGGATTCCGCAAGCGTGTAACCTCTGGAAGTTAGATCGTCTCGAGTCATTGTGCGGGACATCACCCCCGCCATCCAGTGAATGGGAACCGAATCAGGATGTTCCCCTGCAAGAATCATCAGTGCATTGAAATAGTGGAGTGCCGGTGTGGCTTTATTTGAGAGATCAATGCCGACGATACATGCTGAAGCCAGTCCCTCCGGGAAATCTGGGATTTCTTTCATCACCTTGATGAAGAGCGGTGTCGCCCTACTGTTATCGAAACGACTGCGTAGCAAAACAGCCTTCCAAAACAGTTGTTGTGGACTCTTTGGGTTCTGGACTTTGCGTTCCGCAGCGGCCTGTTTCCCGGATGCTAAAAGCTGAATGATTCCTGCATCAGAATAAGGGTTAGAACCCGAAGCCGTGGTGGTGGATGCTTCTTCTTTGAAGACTGGGTTCAATCTTACGAGGCATACTGAGGTTGCCGCTCCGACGAGAAATAAGAGTTCAACAAGCAGCAGAATTCTTTTCATGGGCTATGTCTCGTTGGGGGTAATGAGAATGCAGCCCACTGATTTTCTGTTAACTGTAACTTATCAGAAGATCCTCTACAAGTTCGCAGTTTCGTCCTGTTGCTCCCTGATGGTGTGCAAGGACATGGATTGCTGAAGCGACCATTCTGGATCGCTTGGTCGGATTCGCGAGTAGCGAGCGTACAGCAGAAACAATCCCCTCTTCATCACTGACCCGTATGGCTGCACCCTCGGTACAGAGACGTGTCGGGAGGGGTTCAAAGTTACCGGTGTGCGGACCGATGAGTACGGGTGCGCCGGCCTGCAACGGCTCGATCATGTTCTGGCCGCCATGGTTCAACGACGTGGGAAGGCTCTTACCGACAAAGACAACGGTGGCCTTGGGATACCAGTTTCCCAATTCACCAGTCGTATCCAGCAAGAGGGCTTCGTCGGAGAGGTCGTTTCCTTCGGACCGAAGGCAGCAGGAAATACCGAGAGTTTTTAATGCCCCGCGGACTGCTCCCCGGCGTTCGGCGTGACGTGGTGCAATGACCAGGCGAAGATTCGGAAAATCTTTCTTCAAGGTCATCCAGGCCAAGGCGACCACCCCCTCTTCGCCCTCATGGGTGCTTGCGGCCAGGAAAACAGGATGCTCTGGAGGAGCTTCCGAAGGGGCTATCGGCGAGTCGTGCTTGATGTTTCCGGCGACGTGGAGGAGTTCCGGACTGACACCGAGTGAGATCCACCGGTCCATATCTTCCGGTTCCGTCAGGGTGATCAGATTGAGTTGGTTGAAGAAAGGGGAACTGAAGGCGCGAGCCATGCGGAAGCGCTTCTCGGAGCGTGCTGAGAGTCGTGCATTGAGTAAGGCAACGGGTATGCCGAGCTCTTTGCAGGATGCGATGCGGTTAGGCCAGAGATCCGCCTCCACCATGAGCAGAGCCGAGGGACGGAGTCTCTTGATTAGTCGACTTGTGATGATTGGAAAGTCGATCGGATTGGCAATCGGTTCCAGCCAGTTGGAGGCTGATTTCTCCAGGATCGCGAGTCCCGTGGAGGTCGTGGTGCTGATGAGGAAGCGTGATTCCTGATTCCGGCGGTGAAACTCTGAGGCGAACTTCAGGGCGATCCCGACCTCTCCCACGCTCACGGCATGAATCCAGATTCTTTGTTGCCCGATCCGTGACGCCGTTTCCTGATCGAAAATTCCCAACCGCTGGAGTGCCTTGTTGCCGGATCCGCCGCGCTTCCGTAGCCACACGTGATAACCTGGCAGGAGGATAAGTAGGATCGGAACAAAAAGCAAGGTGTAAATCCAGATAACAATTCTTCTCATGAAGCTC
>Ga0114962_10002572_pt1 | contig 15043 bp, 11 predicted proteins | sample C_130820_MF_Meta_FD_87017 | JGI IMG/M metagenome (GOLD analysis project Ga0114962, IMG submission 87017) | Freshwater microbial communities from Lake Croche, Canada to study carbon cycling - C_130820_MF_MetaG | ecosystem: Environmental > Aquatic > Freshwater > Lake | place: Lake Croche, Canada...
AATTGAGTAAGAACTTAAACAATCCGTATGACATCATCAGGATAAATGAAGTCTATGAAAGCTTTCTTACTACGCTACAACCCATTTTCAAAGACCTCCCATTTTCGTTGGCAGAGGAAAATATGCAAAGTCGCACAAGAGGAAATTTATTGATGGCTATTGCAAATAAGTTTGGCTACATATTATTGAATACTTCAAATAAAAGTGAATTGTCTACCGGATACGGAACTTTATATGGCGATATGGCCGGAGGATTGGGTGTATTGGGGGATTGTTACAAGATTCAGGTATATGCTTTGGCCAGGTATATAAATAGGAACAGAGAAATCATTCCCGAGAATATCATTAGAAAAGCACCTAGCGCCGAACTAAGACCTAACCAAAAAGACAGCGATAGTTTGCCTGATTATGCAGTTCTTGACAAAATATTATTTCAATATATCGAGAAGCGATTAGGGCCAACTGAAATAAAAGCACAGGGCTTTGATGCAGCCACTGTTGACAGGGCAATTAAATTGGTTAATATGAACGAATACAAGCGTAACCAATTTTGTCCCATCATACGTGTAAGCCCGAAGGCATTTGGTGTAGGTAGAAGAGTACCAATTGTTGGAAAGTACCTTAGTTAGAATAAAAAGAGAGGGCTGCAATTACTGCAGCCCTCTCTTTTTATATTTATTGAATAATATTAATGCAAAATCAATAATGGAACTTTACTGTGGAAAGCCAATTTCTTAGTATGATCATTAAAGATTGTCTCGATTAAACCATGTTCTTTCGGGACAAGAGCCAGAATGTCTGTGTGGCTTTCAGATACAAAGTCTATGATATCATCTGTGTAGTGATGGCTTTCTTTGTATTCGAAAGTAGGATTATATTTCTTGAACATTCTATCAAGCTTTTGCTTTTCGGGATGAGTACTATCAATCTTTTCATTATGCTTAAGAAGGTGAAAAATGGCAAACTTAACAGTACCATGATCTAAGAATGTTCTTAATCCTTCTAAAGACCTATTATTTTCAACTTCTTTGAAATCACTTAAAAAGGCTATTTTCTCACACTTATTTAACTTTGTCATTGATGGTATAATCAAAACGGGTATTGATATATGTCTAGCTATTGAGAGAGTATGGCTGCCTATAATTTTTTCTTTTATAATACCGCCACCTTTAATTCCCATCACAACAATGTCGGCATTTACAATTTTTGATACCTCTTTGATACCTTCATTTACAGAACTGGCTCCTTGATACATTTCAATTTCAATTCCGGTTTCTATTGGTTTAAGAGAATCTATGAAGTCATTCAGATCCTCAATACTTTTATTTCTGTTAGCCTCAATTGTAGCTTCTTCGTCTAATTCTCCTGCTGGCGTATAAACTAATGGTGTTGGGAAATAGTGGTAAAATACAATTTTGGGAATTCCTAGTAAGGATGCTAGCCCTAAAGCATATTCCGCTGCATTTTTTGATGTTTCTGTAAAGTCTGTTGGAACAAGAATTGTTTTCATTTTTTCCGTTTTATTTTGGGCTAAAGTTAGTAACCTTTATTCAATAATTAAAAATTGTTTCAAAATATTTTCATAAACAAATTTTAAAAATAAACTGAAATGAAAAGTATACTGAAAAAATACTTTTTACCAATAGGCTTAAATTGATTTTATATGTTCCATTACTTCAACAAGTGTTTTCTTTATTTCTACGTTATAAGGAACTTTCTTTTTATAATTCTGTATCATTTGTCCTGATAAAATAATATTGCTATCTGGTAGTTTGCTCCCGACGTGTGTTAAATATTTTTCTAAATTGAAATTTTGTGTTATTGCTGTGAGATGAGAAAAAAGAAATAATGGTTTTTTCAATTTTACAACGTATTGCACATCTTTAAGTGGAACATTTGTCCCTAAATAAAGAACACAGATACCTCTACTTTTTATTAAATAACATATTAATAATAAACATAGTTCATGATGTTCGCCTTCTGGTAAAAAAAGCAAAACCTTTTTTTCAGGATTTATAGGTTCTTTTATATTTTCTATTCCTAATATTATTTTTTGGCGAATTACGTTTGTTACTAAATGTTCCTGAGCAGGATTAACATGGTTAGTTTGCCATAGAATACCAACCCTCTCCAAGAAAACGAATACAATATTAATTATTGTTTTTTCTATTCCTTTTAAAGAAATACACTCATCAAGTACATCTTCAAATTTTTCAATTTCAAGCTCTATCATGTGCTGAATCAACTCATTCACAAGCCTTTCTTGTTGGGCATCTGAATGCGAAAGTGCTACAATTTTCTCCTGCATTTCTTCAGAAGTCATCTTGTCTATGTGAGATATTTTATATCCGTATCTATTAAGTAATGAGATATTAAGAACCAATTTAAGTTCCTCATTATTGTAGAAGCGAATATTTGTTCCTGTACGAGTAGGTTTCAAGAGACTATACCGTTGCTCCCATATACGTATTGTGTGAGCCTTTATTCCTGATAAAAGCTCTAAATCTTTAATTGAGAATATATTCATACCCCAATAAACAACAGATTATGAAAAAGGTTGTTTTAAATTTCACATCCTTTTTTTAAACAATCTTGCATAAACTCATTAAAATTAAAAACTTATACAAGCATTTTTACAGGTTCTTCCAACAAACCTTTAAGCGTTTGTAAGAAAGCTGCCCCGCTTGCACCATCAACAACCCTGTGGTCGCAACTCAAGGTTAATTTCATAATGTTTCCAGGAACAACTTGTCCATTTTTTACAACTGGTTCTTGTGAAATTCCACCTACTGCCAATATACAAGCATCAGGAGGATTAATGATTGCAGTAAATTGGTCAATTCCATACATTCCTAAGTTTGAAATAGTAAACGTGCTTCCTTCCCAATCTGATGGTTGTAGCTTCTTATCCTTTGCTTTTTGTGCATAGTCTTTTACTTCTGCATTTATTTGGCTAAGTGTTTTAGTATCAGCAAAACGAACAACAGGCACTAATAGCCCATCTTCTACAGCTACAGCTACGCCAATATTTACGTGATAATTAGTACGTATTTTATCTCCTAGCCAACTACTATTAATCTTTGGATGTTGTTTAAGGGCAACAGCTGTTGCTTTCAATACTAAATCATTGAAGCTGATTTTCGACTTACCGCCCTCATTTATTTTGGTACGAGCAGCTATTGCAGCATCCATATCAATACTCATTGTCAAGAAAAAGTGGGGTGCGGTGAATAAACTTTCACTTAGTCTTCGAGCAATTACTTTGCGCATTTGAGAAACAGGAACTTCTTCAAAACTTTCTACACCATATATTGTAGCTGGTGCTTTTGCAGCAACTGAAGTCGCTGAATTAGAACTAGCAGGTGTAGCAACCGAAGTAATTGTTGGTGCAACTGTAGGTTTGAAATTATCTATATCTTCTTTAACTATTCTTCCATTGTCGCCACTACCCTGAACATATTTTAAGTCAATCCCTTTTTCTGCGGCTATTTTTTTAGCAAGCGGCGATGCAAATATTCTTCCTTCATTTACAACTGCTTGTTGCGTAGAAGGTGTAGCAGATGTAGCTGGTGCGGCAGGAGCGGTTTCTTGTTTTGCTTCTTCGGCAGGAGCAGCAGCACCCGGATTTTTTAAGACTGCAACAGTTCCTGCAACATCAAATCCATCTTCTCCAATGATACACAACAGGTCGTTTACTTGTATTTTTTCGCCAACTTTAGCACCTTGATAAAGTAGCTTACCATTTTTATAGCTTTCTAGCTCCATTGTAGCCTTATCGGTTTCTATTTCGGCTAAAACTTCTCCTTTCTTTACTATATCACCTACACTTTTTTGCCAAGAAGCAATTACACCCTCTGTCATAGTATCGCTAAGTCGTGGCATTAATACTACTTCTTCTAAAGCAGAGACATCAATGTTTTTTGTAGCAGGAGCAGCTACCTCAGCAGCAGTTGGTGGAACTACAGATGTAGAAGGAGACACTGTTGAAGTCAATGCAGGATTTAATAATGCACTGATATCTTCTCCGGCAGTACCTAATATTGCCAACAAATCATCTACCTGAAGTTTCCCACCAGTCTTGGTACCAATGTGTAACAACACCCCATTTTGGTAACTTTCTAGTTCCATGGTTGCTTTATCGGTTTCTATTTCAGCAAGTACATCTCCTTTTTTCACTGTTTCACCTACTTGCTTGTGCCAAGCGGCTATCACCCCTTCAGTCATAGTATCGCTTAATCGGGGCATTTTTATAACTTCTGCCATATAATTTAGATTATCTTTTTTGCGGCGTGAAATTAATGGAAAATGAATTAGTAGCAAGAATAAACCTGCATTTTATTGTTTTGTTTTTGTACTAAAATGATTTCGTTATGTGATTCTCTTTGTTCAAACAATATAAACGGGTGAATTTGAAGGTATAATTATTTAATTTCAATTTTAAACAATTGGGGGAACCTCAAACAAATTAGGTTAAGTCTAAAAGGAAATTAATAGACGGCCTATATGACATGTTTGGTAAGTTTTACTTCTAAGGAATTAATAAATAAGGCGTTTTCTAGAAATAATTCCTATCCCTAGCTTTTTATTTTAGATAAAGCCAACCAATACTTCGTTTCCTTTTAATTGTTTTATTAAACTTCCTCGGAAATTGATTTCACTAGTTGCTAAACTTTACAATTTTACACTAGATTATGGACGCTATTACTGGTGCAAAATGAGTGTGTTCCAACTGGTGAATTCTTTCTGCAAGCGTATCGGGCGTATCATCTAGCATAACTGGGCACGTGGCTTGAAAGATAGGTTCGCCCTCATCAAAGTGTTCATTTACATAATGAATGGTTATGCCACTTTCCTTTTCTCCGTTGGCAATTACGGCTTCGTGCACATAATGTCCATACATTCCCTTGCCACCATATTTTGGCAACAATGCCGGATGGATATTGATGATTTTATTGGGGTAAGCCGAAATTAATACTGAAGGAACTTTCCATAAGAAACCTGCTAATACGATCAGTTGAATGCCATATTCCTTAAGCGTTCCCACATATGCATCTCCCCTAAAAAAAACTTCTTTATCAACTAATAGTACTGGTATTTTTTTAGCTTCAGCAATCTTAAGTACACCTGCATTTGGCTTATTACAAACAATTAAAGCAATACTAATCTCTTTGTTTCCACCAAAATAATCTATTATTTTCTGTGCATTACTACCCGCTCCCGATGCAAAAATGGCAACCCTAGTAAATTTATTTTCAAGGGAAATAGCACCAATTCTCTCTGTTTTCATAAAGTGTTTATATTACTATACTAAAGTCCTTCTTTGGCAAATGTGGGGTTTAAAACTCAAAAAAAGCAGGGCATTTTATTTGTTTCGTGTATTATGAAATATTACCTGCAATAAATTTAACAAAATACGTAATAATAGGCTTGCAGTATCTAAACTCAATTTGCTATCTTCGCTGAAATCCTCGAAAAAATTATTTCATGCGTGGGGTGTGAAATCAATTTTTTAAAATCATTTACCAAAAGGCAGCCTACTTAAATGTATGGCTGCCTTTAAAAGTCTTAGTAAAAAGATTTACTTTCTAAAGAATTAACAAAAATAAGTTACTTTCACATCTCATTTTAATCTCCACTTTTTACATAGCATTGCCTGTAGGAGAAAAAATTAATTTTATGGGAAATATTATTATTGGTGTCATCATAGCTTTTATAATAAGTTTTTATGCTATACCCATTATTATTCAGCTTGCCGACCAAGTAAAGTTATATGATATTCCTGATGAAAGAAAGGTACATAAGAAGCCAATTCCTTCATTGGGTGGACTCGGAATTTTCATAGGTTTTATGATGGCCTTGTTGTTAGCACCTAGTATCCCAGCAATGGCAAATTTTCTTCAATATTATTATGCTTCCTTTTTGGTAGTGTTCTTTTTTGGAATAAAAGATGATATCCTAAAGCTTCGTCCTATGAAAAAAATTCTAGGACAATTAATTGTTTCTGTAATTCTAATTTTTAAAGCGGGGCTTGCAATCACCAATTTATATGGTTTTTTTGGTGTTACCTACATCATAGACTCTTTTAGTTATATGCTTACGTTGATGACTATTATTGTTATCATGAATGCCTTCAACCTTATTGATGGAATTGATGGGCTTGCAGGTTCTTTGGGCATACTTACCTGCACAACATTTGGTCTTTTCTTTTACCTCAATGGAGATATTTTCTTTGCGATGGTTGGCTTTGTGGTTTCTTCTAGCCTTTTTGCGTTCCTTATTTATAATTATTCTCCAGCCAAAATATTTATGGGCGATACCGGTTCTATGCTTATTGGATTAATTAATGCCATATTGGCCATTCATTTTATAGAGACGGCAGCAACGTCCAATACACTTCTTTTAAATATAAAATTTAACCCACCCGCTATGGCATTTGGTGTGTTGGCGGTACCACTGTTAGACACGTTACGGGTTTTTTCTATTAGAATTTTACATGGGCATTCTCCCTTTTTTCCTGATAGAAAACACTTACACCACTTGCTTTTAGACCGTGGTTTTAATCATAAACAAATACTTTTTTCGTTGGTGAGTGTTGCATTTATATTTATTTTTGCAACCTATTACCTTCTTCCTTTGGGCACAACTCCTGTTATTTTTATACAAGGTTTTATTTTCTTTTTAGGAGTATTTGCTTTAACTAAATTTAAGAAACAAACAGTACAGCTAGCAGTTGTAAGAAATGACATTCATATAGTAAAAGAGATAGATTCTACTATCAAAAATAATGCTTTATAATAAATAGGTTTGTTTGTAGCTCTGAAATTAAAAGTTGTTATCAGCTCAAATTTTCAATATAAATTGTAAACATTATATTACCTCTGCCAATAATTTTTTAGTATACATTTTTTGTTGGAGTCCTACGTATATTTAATAAGAAACACTTAATAGTAATGTGTGAAGTATGGAAAATCTACAAAGACATTAAAGTATCAATATGCTTCACACGGTCTTTTTTTTATTTGACACTTTTTAAATTTAATTTTCAATATGGCAGCACAAATACACCATAATTAGGTTTCTTATAAATATATTAAAAGAGAAAAATGTTTAATAGCTTATCATAGAACCTTACCTATACAACCCTTCAATCAAATCTCTATATCTATCCTCTATCACCTTTCTTTTAATACTAAGCTTTGGTGTCAATTCTCCAGATTCTATACCCCATTCTTTCGATAACAAAGCAAACTTCTTTATCTTATCTACCTGATTAAACCCTGCATTGTAGGTTTCTAGAATACTTTCAATATGGGTTATTACCAAAGGGTGTTTTATTATTTCTTCATCTGTAACATTGGCAATATGGTGGTCTTTCATCCATTCTTTTAATACCTCAAAGTTGGGGACTATCAACGCCCCTACAAACTTCTTCTCGGCCCCAACTATCATTATCTGCTCTATAAAAGGGCTTTCCTTCAACTTGTTTTCTAATGGCTGAGGCGCTACATATTTACCCCCACTTGTTTTAAATAGTTCCTTCTTTCGATCAGTAATCTTAAGATTGGCGCCATCCCAAACTCCAATATCTCCTGTATGTAACCACCCATTTTTAATAGTTTCCGCAGTCAATTTTGGGCATTTATAATAGCCTTGCATTACGCAAGGACCGCTTACCAATATTTCTCCATCTTCCGCTAGTTTCACTTCAATGCCATTCAAAGGTGGACCTACTGTACCAAATTTGTGTGCACTAATTTCTTTACGGGTTACAGATATAACAGGGCTGTTTTCGGTAGGACCATACCCTTCGTACACAGGTATTTTAGCTGCATTAAAAATGCGCATCAACTTCAGCTGACAGGCTGCACCGCCCGAAACAATAAACGATATATTTCCACCCAATGCCTCTCGCCACTTGCTAAAAATTAGTTTATTGGCAATGGAAAGCTGTAAGTTATACCACCATCCACCACTTGTTTGGTTGTCGTATTTACCACCCACACTCAATGCCCAGAAGAACAAACGACGCTTTATGCCTTTCAGTTCGTTGCCTTTATGCATAATCTTTTCAAATACCTTTTCTAATAAACGAGGTACTGTCGTAAACCCATTGGGCTTTATCTCCCTTAAATTATCACCAATAGTTTCCAGACTTTCTGCGTAATAAATGCTGATACCACTATATAGATAAATATAGGTAACCATGCGTTCTAGGATATGGTTTAGCGGAAGGAAACTAAGTACACGCCAATCCGGACGGTCTTCGAACGGAAAGCTTTCTTTACTAAGCACTAGGTTCGCATAGATGTTTTCATGACTCAATACTACTCCCTTTGGTGTGCCCGTTGTACCAGAAGTGTAAATGATGGTTGCCGTATGCGAAGTAGGAATACCTAGCTTGATTATCTGCATCTTTTCTTTGCTTTCATCATTGGCAATTGCAAGTATCTTTTGCCAGTTGTCTGCTCCTTCTATTTCATTAAATGTAAATATTTTAATTAAGGAAGGAACATTAGAGCGTATGTCTATTATCTTTTGTAGCAAATCGGCATCACTTACAAACATATATTTCACTTCGGCATCATTCAAAATAAAAGCTATTTCTGCTTGTGAAGTTGTAGGGTAAATAGGGATAAGGATGGCGCCAATTTGTTGTACAGCCATATCCGTAATCACCCATTCAGGACGATTGTTGCTGATGATGCCAATCTTGTCGGCCCCCTCAGCCGTCATATCGTTTCCACTGATGCCCAATGCAAGGAGTCCTGCACTCAAAGTATCTACAAGGTGTTGTACTTCAGAGGTACTATAAGGTTTCCAAATACCGTCTAGTTTAGAAACAAGCATTTCCTTTTTAGGGAAGTTTTGCAACTGATAATCGATGCAATCAAAAAGGCGTTTGCCATATTTCATAAGGTCAATCTTTAGTTGCGAAATAAAGGAAAAGGTAATAATAATTTAATAGTGAAAAAGGTTTTTTGTATTATTGCAGTAAATACCTGTACTTGATAAGGTGTTTGATGAGAAACGCTTACTTTAAAAAACAACTTGATATAGTCTTGCAATGAAACAATTACTACTGATACGCCATGCTAAAAGCAGCTGGGATATAACTGTTTCTAAAGATTTTGATAGAGAACTGAATGATCGCGGTCACAGAGATGCTCCCGAAATGGCAAAACGTCTATTGAAGAAGAAAGTTTCTATTGATGCTTTTGTAAGTAGTACTGCTGTAAGGGCTTTTACTACCGCTGTTTACTTTGCCGATGCCTATGAAAAAGAGGGATATAAATCTTTGGATGTAATTGGTGTTCCAAAACTTTACCAAGCAGAACCCGTTGTTTTTGAGAAAGTAATTGCAACGTTGGATGATGCCTTAGATACTGTAGCTATCTTCTCTCACAATCCAGGTATTACAGATTTTGTAAACGGATTAACAACAGCCCGCATTGATGATATGCCCACTTGTGGAATATTTGCTATTAAAATTGAAACAGATAGTTGGGAAGACTTTCTTTCTGCTAAGAAATCATTCTTGTTCTTCGATTATCCCAAGAATAAGTAGTTACCACATAGTCATAGTAGGAACATAGAAAAAGGATATAAAGGAAGAAACGTTTCACTTCCAGACCACATAGACCTAGTTATTAAATTATAAATAAGCACTTTCTATGTTTTCTAATGCAATCTATCTATAACACTATGTACCTATTGTGTCTATGTGGTAAATACTATTATTTGTTCTTTAGAAACAACTGCCAGTCTTCCAGCATCTTGCCTTTAAGTACGCGAGGGAATTTGTGCTGACCACCAATCTTTCCTTTTTGGTTCATGAAGTACATAAACTCTTTCTCGCTGAGTACGTCTACAAAAATATTTTTTAGCGCACTTTTGCGTTCAACGGCATAATCATCGTTTAGTTCCTTTAGTTTATCATCAATAATGGTTGCAAGTTTAATCTTATCAACCGCATCATTGCAAGCCACATACCATTGATGGGCAAAGAAACTTTGGTAAGGGATGCCGGTAACCGTAAACTCAGGAATAGATATATTTAGTTCTTCACTTGCAAGTTGAATGGCTTTGTTCATATTATCAACACTCAGGTGTTCTCCAACAAGGCTCAAGAAGTGTTTGGTACGTCCGGTTATTATGATTTCACACCTTGCTTTATCTACAAATCGAACCGTATCACCAATCAGGTAACGCCAGGTTCCGGCACTTGTACTGATTAGTAAGGCATAGTCCCTTCCTTCTTCTACTTCATGAATCATCAATGCCTCAGGATGTTCCACCATCTCACCATCTGCATCGAAATTGTCATCATTAAAAGGAACAAATTCAAAGAAGATGTGCTCATTCAACACCAGCTTCATTCCCAATCCATTCTGCACATCCTGGTAAGCCAGAAAGCCCTCACTAGCCAGATAAGTTTCTATATATATAAGCGGTCTTTCAACCAGCTTCTCAAATCCTTTTTTATACGGTTCAAAACTTACGCCGCCATGAACAAAGAAGGCAAGGTTAGGCCAGATATCGTGTATGGTTTTTAGGTTATAACGTTCAATTACCATCTCCATACACATCTGAATCCATGCAGGAACACCCACCACAAAACCAATATCCCAATGAGGTGCTTTTTCTACAATCTCTTCTAGTTTCTTTTGCCAGTCTTTTTCTTTAGCAATCTTTTTTCCAGGCTTATAAAAGGGTTGAAACCAGAAGGGCGCTTTCTTGGCAGTAATACCACTCAGGTCTCCTGCATAATATCCTGCCGAATAACGATCTAGTTGCGTGCTTCCACCCAAAGTAAGCCAACCTTTACTAATAGATTTTACCGGTATATCCTCATAGTTCCTCAATCCGAAGAACTGTTTAATCATTACATTCTTATTGCCCTTGAGAATATCATTGGTAATAGGAATATACTTACTAGCCGATTCGGATGTACCAGAAGACAACGCATAATATTTTACTTTACCCGGCCAACAAACATCCGGAATGCCTTCTAAAGTTTTATACCACCATTGTTTGTAGAGCTTATTATAGTTGAATGTTGGAACCAACTCTTGAAACTTTTTCCCAACATGTTTACTCAGTAAAACATCATCAAAACGATAGGTCTGACCAAACTCGGTAAACCTTGCCTTACGCACTAACTTCTTCAACACCCTCAATTGCATGGTTCTCGGCGTGCTTTGTGGCAGGCCAAGTGCTTTTGTTAGTCGTGCTGGAATCTTAAAATCAATTATCGCCATCGTTAGTTGAAGGTGTTATATATACTATTTTTACGAAAATATATGAATTTGTTCAAAAACAACTGATTGTTGGTAAGAGAAACGTGTTTTAGTTAACATTAACCGCCTAATTGTTTATAATTTTTTAGTAGAAGCCCTACATCAAACCAAAAGTCGTAGTTTTTTGCATACTGAATGTTCAAATGGTGTAAAGCCTCTTTATTTAATGGATGAGCGGCATTTAAAGGCAAGCCACAGCAAGTTAACAGGTTCTTTTTAAGTTTGGGCAAGGCTATTTCTTCTTTTGTATATCCCACCCAGGTAGCCTGGTTGAACAATATGGTACAAATATTCCGTAACAGCCCAACTCTACTTTTCACAATGATCAATTGCACCGGAAGGGTAACCAACAGATAGCATGCAAATAGCACATCAGTCACCCGTTTCATTCTTTTCTGATAGGGTTCATTGATTCTGTAAAAACCTTCCGCTGCCAATGTTTCACCAACCGTGGCTTTACTATCACTGCCCACAATGCTTTTTGTATGTTCTCCAATAAACCGGTAACTAACATGCTTGGGAAGTGTTTGAATCAATTGTATATTTAAATAATTGGTAAGCGTTCCTTCACAAAAAATAACTTCTTGTATATTCAGTCTTTTCAATAGTTCTTTCAACTGATTGATGTCTCCAATAGATTTTTCTTCTTGTCCATTTACTTTAACCCTACCCAAAAGCCTTTCTTCTAAGCCTGCTTTCTTATAGATATTTACCACTTGCTGGTATTCTTCCAAGCTACCTACAACCGCAGTTTGTTGAAATTTATATTCTTCATCACTTTTCTCAATCCATTTAAACTGAATCAAAAGCCATCTAAAAATAGTAATTGTAATGCCTGCAACCAATCCTCCTACTATCATAACGGCTCTCGAGAACCACCGGTCTGCAGGTAATAATCCATAAACTGTTACCATCACCAAAATACCCGAAAGGCTCGATACAAACGTTTTGGAAGGCTTATCCGGATTGTCGTACATGCCCGAAAAAGCACCTGTTATTAGAAAAATGATGGCAAAAGAGAAAAACATCAAAGGGAAATTGTCCAAAGCAAAAGGCACTCCATCCCGCACCCATTTAATCCATTCATTTTTTACTTTCCATAAACATCCATAGATAATAATGGCATCCAACAACGGCAATCCAATCCTGAAAACCATCATTTTAGCCAAAGAAATACTTGCCCTAAAGAAGATGGCCAACTGGATAAATATCGAAAAAACACTTGCTTTTGTACCTGAGTAATGCTTTCGTACAAAAATGCTCATGGCACTGTAAAACATCTTTACATAGTTGAGGCTGCCCTTTTTGGTGCTTTCCCCTTTGAAGTGTAAGATGGTGCTATCTGCAAAATAGTAATTGTTATAGCCTAGTTGTTGTATGCGATAGCTTAGATCGATATCTTCTCCATACATAAAAAAGGCCTCATCAAAACCTTTTATTTCATTGATGATGGCACTTTTTGCAAATATGAAAGCACCCGCCAACACATCTACCTGATGATTGGTGAATGCATCGAGATAACCCAATGAATACTGGTTGAACAAACGAGAGCGTGGAAAAAGATCTGCCAACCCTGTCAGTTTAAAAAAGGAAGCCAAGGGAGAAGGGAAACCCCTTTTGCTTTCGGGCAAAAAAGTACCACTGCCATCAATCATTTTAATGCCTAAGGCGCCACAATCGGGTGTTTTATCAAAAAAATCGATACATTTCAGCAAACAATCTTCGGGAATGATGGTATCAGGGTTCAGGTACAAAATATAATCGCCCGTACACAACGGCAATGCCTGGTTATTTGCTTTAGCGAAGCCTACATTTTCTGCGTTATAAATAAATTGTACAAAAGGGAACTTTGGTTGCAGGTAAGCAATGCTGTCATCGGTAGAGTTATTGTCTATCACAATCACTTCAGCCTCTATTTTGTCAATTGCTTTTTTCACAGAGCAAAGGCATTGCTCCAGAAAGTATTTAACGTTATAATTAACAATGATGATAGAAACTTGCATATAGCCCTTTACCGTATTAATAACTGCTGTGTAAAAACAGCGTGTAAAGTAACAGGAATTGCAAATTAGATGCGCTTTTTTATAATAATGTGGCTTTAATGGCTAATATTTGGAGAAAGCAATACTTCAAAAACACTCCCTCTTCCTCCCAACTAAATCATACATGCTATACACCCAAACTAATTACCAATGCTGTAGGCATCAATTTTATTCATAGCAATAATGAGCATACTATTTTTTTTGTACTGTTTCTTTATTTCAAATAGTGCAGTATGGCAAAAAGGATCAAGATTTACTTTCTTTTCCTCAAAAGTTTGTGGGACACTTTCGGTAGTCAGGCTATGTACCAATTCTTTTATTCTTTCCGATTGGTATAACTGGATTGTAAGATGCATCATTGCATAAAATATTATCAGGTGCAGTTGATTTACTGGTATTTCTTTATTTCTTTTGTTGGATATACGATTGCAAAGCAGTAAGTATTGTTCTATAGTAAAATAATTGAGATACCCAAAATATTCAGCTATGATAGGGTCTTGCCTTGATATCAAAATATCTATCAAATTAAATATTACACTGTGATTATCAAACTTGTCCGGACCATTCATCAATTTGCACAATATGGGTGCAGGAGGCGTACTTTTCTTGTTTTTCATCATTTTCCTATTTTCAATTATCTATAAAAAAGTCCCTTAAAACTTTCGCTACAAGGGACTTTTTTTTTGTTGGTTATTATTTGTTTTTGATGATAGAAAAGCAAGTGAATTTCTTCATCAACAAACCAATTACCAACTTTTAATCATTCACGCTTAGTGTTACAATGGAACTTACCAAGCCTACTATTGTATTATTCTTAAGATACCAAATACGATATTGCCTGGTTTCGGGTACGCCAAAGACGAGATTGTGGCGTGGGTCGGTAAATTTGGCACCAGAAACTTCTGTTACAGTGGTAAAAGTGGTTTCTGTTCCACGCTTACACTCAATTCTTCCGCCTGTTGCTTGTCCTTTCAAAAAAACACCGTGTACGGCACCCGCATTGGCGGTAACTTTTACTTTGGTGGGTTGTGCCGTTGCCCAATCTATCACAATATTGCTACCAATTATTTTCAAATCAATGCCCATTTCATTGGTATAGACAGGGTTTGTTTTTATACTGGCAACCAATTCTAATATCCAGGCAAAAAAACCAGCAGGAACTGTAATTGTTGGTGCGCCTGTTGGGGCATTAAAAACAGGGATTGCTTGTGGTACTGTGCCAATAACAACAGCATTCAATCCATCTTTAAACGAAGTACAAGTGTGGTAAAAACTCTCTGCCGCCGTCATCAAAGCAAAAATGTAGGTATACATCTTCAATCCATTCAGCAGGTAAATTAGTTGTGCGGGAGTAAGGCCCAATGTTGCGCCATAGCCGGTTGTTCCAGAGATTTTGTTGTAAAAATTGATAAGCCAATTGAGCCTTTCGGCATCTGCATCGGGTAAATAGTACGTCTTTTTCATGTTTAATAATTTTAATTGATTGTAAATAATTGGGTTCATTAAGCCTTAAGAAGGTTTCCAAATGATTACAGACTTTGCTTCGCTGTTGTCAGTATCCACTCCGCTGATAACAGTACTCGCCTCGCTGACTTCAGTACTTGCTTCGCTGACGTCGGCACTCACTCCACTGACGTCAGCACTTGCTTCGCTGAAGTCAGTACTTGTTCCGCTGAAGTCAGCACTCGCTTCGCTGACGACAGT
>Ga0114962_10002576_pt1 | contig 15033 bp, 11 predicted proteins | sample C_130820_MF_Meta_FD_87017 | JGI IMG/M metagenome (GOLD analysis project Ga0114962, IMG submission 87017) | Freshwater microbial communities from Lake Croche, Canada to study carbon cycling - C_130820_MF_MetaG | ecosystem: Environmental > Aquatic > Freshwater > Lake | place: Lake Croche, Canada...
GACGCTTGTTACGGCGGTGCGAGTGGGAAATAGAGTGGCCAAAGCCTGGGCCTTTGCCACAGACATCACATACAGCAGCCACGATGACTCCTTGAAAAAATAGGTTGAACGCAAGGTTTGCCTTGTCAGACTACCCGTCTTGTGACAGAAATTCCAATTCGGGGTCATTCTGAAGGCAAAATCTAGGCAGGTGCTTATTTATCTTAGGTTGCTGGGAGTAGCCTTGTGGAGTGCCCAGCCCACTTTCACCCATGTCTCACAGAGCCTTGGATGCGCAGGGTTATTTGAACGTAATCGGTCGGTTTGTCACTCACCTTGCCGAGCATGAAAGTCTTCTCAACGACCTAAATGTATTTCCCGTGCCTGATGGCGACACTGGAACTAATTCTCTGCTGACCGTCAGCAAGTGCACTGAAGTATCTGTTTCGGCCGACGCGAGTATCGGGCACATTGCCAGCCAGGTGGCAAGTGTGGCTAGCAACCAAGCGCGCGGCAATTCTGGCGTGATTATCTCTGAGTACTTACGCGGGCTAGCTGGCGAGATTGTCGATGACGCCAGCCCAGCGCAGTGGCAAGGTGCACTTGCTCAGGCTGCTCAAGTTGCTCGGTCGGCAGTCTCTCATCCACGCACCGGCACGATTCTCACTGTGGCTGATCAGGTAGCTCAAGTTTCGAGTGACCATGTTGAGTTGACGGAGTACTTTCTTGAGATCTCTCGCCGTGCGCGCGCGGCGGTTCAGGAAACCATCAACCAGATGCCGGAGTTGCTTGCTGCTGGAGTGGTTGATGCGGGAGCCTTGGCATTAAGCCTGTTTTATGATGCGCTCGCTGCAGAAACTTCTGGCGAAGAGATGCCAGCTCTTGAGTTGGATGTCCGCACTTGTGCCCTTGACCAAGTGCGCTATGAAGGTCCATCCCATGAAGTTATGTTTCGTTTTGAAGGCTCTATGAATGCAGTTGCGGCACTTCGCACATCTCTCGATGGCATTGGAGATTCAGTTACCGTATCTGGGCAACATCCTCCGTATCTTGTCCACGTACATGTCGATGATCCGGATGAGGCAGTACGGGCTGGCATGTTGCTTGGGCGTGTGCAGAGAATCACAGTGTCTCGATTGCTTGACGATGCGAATGTAGTTTCTGCGAACGATGAGCGCTTGGATCAACTCGGCGTTGTCGTGGTTTGTCATGGTGCTGCGATGGCCAAGGTGCTTGAGGGGCTTGGGGTGCAACCAGTGGTCGCTCTGCCACGCAGTGAACCAGCAACCTGGGAGATACGTGATGCGATTGAACGCACCAGAGCGTCACATGTAATCGTCTTGCCGAGTGATCCCGATTGTTTTGGAAGTGCACAGTTAGCTGCCCGAGATGCAATGCAACATGGCGTTGCCGCTCAAGTGATTCCCACAGCGTCTATTGTGCAATCTTTGGCTGCCTGTTCCGTATTTGATTCACAAGCACGTCTTTCTGATGCAGTTTCCACATTGACTGCGGTCGCGATGCAGGTTCGACATGGAGCAGTGACCTTGGCTGATAGGGATGCACAAACTCCGGTTGGTCCGTGTCGGAAAGGAGATGTCCTTGGCCTGATTGACGGTCACGTACATTTCGTGTCCGGCGCTGGCGACGTTGTTGGCATGCTCAGTACCGTCATCGCAGAGTTGACTAGTGAGTCGGCTGAGCGCATTACCGTTGTGGAAGGTCATGGCGATCACACTGACTACCTGACCGTATTGCGGCAGAATCATCCAACGATGGACATTGATGTGGTTCTAGGTGGCCAGATGCTGTGGCCCTACATTGTTGGTGTCGAATAGGAATGCGCTGATGCCTGGGCTTGATACCCCTCTCGTTGAAGTTGTCGGCGACAAGATGGCGGCACTGCTTGAGGCGCAATTGGGTTTGACGACAGTTGCAGGACTACTTCGGCACTACCCCCGAAGGTATGAGCAGCGCGGTGCGCTCACTGATCTAGGTAGCTTGCAGATTGGTGACCATGTCACAGTTCAAGCGCAGGTTAAGAAGTTCACGAGCCTGAAGAACAAATCCAAACCTGGCTCGCGACAAGAAGTGGTCATTGGTGACGGCTCAGGTCAGTTGACGCTGATGTTCTTCAATCAGCATTGGCGAGAGAAGGAACTAGCTATTGGTAGTCGGGGATTGTTCTCCGGGCAAGTGTCAGTATTCAACGGGAAACGTCAACTCACGCATCCTGAATATCAAGTTTTGAGTGAGACGGCGCAAGTGAATGCGCAGGATTTTGCGGCAGCCATGCTTCCTGTCTATCCAGCCACTAACAAACTGCAGACCTGGACGATTGAGCGCTGTGTAGATCTTGCACTTGCGCAGGTCGAATCGGTCGAGGATTCCTTGCCGCAAGCAATTCGAAACGAGCATGCGCTCATCGATTTAGCAACGGCACTTCATTGGATTCATCGGCCCACTTCCCCAGAGGAGCTTGAGCAGGCAAAACTCCGTCTCAAGTGGGATGAGGCATTGGCTCTGCAAATTGTGTTGGCGCAGCAGCGCTATGAGGAAGCGCAGTGGCCAGCCATACCGCGCATAGAAAAGGTGGACGGGCTACTCGCCGCCTTTGATGCCAAGTTACCGTTCACATTGACTGATGGACAACGAGCCATTGCGGATGTAGTTGCGCGGGAAATGGCTGAGGGTAATCCGATGCATCGTCTGTTGCAAGGTGAAGTGGGCAGCGGTAAGACAGTCTTGGCGGTTCGTGCAATGTTGACGGTAGTTGACTCAGGTGGCCAAGCGGTGCTGCTTGCACCAACTGAAGTGCTTGCCGCGCAGCACTATCGCGCCATCACAACCATGCTTGGGCCGTTGGCTCAGCGTGGCCAGCTCGGTGCGCACGACGAAGGTACAGGTGTCACGCTCTTAACTGGTTCGCTCAAGACCGCAGCTCGACGCCAAGCGCTTCTAGACATTACATCTGGTCAGGCAGGCATCGTGATTGGAACACATGCGCTGTTAGAAGATCGCGTAGATTTTTATGACTTGGGTCTTGTTGTCATTGATGAGCAGCACCGTTTTGGTGTTGAGCAGCGAGCGACTCTCGTTGCAAAAGCAGGCTCAGATCGACGCCCGCACATCTTGGTGATGACCGCAACACCTATTCCGCGGACAGTGGCGATGACGGCATTTGGCGCACTCGACATCTCAACACTTGCTGAACTTCCGCATGGACGGTCACCGATTACTACACATGTCGTGCTCTCCAAAGAACAGCCGACGCACCTTGCGCGTGCATGGCAGCGCGTAGTTGAAGAAGTCCAGGCGGGTCATCAGGCTTACATCGTCGTGCCAAGAATTGCCGGTCAGGAATCACAAGCGATCGAAGATGCAGCTCGCCCAGCAATTGCTCTTGAAGATCTGGCCCCACAACTCATCGACGGACCACTTGGAGGAGTACGAGTTGGAATTCTGCATGGCCAAATGTCTGCCCCGGATAAGGAAGATGTCATGCGTCGTTTCGCGAATGCATCTGAATTATCTGACGGTGTCGATGTATTGATAGCCACGACCGTTATTGAAGTAGGCGTCGACGTGCCGAATGCAACGATGATGGTCATTATGGACGCTGAGCGATTCGGCATAAGCCAATTGCACCAGCTACGTGGACGTGTTGGTCGAGGCACCGCACCCGGCCTTTGTTTGTTAGTGAGTGAAGCGCCGCCTTTTACTCGTGCGCGCGATCGACTGGCTGCAGTTGCATCCACGAATGACGGGTTTGAACTCGCAGCCCTTGACCTTGAGCAAAGACATGAAGGCGACGTCCTTGGCAAAGAACAATCAGGTGTGCGCTCTAGTTTTAAATTGGTATCCATCCGTGATGATGAAACTCTTTTGGGTTTGGCTCAACGTGAAGCGAACCTGATAGTTTCGAGTGATCCGAATCTAGAACAACATTTGTCCCTTAAGGCTGCAATTGATGCACAATTCAGTCAGATCCACACGGAGTTTGTAAAGAAGTCATGACGCGCATCATCTCGGGCAAGTGGAAGAGTCGCATGTTGAGTGTGCCTCAGGCGGTCACTCGCCCAACAGCGAGTCGAGTGCGAGAAGCCATCTTCTCAACGTTGGCGCATGAGCTTGGTTCATTTTCTGGTCTGCATGTTCTTGACTTGTATGCAGGGTCTGGCGCTCTGGGCATAGAGGCGATATCTCGTGGCGCACAGAATGCCGTATTTGTCGACAGCGATCGTGCTGCAATTTCTAGTATCAATGCGAATCTTGGTGGACTGGGCCATGCACAGACGCTTGTTGTGAAAAGTAATGCGGCTACCTATCTGAGAAAGACATCGACTGGCGCTTCCTTTGATGTGGTGTTTATGGATCCCCCCTATTCAGTTGTTGATTCAGTGGTTGAGGATCACATTGCCGCGTTGGTCGAGAGTCGCTGGCTTAACGAAGATGCAATGGTCGTTATCGAGCGCGAATCAAGGAGCCTTATCGAGTGGCCTGAAGGATTCGATGCCCAAGAGCCACGAATTTACGGCGATACATCTGTTTGGTACGGTCGCTATGTTGGCATCAGCGCCAGCGATGAGAAAGGGTCTGATTCGTGAGAAAAGCAGTGTGTCCTGGCTCGTTCGATCCAGTGACTCTTGGTCATCTTGATGTCTTTGCTCGTGCCGCAAGCCAGTTTGATCAAGTCACTGTGGCTGTGCTTGTGAACAGCACGAAGAGTGGACTGTTTACAGTGGACCAGCGCATGGACATGATTCGCGAATGTGTTGGCGCATTTCCCAACATTGTTGTTGATTCATTCAATGGACTTCTTGCTGACTACTGCCGCGAGCAGGGGATCAGTGCGATTGTGAAGGGTCTGAGAGCGGTTTCGGACTTTGACTATGAACTTCAAATGGCTCAGATGAATTCGCGACTTGGTGTCGACACCTTGTTTGTCGCAACAAATCCTGAGTACAGCTTCTTGTCCTCGAGCATCATCAAAGAGATTGCTAAATTCGGCGGGGATGTGTCTGGGCTAGTTCCAGATCAGGTAAATGAAGCTCTGAAAGCTCAATTAACCCCCGAATCTTAAGAAAATCCTCCAATTCGAACTTCTTGGCGATTTGGGAGCACCCGAAAACTGCGCTAACCTAGCGTTTGGTCTTTTGCGAGGCCAACTGAGCCTGACTTCCAGCGAGGAATACTGTGACGAACCTCGATCCACGCTCGCCGCTTGTTCTTGATACTCGAGAACTTGGGCGTCGAGCTGGCGCGATGAAGAAGTTGCAATTCGTGGTGGAGGCACCGGCTGAGTTTGGTGTCGCAATGATTGCGGTTCCACAAGGATCTGAAATCGATTTCGATATTCGACTCGAATCAGTAATTGATGGAGTCCTCGTCTCTGGCTCGGCGCTGGTAACAGTGAAGGGTGAATGTTCGAGGTGTCTTGAGCCGTTAGCTTTCGATATGGAAGTTGATGTGCAAGAGATGTTCGAATATCCAGAAACTGATTCGCGAGGTCGAGAAATCGATTCAGCTGATCGGGACGAAGATGCACTCACGCTTGAGGGAGATTTCCTTGATCTTGAGCCAGTGCTTCGCGACGCAGTAGTTCTAGCCTTACCGCTATCACCACTGTGCCAACCTGAATGTCTTGGACTTTGTACCATTTGTGGTGAGAATCTCAATGACAATCCAGAGCATCAGCATGATGAGGTCGACCAACGGTGGGCCGCACTTGCAAACCTGGTCACTAAGGACAGTGACGACGAAGACTAGTTGCATGCCTGACATGTGACCTGAGACAGAAAAGGATGGCAGACCGTGGCCGTTCCAAAACGTAAGACTTCCCGTAGCAACACCCGTCACCGTCGTTCTGCATGGAAGGCAACTGCCGCTAACTTGGCAACGTGTGAGCGTTGTCGTGCACCAAAGTTGCAGCACATTGCTTGCTCAACTTGTGGCACATACGACAAGCGCCAGGTTCTTAGCGTCTAATTGTTGTGGCCGAGTCCACTTCGTACGACGAGTTGTTCGGCCAACTGGGCTTGGTTATCAATGCCCAGTTGCTTGAGCTTGCGCTGACCCACAGGTCATACGCCTACGAGTCAGGCGGAATACCTACAAACGAGCGCCTCGAGTTCCTCGGAGATTCGGTTTTAGGCATCGTGATTACGGATGCTCTCTATCATCGCCATGCTGACCTTCCTGAAGGTCAATTAGCCAAACTGCGTTCTGCAGTTGTCAATGCCCGCGCATTGGCTGGAGTTGCTCGCACGCTTTCTCTCGGTTCTTACATCCGTCTTGGCAAAGGCGAAGAGGCAACCGGTGGTCGTGACAAGTCGTCTATCTTGGCTGACACGGTCGAAGCGATTTTGGGTGCGGCCTATCTTGACCATGGAATTGATGTCGCTCGCGATTTAGTTTTGCGCTTGTTTGACGAGTTACTGACCGAGTCAGCAACCCTAGGTGCCGGACTTGACTGGAAAACTTCATTGCAGGAACTCACTGCAGAGCTCGGCATCGGCGTACCGTCATACGTGATTAGTGAAGATGGTCCTGATCACGCCAAAGAATTTGAAGCCCGCGTTGTCTTGGGCGATACTCATCACGGCTTTGGCAAAGGCAGCAATAAGAAGGAAGCCGAGCAAGAGGCTGCAGCTAGTGCCTATGCGGAGCTTCTTGCTCTCCATCGACCTGAGTAGTTGTCATGCCTGAGTTACCTGAAGTTGAAGTGGTTCGTCGAGGCATTGCGGATTGGGTAGTAGGCCGAACTATCGTTGAAGTTCAGGTGCTGCATCCCAGAGCCACTCGTGCGCACATTCTTGGTGAGCGTGATTTTTGTGACCGCCTGGCTGGTCGCACAGTGTCGGCAATCAATCGTCGAGGCAAGTTCATGTGGCTGGTCCTAGACGATGACTCTGCCGTAGTGATTCACCTAGGAATGAGTGGCCAGGTCCTAGTTCAACCGACAGATTCCACACCGGAAAAGCACCTGCGTATTCGGGCCACATTTACTGACGGTCAGCGTGCCATGCACTTTGTAGATCAGCGAACCTTTGGCGGAATGCGTATTGATGAGTTGATTCCGGATGCCTTGGGAATCTTGGTGCCTGAGAGTGTCGCCCACATTGCACCAGATCCACTCGATGAAAAGTTCGACCTGGCGCTTGTGGCCGCGGCGGTAGCTGCCAAAGACAGCGAGATCAAGCGCATCTTGCTCGATCAAAATGTGCTCAGTGGAATTGGCAACATCTATGCCGATGAAGCTTTATGGCTGTCCCGGATTCACGGAGGTATACGGGCAAGTTCTCTAGAAGTTGAGCAGATTGAGGGTCTCATTGTGCACGCAACCAAGGTGATGGAAGCAGCCCTTGATCAGGGTGGCACTTCGTTTGATTCGCTGTACGTGAATGTGAATGGCGAAAGTGGCTACTTCTCTCGGGATTTGAACGCTTACGGTCGCGAAAAGGAGCCATGTCACCGTTGCGGAACACCGATTGTGCGCGAACGATTCATGAACCGGTCATCATTTTCGTGCCCGAACTGCCAGCCTCGACCTGCAGACAAGTAGCCACGGGAAACTTTTCTTTGTAACCCTTGCTCATTTGCCCAGCCAAGACAGGTAAACTGAACCAGACTTCCCGCCAAGTTGCTGGTCTCCCCGCTAGCACGACCTGACCAGAAAGACGCGCGTGTATCTCAAGAGCCTGACAATTCGCGGTTTCAAGTCGTTTGCGTCTTCTACGACCTTAAATTTTGAATCGGGCATCACCGCTGTCGTTGGTCCTAACGGTTCTGGAAAATCTAACGTCGTAGATGCGATCGCCTGGGTCATGGGTGAGCAGGGCGCAAAGAGCCTTCGCGGCGCCAAGATGGAAGACGTAATCTTCTCTGGTTCAACTGGGCGCGCGCCGCTGGGCCGTGCCGAAGTTCTGCTGACCATCGATAACGCTGATGGCGCATTACCAATCGAATATTCCGAAGTCACAATTTCGCGAACTATGTTCCGCAATGGCGGCTCTGAGTACGGAATCAATGGCACGCCTTGTCGCTTGCTCGACATTCAAGAGCTTTTGAGTGACTCGGGTATCGGTCGTGAAATGCACGTCATCGTCGGGCAGAACTCTTTGCGTGAAGTCCTGCTGGCAACGCCAGAACAACGTCGTGGCTACATTGAAGAAGCTGCCGGTGTACTCAAGCACCGTAAGCGTAAAGAAAAAGCACTGCGCAAACTCGAAGCCATGGAAGTAAACCTCACTCGCCTTGAGGACCTGACGAATGAACTCCGTCGCCAGCTCAAGCCACTAGGCCGTCAAGCTGATGTTGCTCGTCGAGCAAATGTCATTCAGTCAGATGTGCGCGATTCTCGTCTGCGCATCCTGGCCAATGACCTTGTCACCATGCGGACCGCACTTGCAGCTGAAATTGCTGATGAGACTGCAGTGCGTGAACGTCGCAGTGAAGTGGAAAGTGCTCTTGTTGCAGCGAAGGCTCGTGAAGCAGTGCTGGAAGCGCAGATCGCATCTTCATCTCCTGAAGTTGACCTTGCCCAGAGCACCTTCTATCAACTTGATGGTCTTCAGGAACGCTTCCGCTCGACGCTTGCTCTAGCGAAAGAGCGCGTTCGCCTTGGTGATGTTGAAGATGAAGATGTCCAGCGTGGTCGTGATCCAGAAGAGCTCGATCGCGAAGCACATGAACTGCGGAATCAGGAACAGCACCTTGCGAGCCAGGTTGATGACGACCGTGTGGCACTTGACGGTGCAGTAAGCGAGCGCACATCCCTTGAAGTCGCACTCGCAGCTGAGGATGCTCGCCTGCAGGCAGCAACTCGTGCGATTGCCGCTCGTCGTGAAGGCCTTGCGCGCATTGCTGGTCAGGTTGCTGCTGCTAAGTCGCGTCTTGAAACCCGCAGCGCTGAGATTTCGCGCTTAGAAGAGCGTCTGGGCGAAGCTCAGAGTCGTGCAGATGCAGCTGCTCAAGAGTTCACTGCCCTTGAGAGCCAGGTTGCTGGACTCGATGAAGGCGAACTTGGCCTTGACAGTGAACACAGCAAAGTTTCAGATGAACTCAACCGAGTTGGGCTTGAGTTAGAGGCTGCGCGCGGAGAAGAACAAGAGGCCGATCGCGAGCGAATCGCCGCGGCTGCGCGACTCGAAGCACTTGAATCAGGTATGGCTCGCAAAGATGGCGGGGCTGCTGTTCTCGCAGCGAGCAATTCGATGTCGGGCATCTTGGGTTCAGTGGCTGCGCTGATGCAGATTGAAAATGGCTGGGAGACGGCTGTAGCAGCGGCACTTGGAGCAGCTGCAGATGCGATTGCGGTCACGGATGCAAACGCTGCAAGTAGTGCCGTCTCGATGTTGCGTCGCGAAGATGCGGGTCGAGCGGCACTTGTTGTTGTTGGCCAGGGTGCCCAGAAGCGTCATGAGTGGCCAAATCTTTCGGGTCAGCGCTACGTGGTTGATTTGATTACATGTGATGACGAACTACGTGTTGCCTTCACGGACATTCTTGATCGTGTAGTTGCTGTCGAGGCACTTGAAGGCGCCAGCGCACTCGTTGCGCAGAATCAGGCACTTCGTGCGGTTACTCGGGATGGCGATGTTGTTGGTCGCGGATTTGTTCAGGGTGGGACCGGCGGCACCCAAAGTCTTGTTGAATTGCAGGCAGCTGTCGATGAAGCACGCGAACGTCTAGAGGCTGCCGCTCATCGGGTGGATCGCGCTAAGTTTGCCGTCATTTCAGGCGGTCAAGCGTTGGAAGAAGTTCAGACTCGTGCAAGTCACATCTTGGATCGCTTGCATGAGTCAGATGCCAACATGGCTGCCTTTGCTGAACAGCTTGGAGCTTTGCAATCAGTGATGCGCAGTGCATCTGGTGAAGCAGAACGTTTCGCTGCTGCGATTGCTTCGGCGAACAAGGCTCGTGAAGATGACGAGTTGAGCGTTTCTGAACTAGAGGGTCGCCTAGAAGCTGCGCAGGCAGATGCCAGTGGCGATGTTGAAGTTGATGAGCAAGAGCGCGATCGTCTTACTGAACTTGTTGGTGCGGCGCGTCATGCAGAAATGAATGCGCGACTCACTGTTCGAACAGGTGAAGAGCGCGTTCGTGCTCTGGCAACTCAGGCTGAACAGCTTGAGCATGCTGCAAATCTTGAGCGCACCGCTCGAGCCCGTGCCATCGAACTGCGGGAACGTCGCAAGCGTGAAGCTCAGACTGCTCGCGCAGTTGTGGTTGCGTGTGACACCGCACTTGAACTTCTGGGTCAGTCAATTGCTCTGGCAAAGATTGAGCGCGAGCAAGCAATTGCGAGTCGCCAGAGTCAAGAAACTGAAGTGAAGGATGTGCGCACGCGCATTCGTGAACTTACTGGTGATCTTGAGGTTCTAACCGACACAGTTCACCGCGATGAAGTTGCCCGTGCTGAACAGCGTCTCCGCATTGAAGCCCTGGAGAACAAGGCTCTTGAAGATTATGGTGTTGCTCCATCAGATCTCGTTGACGAGTATGGTCCCGACGTTTTGGTTCCACCTTCTCCGCGTGCACCTGGTGATGAAGTTGATCCAAACGAACCCGAGCCGGAGCCGTATCCATTCGTTCGCACTCAGCAGGAATCACGCCTTGCAGCCGCTGAGCGCTCACTTGCCTTGCTTGGCAAGGTCAACCCACTTGCCCTGGAGGAGTACTCGGCGCTGGAAGAGCGACACAAGTTCCTTGGTGAACAACTTGAGGACCTGAGAAAGTCGCGCAATGACTTGCTCAGCGTCATTAAGGATGTTGACGAGCGCGTTCAGCAGGTATTCGGTCAGGCTTACGAAGATACAGCACGCGAATTCCAGTCAGTATTCTCTCGCTTGTTCCCTAATGGTGAAGCACGCATGATTCTGACTGACCCAAGCGACTTGTTGAACTCCGGTGTGGACATTGAAGCTCGCCCGCCGGGCAAGACCTACAAACGCCTTTCACTGCTTTCTGGCGGCGAGCAGTCGCTCACAGCAGTTGCCTTCCTGGTCGCACTGTTTAAGGCTCGTCCGAGTCCGTTCTACATCCTTGATGAAGTTGAAGCAGCACTTGATGATGTGAACCTCGGGCGTTTGCTGGGCATCCTTGCGGAACTCCGTCAGGATTCACAGTTGTTGATTATCACGCACCAAAAGCGCACGATGGAGATTGCGGATGCACTCTACGGGGTCTCCATGCGTGGCGATGGCGTGACACAGGTCATCAGCCAGCGCATCACGCGTGAGGATCATCAGACGCCGGAGCAGGCTGCTGATGCTGAACTCATTGCTCAGTCCTAGGTCACGCCTCGTAGGCTAGCCTCATGCTTCTCGCCGCTATTTCTTCATCGACGGTTGTATCCGCACTCATTGTGCTTTCGCTTGTTGTAGCCGGCATTGCACTCACGGCCCGTAAGCGGAGCGACATCCATGATGTACTTCAAACTGCCACTCCGGTTGCAAGTGCTACTTCAGGATCTTCTGAGGACCTTGAAAGTACGCTCGCATCTAGCGACGCCGCATCACCTGACATAGCGCATGTCGTAGAACCGGTCTCAAATCTTGCATCTGTTGATGTTTCCAAAGTTGAAGCACCCGAATCCATCGAGGAGCGCTCGGGACGGCTACGCGCCAGATTTTCTAAATCACAAGGTGGATTAGGCCAGTCGCTCCGCGCACTCTTCACTGGTGGTGAGATCCCGGGAGAGACATGGGATGACCTAGAAGACACCTTGATCATGTCGGACGTTGGAGTTACTGCATCGGAACTTGTCATCAATCGCCTGAAGTCCGCTATTCGTTCAGTTGGTGCCACTGATGCTGAAGCGGTGCATGTTTTGGTGCGTCAGGAACTCACTCAAATCATCGATGGCGGCTATGACCGCTCGCTGAAGACTGCACGTCACGATGACCGGCCAGCCATTGTGCTCACTGTTGGCGTGAATGGCACTGGCAAGACCACAACCACGGGCAAGTTGGCTCGACTGTTGGTCTCGCAAGATCAAGACGTGGTACTCGGCGCAGCGGATACTTTCCGCGCGGCTGCTGCTGAGCAACTCACAACGTGGGGCGATCGCATTGGTGTCCCAGTAGTTCGCGGTCCTGAAGGTAGCGACCCCGCGTCAGTGGCATTCGATGCGGTGAATGCTGGCAGGGAAGCGCAAGCAGATGTTGTACTCATTGATACTGCAGGTCGTTTACACACTAAGCAAGGCTTAATGGATGAGCTCGGCAAGGTCTATCGAGTGGCGAGTAAATCTGGAACTATTGACGAAGTGCTGCTCGTGATCGATGCCACTACTGGTCAGAATGGTCTGCTGCAGGCCAAAGTGTTTAGTGAAGTAGTGCCAGTGAGTGGAGTAGTACTCACCAAACTTGATGGTACCGCCAAGGGTGGCATCATCATGGCCATCCAGAATGCACTCGGCGTTCCGGTGAAGTTGGTTGGACTAGGTGAAGGTCCAGATGACCTCGCCCCATTCGATCCGGCACTCTTTGTCGAGGGCCTGTTCGCCTAATCTACTCAGCGTTGTCTGAATCTGTTTCGAGGACAATCTGCACAGCATCTTCAGGTATCGCCCCTTCGGGTGAAGCACTCTTGGCGACAGCGTCTGGTGCATTTTCATCGGTAGGTGCATCAGATGTTTCAGCATTCGAGGTTGCCGACCTTCGTGGTCGTGGGGTAAACACGGCTGGTGGTCCGGGATCAATTACACGAGTTGGGTAGCTCGCTGCAAAGTAACGCAGTTGTTTGTTGATTTCTTCGAGTTCCTCATACGCCGAGTTGAACGCTCTTTCAATTTCAATTTCCTGCGCTTCAACTTGATCTAGATATTCACGGTTCAACTCATCGGCGGTGACTTTGCCTGAGGTGTCGAGTCGTCGCGCACTGAATTTTTCGGCAGAATCCACCAGAACACATGTAATCCACATATCTGCGGGATGGGGGAATTCCACCACGGATACGGTCTGTCGAGTTGATGAGGCGATGGTGATGTGTCGCCCTTCACCTGGTGAAGCAACGATGTTGGTGTATTTCACGGTACGAGCGTGTAGGGCGCCGATAAATGACAGCGCTCTGGTTGATACAACAAACTGCCCGTTATCAATTTGGCCGAGGTGATCAGGCATTTGGTAGCTCGTCGAAGTTGAGTGACTAGTACTTCTGCCAGAGCCGCCAATAAAAACTGGACCAACCTTCGTGCCGATGAATGGCCGCCCGCCGCTTTGAGTTTCACGCTGCGTGACGCGATTCCCTTTCTGCGGTTCGAACAGGTCGCAGTTGCTAAATGTAATTAATTGAACTTCTGCATCTTCGCGCTCAGCAAGTTTCCCGATAGTTTCTAGATGCTGATAAAACAGGTCGTATTCCTTGTGGTACTGCTGCAGATTTTCAATCATCGCATTGCGCGTTTGTTGCAACTCCTTGACGCGGGACGAATCTCTGAACAGGTAGGTTATCCACGAGCCTTTAGGCGGGAGAGTAGATGCGGGGACGGGCAGGGTCACAATTGGCCTCTATCGCTAGGTGTATTGCTCTTACTTTAGGAAATTGCTCCGACAAAATGCCGATTTTCCGAAACTTTATAGCGATTCGCAATAGGGTAACTAAGTCGAGTTGACGGTCCAGATGGAAACCTAACAAGGAGATCTTCAGTGATTAACGCAGGTGATACCGCATGGGTGCTGGTATCTGCAGCCATGGTTTTACTTATGACGCCAGGTTTGGCCTTTCTTTATGGCGGTATGACGCGAGCTAAAAGTACGCTGAACATGATGATGATGTCGATGGTGTCTATTGGCATCGTCACAGTCTTGTGGGTGCTTTATGGGTACTCTGCTTCATTCGGTCATGGCAGTCCGTGGCTGGGTCCAATCTCACTTTCAGACATCGGTGCGGCTGCTGATTCTGGTGCCGCTGTTAATGGCACCACCGCCACAACCATCCCCGTTCTGGCCTTTGCCGCTTTTCAACTAACTTTTGCCATCATCACAACTGCGCTGATCAGTGGCGCGATAGCCGACCGCACCAAGTTCTCTGCTTGGTGCATTTTCGCCGCACTCTGGGCAACACTCGTGTATTTCCCAGTTGCTCATTGGTCGTTCGATTTTGGTGATGCATCAGGCAGTGGTGCAGGCTGGTTGGCAGCGCGAGGTCTGCAAGATTTTGCCGGTGGTACGGTCGTTGAAATCAACTCTGGTATTTCAGGTTTGGCCATGGCGCTCGTACTTGGTAAACGAGCTGGTTGGCGTAAGGATCCCATGCGTCCGCATAACATCCCGTTGGTACTCATCGGTGCTGGACTCTTGTGGTTTGGCTGGTTCGGCTTCAATGCCGGTTCAGCTCTGGGTGCGAACCACCTTGCTGCACTTGCATTCATGAATACGCAGATTGCAGGGTCGACTGCGCTATGCGGGTGGCTTCTCATTGAGCGCTTCCGTGATGGTCGTGCCACGAGTTTGGGTGCCGCATCTGGTGCGGTGGCCGGTCTTGTTGCAATTACGCCTTCATGCGCATTTGTCACACCGCTTGGTGCAGCTGTTATTGGCCTGATTGCTGGCGTCGTGTGTGCTGCTGCAATCGGTTTGAAGTACCGCTTTGGTTATGACGACAGTCTCGACGTTGTCGGCCTCCACGGAGTGGGCGGCATCATCGGCACTCTTGCAATCGGATTCCTTGGTGCAAGTGTGGTGAACCCTGGAGGCAAGAATGGCCTGTTTTACGGTGGCGGTCTAGAACTTCTCAAGGATCAAGCCGTCGGAGTCAGCGCGGTTCTCGTTTATTCCTTCACGGTCACGTATGCGATTGGCTGGGCATTGGATAAGACGATCGGAATGCGTATCACTCGTGATGAGGAGATTGAGGGCGTGGACCTCATTGAACACTCTGAGTCTGCCTATGAATTTGATAACCGCGGTTCTGGCGGCGCCGGCCTCGGTGCGGTGCTGTCAGCAGCTCGCTCAACTGAAGGAGTGCACTAATGAAACTAGTTACCGCAATTGTTAAGCCTTTTAAGCTTGAAGAAATCAAAGATGCGTTGCATGCAGTTGGGGTAGA
>Ga0114962_10002580_pt1 | contig 15019 bp, 15 predicted proteins | sample C_130820_MF_Meta_FD_87017 | JGI IMG/M metagenome (GOLD analysis project Ga0114962, IMG submission 87017) | Freshwater microbial communities from Lake Croche, Canada to study carbon cycling - C_130820_MF_MetaG | ecosystem: Environmental > Aquatic > Freshwater > Lake | place: Lake Croche, Canada...
AAAAATAAAACTAAAAAAAAATTGAAAAACTAAAAAAAATTAGATTAAATTTTTTATAAAACTAAAAAAAAACTATTCTAATTTTCTAATTTTTTAAAATCAATTCTAGTTTTTTATTATTTCTATTTTAGTTTTTAAATAGTTTTATAAAAAATTTAAAATAAAAATATAATAAATTAAAACATTTGTTAAAAAACTAACTTAAATATATTTTCTCTCTTTTTTATAAACAATGGATGGAAAAAATATGCAAATTATTGTGAAGGACAAGATCATATTTGACTTTTATAGAGAGAATCCAAATATAGACTTTGTTATGATGAATCATATATTTATCGATATATTGAAAAAGTTGTCATCTAACTTATCCGAGACCATCAATAACACGATGAATGCCAAAGTTCTCTCTTCTTTATCTGATCTAAGTAAAGATTTCAACCAATTCAAACATGAATTTTCAAAGATGAACTCAGATATTATTACCAAAATCCATGAAACGAAAAAGGATTATATTGAAGATATAAAGATGATTATTTCTAACAATTCTCTCACCCATACTGAAAAAATAAACAGTTTATTGGAAAAAAACAACGATTCTCTATTGACCAAAACGAATCTTATTTTGAATGAGTTAATACCCAAAAATCAAGAAAAATATTACAATCAAATGGAAGGATGTATTAAAAATCTTCATACTAGTTTGAACATGGATACCAACAAATTGTTGGAAAACATAAACAAGGATGAAAAAAATATCCAAGAATTTATTGATCATGTCAATGTTCAATTCAATAAAATGATACAAAATATACAACAACCTATTTTCACTTTCATACAATCAAGCGAAGAGAGAACCAATACGAATATTATTCAAATAAGAGATAAATTTTCAAATCAACAAACCGTGCAAGAAAACCTGAACAACGAATTAAACGTTTTTTTAAACAAATACAAATACAACTCATCCGTAAAAGGGAATGTATCTGAATCCGAATTATATACCATTTTACAAAAAATCTTTCCTTCGGATGAAATTCTTGATTGTAGAGGAGAGACAGCTGCTTGTGATTACAAAGTAAACCGAATGAATAAAAACAAACCCACTATTTTATTTGAGAACAAGGATTATTCCAGATCGGTAACGACAGATGAAGTTCAAAAATTTGAGAGAGATCTAAAAGTACAGAGACATCATGGTATATTTCTCTCACAAATTAGTTCCATAACATTCAAAGAAAATTATCATATTGATATTATAGATGGACTTATTCATCTTTATTTACCAAACGTACAATACAATGAAGAGAGAATTGCAGTAGCTGTGAATATAATTGATACACTTTCTCAAAAATTGAATGTTATAAAGACTTCCATGGAATTACAACCAACCCACATCAATATCAATGAAGAAGATGTGGAAGAATTATTAGAAGAATACAACGAATTTGTAAAACAAAAGACGAATATCATTGAATCTCTGAAAACAAATCATAAACAATTGATGGAAAAGATAGAAGAATTAGAAATGAATAGTACAAAAAAAATTCTCATCAAAAATAATGTTCTACAAACGGATGATGATTTTAAATGTAAATATTGTACCTTATTTTCTGGGAAAAACAAAGCGAGTTTGGCAGCCCACATTAGAACATGTAAGCCAAATGCAAAAAATACATTGGAACAAAATACAAAAATATAATCTATACTTTTGTTTCCCATCTACTTTTTCTCTCTTTGTTTTGATTCCAAGAGAGAAAAAGAAACAACCAAAACAACATTCTTTCGTTTATCCTTGTTTTATCCATAAACCTTTTTCATTTTTCGTTTTTTCACTTTGTAAAATCAATCAAAGAGAGAAAACTTTGGAAACTATAGTACCCAAGATTAAGTTATTGAAAAATCTTTAAGTTCTTTTTTAAAATATTTTAAAAACCGAGACAAAACAAAAATCATTTTTCTTCCATTATAATAAAACATGCCACCCAAAACAAAAAAAAATAAAAAAAAACACAACAAAACATCCAAAAGAGTTTTGGCAATGTGGAAAGACCCGAATTCTGTTTGGGGGAAAAACAAACCCCTTGAAACTTTCTGGAGAGATTTAGCCTCTGGCAATTATGTTGTTATTATTTATAAAAATGGTAAACATCAACACATTCAATTACCTAATTCAAACACCAAAATAATATCTATTTATAACGAATTTGATGCTAACCCAGATATAGAAGCTGTTTTATCAAGTAACTCATCTCAAGATGCTTATGAATTAATTTTATATCCAAAAGCAAAGGATAAAACAGTTGATTATGTTATTAAAAATTATAAAAAATTTTTTAAATCTTTGAATCCACCATCCAAAGTAAGACTTCCGGGTTAAATTATTTGTTTTTCTCTCTTTGTTTTGATTCCAAGAGAGAAAAAACAAAGAAAAAGAGAAACCCGCAACCTTTACCCCTAAATTTATTTTTATGTCAAATATATACAACAAACAAATGTCTTTGGTATATCTCTTGATAAGTACGAGCGGTGCCACCTATGTAGGCGCTACGGTGGACCTTGATCGCCGCCTTCGGCAACACAACAAGGAAATCAAAGGCGGTGCCCATGCCACCAGCGCCAAAGTCGGCAAAGGAGAAACATGGATACGCGCCTGTCACGTCAGTGGATTCCCCGATTGGTCAGCTGCTCTCCAATTTGAATGGCGATGGAAACAATTGTCTAGAAAATTACCTCTAAGAATGAACCCATTGGAGAAAAGAATGAGCGCATTGAAAACATTGTTGGAATTAGAACAGTCCACCAGTAAAGCCATTCCTTATCAAGAGTGGACTTCTCCTCCGGAAATCCATTTTGAAACAGAAAAATCAGAAGAAATCTATTCTTCTCTCTTTTCTTGATTTTTAAAAAGAGAGAAAACATTCAAAAACGAATAACAAAATATTTATTTTTTTCTTCTTTTACCACCTTTTAACAAAGGACCTTCTTCTCTCGGTAATCCAATATTATAAATACCTAAATCTGTATTGTTGTCCCAAGTATAATAATCTCTTCCTTCTTCTGCATCACCCTTTGGAGTTATATTTTCAAAATATAATTTAAATCCATCTATCCTTAACAATGTTGCTATAACGTTATCGCGATAATGCCCGTAAAAATTTGCGGAATCTTCTTCTTCTATATCATACCAATGTACGACTTGATAACTATTTCCTACTATTAAATCTTCTATATTTTTAACCAAGTTATTATTATCGGGTGGCCAATCACCTCGTTCAATACGAGGCAATCCACCTCTCTTTTTTTTTGAAATTCTTTTGTTTTTCTTGTATTTTCTACTCTTTTTATTGCTTTTTTTATATGTTTTCCTTTTCATCACCATGTTTATATTATATAATTAGAAAAAAATACACACCTTGAAAGAACTCATAAACCTTTAAAAACCTAAATCCAAAGCATACATAGAATGGGCATCCCCGCCAGAGGTTTATACAGAATGCCAAGAAGATTCTAAATTGTTTGGTTGATCTCTCTCTTTTCTCTCTTGAAAATGTTTCCAAGAGAGAAAAAGTTAACAACCAAAGTAAACTATTTAAAGAATTTTGTTTACTTATATAATAAAATGCAGTTCCTTTTTTTCATTTTTTTACATTCATTTCTCTCTTGTAAGAGTTTCCAACCAAGAAAAAACATACGAATGAACTTGGAAGACAGAGAGATTTCCGAAGTTTTCAAGTACAAGGATTATATCCACCCGAAATCTTTTGGTAAATTGTTGCAAGACATTGACACTGACCAAATTGAAAAAGTATATTTTTCCAACAAACTAGATACTGTTTATTCCAAAACGATTCATCAACGAGAAGACGACAATGTTTTTGAAGATTATTCAGTGACTACTTCCAATCCTTCTCTCGCCAATCAAATTGTAGAAGCCTCCAAACAGAGAAAAATTGATACAGTGATTCTGGTAGAACCCACCAACCCTTTTAATGATGTTTTGAATATCGCCTTTCGCACTTTTGATACTCTTTTTTTCCCCCTTTTATTGTTTCTTTCTCTTTCTAGCATCATTCGGGGTTACCGTATGATGAACCCCTTTTCTAATTCCACCAACTCAGGTTCTTCTTCCCCTTTCCAAGGAGGAAACCCTTTTTTACCCACTTCACGTCTAGATCTCAACAAAGACAAACAAAATATGATCAAAGCCAACATCACCCTCGCCAGTTGGGCAGGAAGCCCTGAAATCTTTGAAGAATGCACCGAAATTGTCTCTTATTTGAAAAACAATACTCTTTATAAAAATGCGGGTGCGGAAATCCCTCGTGGTATTTTGTTAGAGGGACCACCAGGAACAGGCAAAACGCTCATTGCCAAGGCAATCGCCAGTGAAGCGGACGCCAATTTCGTATCTATTTCCGCTAGTGAATTTGTAGAAGTATTTGTGGGAGCCGGGGCAGCCAAGGTGCGCAGTCTTTTTGCACAAGCGAGAGAAAATACTCCCTGTATCATTTTCATTGACGAAATTGATGCTGTGGGAAAACAGCGTGGCACAGGGTTCAATGGAGGCAACGACGAGAGAGAACAAACCCTCAACCAAATCTTGGCTGAAATGGATGGCTTTACCATCAATGACAATGTCTTGGTTGTTGCTGCCACCAATCGTCGGGATATTTTGGATGCAGCATTGTTGCGCCCAGGACGTTTTGACCGCATTGTCAATGTACCTCTTCCTGATCGCGCTGCCAGAAAAGAGATTTTGAAACTCTACCTTTCCAACAAAAAAACCGAAGGACCCATTTCTCTTGACTTTCTCGCGGAAATAACAGCAGGATTCTCAGGAGCACAAATAAAAAATCTTGTCAATGAAGCCGCCATCAATGCTGTTCGCATTGGAAAACAGACACTTTCTCTTCAAAATTTAGAAGATGCCTTGGAAAAACTCTTGGTTGGTATTGTAAAGCGCGTAGAAACCCGCCCACAAGATATTTTACGACGTATCGCCATCCATGAAATCGGTCATGCTTTTCTAGCTCATTTTTTCAAAGAATACTTTGTTCTTAAAAAAGTGACAATTAAAAATACCTATAGCGGGGCAGGAGGATATACTCTTTTCAACGAACATCCAGAAGTAGGAGAGAATGGTCTTTATACGAAAGATTTACTCTTTAAACGACTTATTGTTACCCTAGGAGGAAAAGCCGCTGAATCGGTCTTTTATGGGGATCAATATGTTTCTCTTGGCGCTATCCAAGATTTAAAACAAGCCAATCAATTGGCTCAATCCATGGTCGGCAATTTTGGCATGGGGAAAGAACTCAATGTTTTTTACAATGAAAATGTTGATTCTGCTACCAGGTCACCCTTTTCTGGAAACAAATATTCCGAAAAAACCAAGGAACTCTTTGACACGGAATTCTTGGAACTCGTACAAACGGCTTACGTAGAAGCCGTCAAACTTTTACAAGAAAACAAAAACAAATGCGCTACATTGGTAGAAGCACTTTTGAAACACAAGACAATAGACAATGAACTTGTCAACAAGTATTTCACTTCTCCACGAAAGAATTCTTCTCAGGTTATTGATATTGATTTTGAAAAAGAAGAAAAGGATGAATCCTCCGCCTAACATTTTTTCTTGGAATATTGTATAATATGGCCAACAACAACAAGACCAAACGAAGAAGCTCCAAGCGCACCTCTACCAGCCGTAAAACACAAAAAATTGAAGCCACCTTCCACGGCATCCATAAATGGTTCACAAGTCTCTTTGAACAACTCGGTTGGATGGTTTTAGCACATAAAAAAGGATACAATGACAAGATTGTCGCCTACAAACATTCCCTCTTGCGTTTGAAAAACGCCATTGAAACCAAAATCGCCTCTGTTCACGAACTTGACCGCAAAGATGATTTACTCATTATGCACAAAAACTTGCTCATATTGATTGATCACGTACATCATGATTTCCGTTGAAAACAACATAAAGAAATAAAATATAGTATATTGTCTACCGACTTTAGCTCATTTGGTAGAGCATTTGACTGTAGATCAAAGGGTAGCTGGTTCAATTCCAGCAAGTCGGAATAAAATAGTAAAAAATTGATTTACTTTTTACTATTATCAATACTAGAAATAAAAACTAAAAACCATGGATCCGAAAACCCGCCAAGAAAAAAAAACTCGCCACTACAAAGAACCTTATAACCAAAAATCACTCCGGATTCAAGAAGCCATGAGAGAAAAAGAAAAGGACAAAAAAACAAAAACACTACACCCCGAGCATAATTTTAAAACCTCTTAATACCTACGCCTTGTTTTGTTTGCTTTTATTTTGAATTTTCCGTCCTTGTTGACGGCTTTTTTTATAAATGCATCTATCTTCTCTCTTTGTTCGTAAATCAAATCCACCATTTCCTGATAAAATTTGCGAAAGTACTTTTTTTTACGTTGTAAATCATTCACGGATACCCACTCTATTTCCGCCTTTTCCATTATCTTGTATTTTTTGATCAGCCATTGCATATCCTTTTCACTTAATCGCTTCTGCAAAAAACGTTGATTGTTGTTGTAATAATGCGGCAACGCCTCATCATACTCCATAGGAAAAATATGCGTCCTATAACGGTCATTCAAATCTATATTGTACGTACCAAAACGCGTCATCATTTTCTTCAAATCCTTGTCCGTACCTAGAAACCCAGTCAGCTCTTCGCCACCTTCGCGGATCGCCGTTTGCAATTGACTTTCGTTTCCATCTTGCCCTCCCGCAAAATCACTCCATCCAGGAGTATCATCGCGCTCATTTTCCTTGCCAAAAAGAAAATACAATGTATTGTTTTTTATCGTCGTAGGCAATATACCAGCACCCATGATATACAATCTATACTATAGAGATATTTTAACTATTCGCAAAATTCTGGTTTCTTGATTCAATACATAGTTTGCAAAATACTAAAAAGATTCCTTTTAAACGTGTCCATTCTTATGTCTTCTTTGTTTCGTCGTTTTAGATATTCATGCCCTTCTTTTAATTTTTCATCTGTAAGTAACAAATGTATTTGGTTTGGATCAGTAAAATACAATGGATAATCATCGCCTAAATACTCGGGTACACCTCCTACTTTATTAATGATAATAGGTGTATTTCTTACAATACATTCTAAAACCGTATTGTTTGCCGCTGCATCATACAATTCTACAAAGACAATATTCTTTGACAGCAAATCATCATATTCTTCAAAGGATTCAGTATAATACATTTTCACACGATTTGTATCCATGTTCATAATTCCCAAAGCTTGTGCTTCTCTTTCCAACATATCTTTGCATCTCTCCATATTCTTTATTCCAGTCAACCACATACGTTGAAACAACGACGGTACTTTGACAGTATAAATACTTGTTATCTTTCTCAATTGTTGTCCTATTTGTATGAGTTTCTTTTCTGTGTTTTTTTTATACGAATCCCAATGAAAACAAGGTACATCGTTCGTTTTTATAGGATGTTTCAAAGTATAAACTCTCGGTTTTTTTTCAATACCTGATTCCTCTATTTTTTTATTTATAAAATCTGTCAAGTATTTTGAAAAACTTATCAAAAATACACAATTGTTCAAAGATAAAATAAATTTCTGGTCTTGAAAAAATGTTTGAATATTCAAACTATCCAGATGGGGGGGTGTTTTTGGCGTCAAATGAAAAATACCTGCCCATTTCATATGCCTGTTGTGTTTTATTTTGTTCACATTGAAATCTACAATATCAAAAAATTCTATTTTTGTTTTTGCATTTTTATTGTAAAAATCCGCATGTATCAATTCTTGCAAAACCGTCTTCCATCCACCTCGGTGTTCTATATGTACAATGAAATCCTCGTAATTTGGTTTCACTTGTACAACTACATCTCTATAAAGCCTTTTTTTCCAATCCTTGTCATTCAACCAAAAATTATGCCCACCTAAACTATATGGGTTGTTTATCGTTTCGGTTGAAAAAAGACTCGCTGTATCCCAATCAGCCACAACCCCTATTTTATAATCCAACATATTTTTACTGAAATAAACATCTTCCGGTGGTACGTACCGTTCATTTTGTTTCATACGTTCCATCGTTGTTGCATCATATTCACTTTCAAAAATTGATTTTTTTTCAATAACATCCTTCATACATTGCCTTGTTCGTAAACTAAACCCACCGTTTCCTACCTGGTTTTTATTGTCATTTTGTGTTTTAGGCCAAGGAGCACCAATATAATCATATTGCATAAAATCATCCATGTTTGTTTTGAAAATACACGAATCTTCTTGGTAAATCAAAATTTTTTCCCCTTGAAACAGATTCCAAAAAGAAAGCGAAGAGAGAAGACGACTATACTCTGTTACTATTAGATTATCGTAATTGGTTTTAATTACGTTAATATTTTCACTTATACCCTCACACATTTGTTTCATAAATTCATAATTGAGATTTCCGCAAACAACAGTATGTGACCATGATTCTCCTAATTTATGAATGGTATTACGTATTATAAATTCCAAATGAGGAAACTTTCTGTATTCTATTATTACTGCCTCTTTATGACTGTTTTTACAAACAAAAGGTAATTCTATACTCCGCATGTAATTCAAATATCTATAACAAAAATAACGATACTCTATTTTGGAATGTATAAATACATCATCTTCATCAACATTGTAAACAGAAACAAAATTATCCAACAATAAATAATACGGATACGGATTCATATCATCGTTACTTTCTATAAAATCAGGAATAGATTCTTTTGTTACAGGAACAGAAACAGGATCATAAAGAGGAACATCATAATAAAGAGGAACAGGAACAGGAACAACAACAGACAAATCCAATTTTTCACCTCGCATATTTGAAATCATCCCTTGATGTTTTATTTTCTCTCTTTCTGCAATTACCTTGTCCACTAATAATTTGTTTTTTATAAATCTTTCACTCGTTACATTTTTATTATCAATATATTTGAAATTCAAGCTCATGGATCTGTTAAAACTATTCATGATATAATGTATTTATTATACACTATATCATTATAATTTTCTTTTTTTTACCAAATAAACTAACCTAGAAATACCATAAAAGGAATGGCATTGCTTAGAAGCTTTGTACTATTTGTACTTACATTTGTCATGTTCGGTGCCGTGTTGCTTGGATTGATTACTTGAACAATATAATTCCCACCGTTTTCTATCTCATTCCACGGAATTTGAAACCCTACTACATTGGAACCATTGTACAAACTATGACAAACAAAATTACCCATCATCACAGTTGAATTTCTCATGAAATTCTTACCATTGATATAAACCACATTTGTTGAATCTCCCTTGGTTGCTGAATTTTTGCTTATATTGTATATAAAAGGTGCCAATAAAGGTTGGTTGATTGTATTGAAATTCCTACAAGCCATATTATAAGACTAGTTTTTTTTTTGATCATTTAGATAAAATACATCAATAAAAATATTTTTTCATCATAGATATTAAATATTTTTATCAATATGTTTTACTATTTTTTCAACTACCTCCATTATTTTATTGATTTTATTTTACAATCCCCCCCAGTTGAAGAAGAAATAAACGAGGATTTCATTGATACTTCCTTTTTAGACAGTAGTATGTAACATGATCAATGTACAAATCCCTCTTGAATATGATTGTTATCATCTTGTTTCACTCTATCTATCCCCTTTACTTGCTTTTCTGCCATTTTGTAAAAAAAGGTACCAATCATACCACCCAGAATAGCACCCACACCTATTTGCATTGTCGTATGTCTCTTTGTCATAACACGTTGAAATAACATTATCATACAAAGCAACCCAAAAACAAAGAGGAACATTTTGTTTTGTTTGTCCGGTTTGTCCTTGGTTAGCCAATAAACGTAGAGAAGCGAGAAAAATGATTCTTGAGCATGTCCTGATGGCATTCCATACATTTGAGGATGCACATGCCGCCCGTCATTCTTCATAATATTCAACAATTCTACATTGGAATCCGGTCTCGGCTGTTTTATAAATCCCTTTAACACCACATTCAATACATAATTCAATAAAAATCCACCTATGTAATAATAAAAAATTACATTTCTTTTTTTTATCACAATCAGTGATAAAAAGAACAATATGTATGGAGTATAATACCCCAATCTATCTAAAGTTATTTCTATCATATACAATACATACAGAGTTTATATCTTCGTTTATATCTTCGTTTATATCTTCTTCAAAACTTTAATATTGATATAAAATCTCTGCAATTAACGTCACTGACCAATCCGCACCATTCAAATTCAATACATTCCCATGATCATCCAATAACCTCACCTGCAAACGATCTATGTTCACCGGACCAAAATAATTGCGCTTGAAACTCTGCAAAGAACCACCAAAATCAACATAGAGCGAACCAAAAGTCAAACCACCCTTTACAGGTATCACTGCAAAAACATCCGTCGTAGTAGGCGCCTTGGAACGATAATTCGTCGTTCGTTCATTGTTTTTGATAATTTCATTAATGGTATACAATTGCGGTTGTGTCAACGTCCTTGGGGCACTTGGCACCAACTGTGGATACGACATCAAATTGTTATTCAGTTTTTCCAATAATAAATCTCCCGCATTCAATTGATTGCATGGCCCCAAACCCAAATCTTCTACTTGCAAATTACTCGCATACAAATTTTTGGGAACACAAAAATAGGGTAAATCTGGTGAATAATAGTTTGGCATTTTCAATGTTTTTGATAATTCGGTTATGGAAACCAGACCATTGTTCAAATGATTGCGGTTCAAATCATCAATCACCAATATTAAATAACGAGGACCATTTAAATCCAAAACCGCCACCCCTTCGTTTCCTTGAATCGTGGTCGTGGTCGTGTCTACGACACTTTCATATGGCAATCTATATCCCATGATCCATCCCAATGTCTGATTCACAAAATGTGTTTGACTCACATTCACACACGGATTTTGGGTTCCTTTTAACTGTCCAGTATAATCAAAAAAAGTCAAAAAACTAGTTGCTGTTATTGTGAAACTAATTGTTGTATTGGGGTCATCGGGACTGGGTCCATTGTAAACAGCACCAAACATATTGATTGTTATTTTACCATTGGTAGAATTATAGGAAACCGGATTCCATGAGGGATCGGTTGGATTGGTAAAATGTTGGGTTTTAATCTTCGTATTGATTGCTTGGGTCAATGTGGTTGAATCATAATTACCAGGAGCTATTTCTATCAATACATTGTATTCTGCTTCTGTTATCCAAAAACATGTATTTCCATAAGTATAATCTATTAGATACCATGTACTTGGTATTTGAAAGGAATAAAGACGCAAGGAAATCACATCATTCAAATGATCAGATAAATCCAATGTATAATCGGAAGCAGGCATACCATTTTGACGATATTGACTATCTAAATTTACAAAACGCTCTGTTATATTTTTTAGATTCGGATTCAATACATCCTGTACCACCGGTACATTGAAATTATTTGCCACACCCAATTCCTGTTGTTTCATCAAAATATGATCGTTTGGATCATTGTATAATTCTACCTTTTGTCTACGATCCGTCACTTTAGACGATTGTACTTTGTTTGTTTGCTGTAAATACTCGTTTTTTAACCACTGGCTCGTCTGTTGATTTGTATCCTTATTTTTACCTTGTATGTTTTGGGTGGACGAATAATTCAAAAGCCTATCTTGCATATTCTGGAAAAAAAGAGCCATCGTTTCATTACCCTCTTCTATGAACTTACCAATGTACAAATTCGTCGTTGTTATAATAGCTTGTTCGTTGTTGATATCATCCAGACTTAAAATCGCCATCAATTCATCTATTGTATAATTATCCACATTCGTATCCATCGGCTTCGCCTCCTTCTTTATATACTTCTTCTTTTTTATATTTCTTATTAAACATATCTTTAATTTCACTATGTAAATCCATTTCCGTTTTCCTCTTCATCTTTTCTGTCAATGTTGTCATACCATATCCTCGTTTAAAATGGGATTTCCCTTTGAAAAGCAACATCTCTATGTTTTCCAAAAATGGTTTGTTTTGTTCCTCTATAAATTCACGCGATATATGATATTTCCCTATATAACAAAAACGATTGAAATTATTGTCCTTGTAAACCGGATATCTATAGATTTCAACCTTGTTTTGTATCAAACCTATTCCCTCTATTTTGTTTATGGAATTATTCATCTCTATCACAAACAAAATTTCATTGGGTTCTATTTCTTCACACACCTTTTTAGGCAAAGAATAAATACAGGCATGTTCATGCTTTTCTTTATATTGTCTGTTTTCTTCCCATGTTGTCGCGTTAAATCTTGTTGTTACTATTTTTGCCATTTTTTTTTTATAAACATAGTATACAATCAATATATAATTCATTTTTTATTTTTATGCCATATTTTACTACCGATGAAACCAATTTACTATTTATTCATATCCCGAAAACAGGTGGAACATCCGTTGAACATTATTTTTGTAATAAATCTTCGTTGCCATTGAATGAAAATCAAAATCATGAAAAATATAATCCTGAAAATTTAATATCTATAGGTCATAAAAATTTAATATCTTTAGGTCATGAAAATTTAAAGAAAGAACTGAAAAAAAAGAACATTATTATTGATATTAATTCTTCTCTACAACATCTCAGCTATAAAGAAATTATTAAAAATAATCATCATTTCAATATTGATTTTTCAAATAACTTAAAAATTTTTACTATTGTTAGAAATCCTTATGATAGAATCATTAGTCAATTATTTTACCATGACCTCTTGAAAAATGATGATACTAAAAAAAAAACGTACGAAGTCCTCGTATCTGAATTCAAAAAAATAAACACAAATAGATATCATAAAGATAAACATTATATTCCACAATATTTGTTTATTACTGAAAAAAATGGGAAAATCATGAAAAACATAACTGTTTTACATACTGAAACATTGAACCAAGATATGAAAAATTTTGGTTTTAAAGATTTTAGTTGTAAAATAAATAGTATCAATCACAAACCAAGTTTATTTTATCTTAACAAAAGAAGTATATATCTAATCAATAAAATGTATGAAAAGGATTTTACATATTTTGGTTATAAAATGATTATCCCGTAGTACTCAAAAAGGATTCTATCATAGATACCATTTTTTCATAATTGTCACTTGTTTGAATAGATTTTGGATTGTTTCCTGAAAGAGTAAAAGGGCGTTTACTTATACAAGGATAACCACCTTTTGTCGTTTGTAGATTCCAAAAATAAACTTCTGGAAGAGGAAGAGCATGGCATTTTTCTTCCATTGTCTCATAAATAGGTTTGTCAAAAGGAAATTCCATGTCCATTTGCATATCTGATAATATTACCAACGACATATTTTTAATTTCCTCGTCCGTCAAACGACTTTCCCTCAATGTCTCTGTTATAAAAGATAGGGCACTATAAAAATTGGTATTGATTCCTGCAATACATTGTTCCTTTGTTATCTTTTCTACGCAATCCACAAAAGTTTCACAATCTTCCAGATTTACCAAGGTTGAATAACCACTAAAGGTCAAAACACGTTTGCACGAATCTTGTGCAATTCTACATGCCAAACCAATGGCTGTATGAAGCGAATCGTTATTCATAGAACTAGAAAAATCAATCATGGGTATTCTTATTTTTTTTATATTGTTATTTTTTACCTCGTTTTCATTCCACAATTGGTTGATTAATTTCTTTTTATCTTCATACAAATCTTGTGCAATTACCCCCTTCTCTTTCTCTTGGATCAAATAAATCGCTTCTTTCACCAACTGCCGAATATCTATTGTATTCAGGCTTGCCTTTTTCTTTTTCTCTTCTTTTGTATCTTTTGTATCTTTTGTATCTTTTGTATCTTTTGTATCTTTTGTATCTTTTGTATCTTTTGTATCTGTTCCATTTATATATTCCTTTATATGTTGCAAACAAACCATTCTATCGTCTCTACACGTTCGCGGTTCACCGTTTTTTTTCACATTAAACCAAGCGTTCTTTTGAAGCAACAATGTCGTCTTGGATACTTTTGAAAAATCTATTTCCGACCATTGATTCTCACATTGTTTGATTTGCACTGTATCCAAGACGCGATTCAAACAGGCAACAATTTTACGATACTCCATCGCCGCCTTTTTCCAAGCTTTTTCTTTGTTTTCCGTCGTTATTTTTGAAAAATACTCGGGAAAATAATTCTCCACCAATCTTTTATACAACCAACCCATACGGCTTTTCTCTCTTGGAATCCATTTGGAAACAAACGACAATGCCGCATTCGGATTTTCCCAATCTCTTTTTAACTGTTCATTCATCATTTCCACTACATACACTATTATTTCATGATTTTCATCCCAACCATTTTTTACACAATAATCACAGAAATATTTCATGTCCTTCCAACTTCCATACGGTTTCTCTTGATTGTTCGTATACACAAACGCTGACAAAATCTCCTTGGCACCAAAACGAAAACAATCATACCAACATTGAATCATCATATAAGACAATGTTCGTAACCCCTTTCCGTGATGAATATCTCTCGTCTCTGCAATCATTGTATATAATTTTATAAATGATACTTTGTTATCCTCATTAAAAGGTTTGTTGGCTATTATTTCCAAAATGGCGCGATATTCATTTTCTATGTATTTCAAATCATCTTTTGTTCCCAAATTCAACTGAAAATCCAATTGTTCTATACGTTCCATTGTATTTGATAAAGCAAAATACTCACAATGCCCCTTTTTCCCTCTCATCAAAGCCATTGTATCTTGTTGTTTTATACATGTGATGTGAATTACTGTTTAAACGGTATTTTTTTTATTTTTATTTTTTTTTTTTATTTTTCTTTTTTTTTTTCTATTTTCCCATTTCTTTCACAAAATTTTTTTCCTTTATTTTTGTAATTAAAATAACTAAATTCTTTTACGCCCCCTTC
>Ga0114962_10002581_pt1 | contig 15018 bp, 9 predicted proteins | sample C_130820_MF_Meta_FD_87017 | JGI IMG/M metagenome (GOLD analysis project Ga0114962, IMG submission 87017) | Freshwater microbial communities from Lake Croche, Canada to study carbon cycling - C_130820_MF_MetaG | ecosystem: Environmental > Aquatic > Freshwater > Lake | place: Lake Croche, Canada...
CGTTGTAGTACCAGCCGAACGGATCTTCGGGGCTGCCGAACCATCGGAAGTAGTTCGACATGTAGCCGGCGTGTTCGGCGACCCGGGCCATGCCGAGGATGTAGCCGTCATCGGAGGAGTTGGCACCCAGGACATGCCACACCACGAAGCTGGTCACCACGGTCACGTCGACGGCGGTGAACGTCCGCCAGCGCTGTGGGATCAGCCCGTGCATCCGGCGGCCGTCGAGCCGGTCGAGGCGCCACAGCGCCGCGAGGGCGACCGCGGTGGCCGCCATGGCCAGCAGCATCGCGGCCAACTTCACCGCGGTCGGTCTGGTGGAGAACCGGGTGTCGATGGTGGCCGAGACCTCCAGCCCGCTCGGTGCGGGTCCGGTTAGGTCCGTGAAGACGCCGACGATCGCCGGACGCAGGTTGGGATCTTTAAAGCCGCTGCGCAGATCGTTGTAGCCGGTCTGTGCTGAGTCCTTGACGTCCTCTCCCGCAATGGTTTTCGGCGCAAGACCGACGAAGGTTGCGAAGGTTCCCGATTCCGTGGAGTTGATCTCGATTCGCCGGCAGTTCGGCGAGTCGGCCTCGGCGCGCGGCACGCTGGCAATCACGACGTTGCGGTCGGTGACGTCGACCCGCTGGTTGGTCACCGTGATGAAAAGCGAATTCAGCGCGGCGTCTTTGCCTTTCGGTGGCGCCAGGCCCAGAACCAGGCCACCCTTCGGCGGCATGGAACGCACCACTGCGCAGGGCACGGTGATCGTCAGTGACACCGGCGCCTGAGAGATCAGCGGTGCGGTGACGTTGGTCAGTTGTCCGTTCTGCGGCCAGTTCAGCGTCGCCGTGGTCTGCACCACCGGTAGCAGGGGGGTCAGCACCGACAGCACGAATCCCAGCAGCCCGGCGATGGTGGCGACCCAACGGATGACCCGCACGTCGCCGGCCGCGTCGCGGGCGCTCGCCTCGAGTGTCTGTGTCATGGGTGTGCCTGTTTCATGAAAGTGCTCTGTTTCATGGGAGCGCCCTGATCGGTCCGTTACGGCTCCAGCCGAAAACGCGTTTGGAACCCTCCTCGATCACCGCGTCGGGCGACTGCGTCGCTGGCACCACCCGGATATAGCGTTCGATCGCGCCCCAGTCGCGATACCAGTCGTCGCGCAGGTAGGTCGGTACTGTCGCAGTCGTCAGCAGTGCCTGAATAAACAGGAAAGGGCCACCCGCTCGCGCGGACTGCCACATGTTCGACGACACGACGACCTGTTTGAGGTTGGGCAGGATCCGGAACTGCGGAAGTTCCGCCACGCCCAGGTGCTCGGAAAACGGGCGCTGGCACGGGAAATTCGCCGCGGTGGCGATGTCCATCAGGATCGGCGTCTTGGTGCCCAGGAATTCCTGCGCGGTCTGCAGTGGCGGCACCCGCGGCGGGGTGAAACCGAACCACTGATCGGCGCTCAGGTTCGGATAATCGGCGACGATCCTGGCCACGTTGGCCTCCGGCGGCGCCCATGCCAGTGGGAAACGGAGGTTGCGCCAGGCCTTCTGCTCGATGGTGTCGATGGGCTGAACCTTGTCGAGCGCGGTGAAGCTGCCGTTCGCCGCTCGAACGCCCCACTGCAGTTTCAGTGACTGGCCGTAGTGGAACTCGTTCTCGTCGTCGTAGTACCAGATCGCGCCGGCGGCAGCGACGGTGACCAGTGGCCGATTCGGCGAACGGGGTGGCAGGTCGTACCACGCCGACGTGACTTTGGCGGCGAGGGTGTCCTGCTTGTAGCTGCCCATCACCGACGTGGTCTTGGAATCAAGTCCGAACGGCAGGAACACCTTTGAACCGTTTACACCCACCGGCCCATAGCCGCCGCCGGTACCGCCGGAGAAAGCGATTCCGAAACTCGGCTTGTTCGGTGAACCGTCGGAGTTGACGGTTCCGGGGTTGGCGACGAATGGCGCGATCGGGTCGAGGTTCTCACTGATTCCGTTGGGTGTGAAGCCGATCGGGTTCTCACCGCCCAGCGGGCCGTACTGTCCCCACCTCTGCCCCGGGGCGGGCTGAAGCATCCCGGCGTTGGTGTCGGCCTCGACCAGGACGTCGTCGGCCATCGCGCAACTGGAGGTCGATAACCCGGACTGCAGTGCAGCGAGGTTCGCCTTACCCGTGGTGTAGGCGGGGTAGCGCTGCGCGAACCCCTTGGCCATCGAGCCGACCGCAAGCAGCACCATGATGAGTGAGACGACCAGAAGCGGAGTGGAGGCCAGCACGCGGTTGCGGCGGGTGTCTTTGACCTCGGTGTGCCCGGCGTAGTCCAACCGGAAGTGCAACCATCCGGCAACCAGTGCGCTCACGATGGTCAGTGCCAGGAACATTGATGTGACCGGCTGATGCAGCAGTACCGGCGCCCGGTCGTACCAGGGCACCCCGTAGTTGCCGACGTAAAACCAGCCATTGATGCCCGATGTCGCCCAGGACACCACGAATAGCAGCGCGGTGACGTACAACGCCAGATTGCGCCGGCTGTGCAGGCCGACCCTGGCGAAGGTGAATGCGGTCACCGCCCCCAGTGCTGCCGTCAGACCCGCGAACGCGCCGAACTGGACGGCCCACTTGGTGGGGGTGAAGGTCAGCAGTAACAGACCCAGGGCGGTGCTGCCGATCAGCCGCCAGAGCGGTCCGCGGGCTATCCCGTGAACACGTGAGCGGCGCAAGAGCACTGTCAACATGGCGAACAGGCACAGCAGCATCACCAGCACAGCGAAGCGCCGGGTCAGTGAGCTCTCCACATGTTCTTCCACGGTGAGGAAGTAGTAACGCAGGAAGTCCTGGTACCACGAAATCGTCGGGCCAACAACGTATTTGATCCTGGCCGACTCGGCGACGGTAGCCAGTGTCTGGTCGCGGAAAACGATGACGAAGATTACCGAGAAGGCCGCGGCGAGCACGGCCAGCGGGGCAAGCAGGCCGTCGCGCGCCCGTCGCCGACCGATGATCTGGGCGATCGCGCGCGCGCCCACCAACAATGGGGCTGCTGCCACCAGTCCCTGCGGCGCAAGCGTCACGCTGAAGACCGCGACCACGATCGCGACGGCGGCGGGAGCCAGTCGCCCGGTGGCGATGGTCCGTTCCACCAGCATCCACACCACCAGCACACCGAAGGCGATCAGCGGTTCCGGGCGCAGGCCGTTGTTGAACGGCAGCCAGGCGGCCAGGAAGACCAGCGCACCGGTGACCACGGCCACCCGGTTGCCGGACAGGCCGCCGGTCCCGGACCCCAGCCGCGGTAGCACCCGGTGGCTGAGGATGAGCCAGCTCCCGATTGCCGCCGCGGTGGCTGGTAATCGCATCCAGACGCCGGCGGTACTCACCGACGCCAGCTGCGCCAGCACCGATTGATACCAGTCGAAGGGTGCCTCGGAGGCACCGAAGAAGCGGTAGTAATTGGTCGCATACCCCGCCTCGCCGGAGATACGGGCGATAGTGAGGTTGTAGCCGTCGTCGGACGAGATCGCACCGATGATGTGCCACAGCAGCAGTGTGCCGATGACGCCCACGTCGGCCGGCCAGTGCCGCAGCAGATGGTGACCTGCGCGCGGCAGTGTTCGGCGGCGCCCGTCCGGGACCGTCAGCGCCATGATCGAGGCGATCACGCACGCTATACCGGAGACCATGACGGCCAGCTTGAGCGCCGTCGGCTTGGTGATGAAGCGCGTGTCGACATCGATTCGCGCCGAAAGGCCTTGCTGAGCAGGAACTTTCAGTTCGGTGAAGATGCCGGTCACCTGTGGTTTTTTGTCCGGTGGCAGCGTGCCCGTCGCTCCTGGGATACCGACGAAGTCCGCTCCCACCGCGCCGGGGTTGGCCCATGCCCGCACCGTGCTGCAGGCGCCCGAGGCAACCTTGGCGCGCGGGGCCACCGCGGCAACCTGGTCGCGAAATGCTACGAAGACCGAGTCGGCATTGGCTCGCACGAACAGACCGTTGCGGGCCGCGTCGATACCGTCGGCAGGGTTGGTGGCGAAAACCAGTCCGCCGGCCGGTGGCAGCGTCGCGATTGCCGCGCAGGGTATTGAGACATCAAGTGATTCGGGGGCGCCGGATACCAGGGGAGCGGTGATGTTTCCGACGAGCCCGCCGGGGCCGACGCCCTGCGGCCACAGGATGGTGGCGGTGGTTTGCCGGACGGGTAGAAGAGGTGTCAGTCCGCACAGCGCCACGCCCAGAACACCGGCGAGGATCGCGACGAGTCGGGCGATCCGGCTGGATTGCGCGATGTCGCTGGGCACGAAGGTCGATGGTAGGCGACAAGCCGGTGTATCCCGGCGCGAGCAGACGCAAAGTGTCACTCGGGGGCGGCGTGTCGGGGGCTTTTGTGTCTGCCCGCCGATCCGGCGACCGGTCGGCCGGGCGCTCAGTGTTGACGCTAGGTCGGGCGCAGCGGCGCCGGACTCCACAGTCCGCTGCGGGTCGCTGTACCGAGGTCCAGGCGGGCGGCGGTGGCGTCGGGGTAGAACTCCGCCAGCCGTTGCAGCGCGCCCCAGTCGCGGAACCAGTCACCGTTGAGGTACGTGGGCACGGTAGTGGCACGGAACAGCAGTTCACTGATGCCCAGCGGGCCACCACCGATGTTGTCCATGACCGGGGAATTGGCGTCAGCGCCGAACAGGTCGGGCAGGATCCGCCACTTCGGCACCTCGGTGACGCCGTTGGCGAGCCCGAACGGGCGCTGGCACGGGAAGGCCAGACCCACCAGCCAGTCCAGCAGCACCGGGTCCTGTGATCCGACCACCTGTTGCAGTGTTCGCAGGGTGGGGATCCGCGGCGCTGTGACGGCGATCCAGTGTTGTGGCGCTAGGTCGTCATCCTGGGCGACCACCCGGACCACGGTGGCCGTCGGCGGTATTGCTGCCAATGGCGCCCGCAGGTTGCGCCAGGCCGGCGCCGGGCCGATATCGGCGAACCCCAGCGAGCCGCCGACTTTGCCGTCCGCCGCCTGCTGATCAGTCGCCCATTGCACCGCAACCTCGCCCTGGTCGAATTGGCCCGCGGCTGAGACCACCAGCAGAGGTGCGGAGTCCGCGCCAGCGCTCTCCCGGGCCGGCAATCGGTACCAGGCTGAGCGCAGCAATGCCGGTTGCTGGGCGCCGGACCGCCAACTCCCGAGCACCGGGGTTCGGGCCGGGTCGAGGCCGTAGGGCAACTGCGCCCGGGAGCCGTTGACGCCCACGCTCGTCGCGGCACGGGCGCCGGGGTCGCCTTCGCCGGCGGTCACGGTCTTGTCGGCGGCATCGATGAAATTGCCGCCGGCAGGTGGTTCCTTGACCGGATCAACCGAAATATCAGCCGGAATACCATTGGGCGAGAAGCCTTCTGAGGTCACCGCGCCCAGCGCGGAGCCGATCGGGACATCGACCGGTGTCAGCTTGCCGGTGTTGGGATTCTGTTCGACCATGACATCGTCAGCCAGTCCGCAGCTCTTACCGGTCAGTGCTTGGAGGTTGGAGCGGCCCACCGACCATGCCGGGTATTGGCCGACCATTCCGATGGTCAGCGAGAGCACTTCGAGGATGACCAATGACCATGCCGCGATGGCCAACGGTGAGCCTGCCAGCCGAGACCATCGGCGCCCGCCGGCGGTGCGGTCCTCGCGCCCGGTGAAGTGCAGCCAGGCGGCCGCGAGCAATACCACCGCAGTCAAGCCCAGCAGCATCGTGGTGAACCCGAGTCGCCATTCGGGGAACCGGTGTGCGAACGGGACGCCGAAACTGGACACGTACCACCAGCCGTTGACGCTGGCGAAGGACAGCGCCGTGATGAACAGCACGACCGCGGCGAACACCGCCCGATTACGGCCAGACCTCAGCACGTGGGGTGTGACCGCGATCGCGGCCAATGCGCCCAGCGAGCCGGCCAGGCCGGCGAAGACGCCGAAGTGGTGGGTCCACTTTGTCGGGGTGAACATCATGGCCAGGAACGAGATGATGGTGACGCCGATGATCCGCCTGCTGGGGCCGGCCGCCGTGCCGGGAATGTGGCCGCGGCGCAACACCATGGCCACCGATACGGCTAGGGCGATCACCAGAGCCAGTACTGCGAACCTGCGGGCAATGGACCCGTCCGGCGTGGCCATGAACAGACGCTCGTACCGCAGGTGTTCATCGAACCAACTAAGGCTGGGCCCGACCGCGCGCTTGAGGGCGTTGGCCTGAACTTCGCCGGCGAAGGTCTGGTCCCGAAAGATCAGGATGATCGGTACGGTGGCGGCGGCCAGGAGCGGTGCCAGCAGCGGCGCCAGGCCGAATTGGCGGGCGCGGCGGCGCACGATGGTCCGCAGTGGTCCGATGGCTACGAGCAGCGCGCCGATGGACGCGATCCCGGTGGGTCCGGAGAACAGTGTCAACGCCCCGATGATGCAGGCCACCGCGACCGGCAATAGTCGGCTGGTCGCCACGCCGCGCTCCACCGAGCACCAGGTCGCCAGGATGCCCAGGGCGATGATCGGCTCGGGCCGCAATCCGTTATTCAGCGGCAGCCAGAACGCCAGGAACATTCCGGCGGCGGTCCAGATGGCCGCTCGACTGGATTTCACCGCGTGTCCAAGACGGGGGATCACCTCGCGGCTGATCAGCCACCAGCATGCCAACGCCATCAGCAGCGTGGGCAGTCGCATCCAGATGCTCGCGGTCGAGAGGTGACCCCAGCGCGCAAGCAAGTCGTAGTACCAGCCGAAGGGTGCCTCGGGTGTGCCGAACCAGCGGTAGTAGTTGGCCATGTAGCCGGCCTTCTCCGACACCCGCGCCATGGTGAGGATGTAGCCGTCGTCTGAGGTGTTGGCGCCGACGAAGTGCCACCACACCAGCACGGCGACCACCAGTGCGTCCAGTGCGCCCACCGACCACCACCGCCTCGGCAGGAATCGTCGGTGTCTGGCCCCGTCCGCGGCGTCCATGACGTGCAGGGCGATCAACGCGATCACGGTGAGTGCCACACCGAGGACCATCGCCGCCATCTTCAGGACGGTGGGTGCACTGCTGTAGCGGGTGTCGATGGTGGCCGAGAAGCTCAGGCCCGGTGGTGCCGGCCCGGACAGGTCGGTGAAGATTCCGACGATCTGTGGTCGGAAGTCGTGTCCATCGCGTTCGCCCCGCAGCGGGGTCCCGGGGTTATCGCTGTCGAGTCCCTTTGTCAGGCCGACGAATTCAGCGGTGACTCCATCGGAGTGGGCGGTAAACGTCAGCTTCTGGCAGGCTGGGCTCAGCACCTGGCTCAGCGGGGCGACAACGACCGAGGTGTTGCGCACAACGACGACGAGCGAGCCATTGGCTCGTTGGATGAGCAGGCCCCGATCGACTGCTTTGGGTGCCTGTTTGGGCACCGTCGACAACAGGACGGTGTTGTTCGCATTTGCAGGCCCGGTCAACCCGGCGGCCGCGCTACAGGGCACCGAGATCGTCATATCGGTTGCCACATAACCGATCAGCGGCGCCGTCACGCTTGTCAGTTCCCCGTTCTGCGGCCAATTCAGTTGGGCGGTGGTCTGCCTCACCGGAAGAAACGGCGTCAGGATCGACAATGCGGCACCGAGCAGTCCGGCGGTGACGGCCACCAGACGAGCGGTTCGGTACGTCATCCGGCCTTGCGCGGCGAGGTTGCGCGTCACAGGACCGCCGCCATCACGGGCGGTTCCGGATAGCCAGCACGAACGGACCGATGGTCATGACGCGGAAATGCGGCTCGGCGAACAGTTTCGCGTCCAATTCGACGGTGTATCGCCGAACGTTCGGCTGATTCGGATAGACGTCCTCGGCCAGTCGCAGGGTGTAGGTATCCGACGAACCGGCAGCGCCGCCGCGTCGCATCAGGAACACCGCCGGCGGGTCCCACGGCAAGGTGTCGAGGGCGCGGGCGAACTCGTCGGCGCTATGCAGCTTTCCCCACGACTCGATGGCGGCGGCCCGTTTGTCGAACTGTGCGAGTGGATTGGCGTAGTGCGATGTCAGACCTTGAAACCCGTAGTACGGGTAGTAGGACAGGAAGCTGTAATCGGCGGTCATCACGACCGTCTCGGCGCGGGGCTTTCCTGTGGCCGCGAGAATTTCAGCGTCGATCTGCGCGTAGTACTTCTCGGCACCGGGCGGTCGGCGGTCACCGCGTTGGCCGTCGCCATCGGTATCGGTGTAGGCGACGCTGAGATCCGGCCTCAGCACGTGTGGGATGTCCTGGCTGAAGCCGATGGCCCCGATCAGACCGATTGCGACGGCCACCGGGATCACCCGGCGATTCCACCGTGCTGCAGCCGAGTGTGCGATGTCGATGAAGCCGAACACCCCGGCTGCGGTCAGCAGCACCGTCAGGGTGGGCTGCAGCCGGAAGGACAGCAGGGTGGTGCCGGCCAGCGTGGTCAGCATGGACAACAGCGACCAACCATAGAGCGCCAGAACCCCGATACCCAGCGCACCAGCCCGGACGGATCCGATTCTCGGGTCGCTACGCTCTCCCCCGCAAGCGGGAGGTGCCCCCAGCCCGCCGGAACTCCATCCCCGCCAGGCCAGCCAGACAGTGCCCAGCATGCACAGCGCGCCGAGCAGAGAGAACTGCAGCATTGGGAACGTCAGCACCGCGCCGTCACCGGGCAGGTAGTGCTGTGCGGTCCCGGTGTCACCGAGTGGACTGCGGGCCGCACGCACAAGGAATGGCAGCCAGGTGATCAACGCAATCACCACCGCGATCACCGCGATCACCGCCAGCCGGATCAGCGGGCCGATCCCGCGCCGGGCGATCGCGGCGAGCAGTGCCATCACCGTGACGGTGAAGGCGGTGTAGCCCAGCAGCAGGGTGTAGAAGGTGGCGGTGAAGCCGAGGAACAGGCCGACGCCGATGACGGCCGCCCAGCCGCCATGCCGCTGGCCTCCCCGGAGGCCCGACCATGCCAGCACCAGCACCGGCGGGATGAGGACGGTGATGATGGCGCTGTACGGCTCAGTCGAGTTGTAGGCCAGCGTGACCGCAGCCGTGGCGGTGGTAGCCGCCAATGCGTACTCGAACCGAATCAGTGCCGACCACAATGCGAAAGCCATCGCTACGGCGATCGCGATCGAGATGATGGCCCACGGCTTGTACATCTCCCAGGCCGGGGTCGACGTGAGTGCGGCGGCCCGCCCGCCGATCCAGAACCAACCCGGCGGGTAGAACGGCGGAAGTCCGGTGTAGGTCATATCGTGCAGTGCTGGATTATCGGCCAGCCGGGTGAGGTATTCGGTGCGGAACTGCTGGTCGACGGAGATGCCGAACAGGTAGAGCTTCGTCGCGCCCAGTGGCATGCCCAGGGTCACCGCGACGAACGCCGAGAGCAGTACCGGCGCGCCGATCTGTGCGATCCACTGCCACGTTCGTCCCCGTCGCCACACGAACCCGATACCGACCAAACCGATCAGGCAGCCGACCTGGCCGACGGTCGTCAGTGCATGCAACTGGTTCGACGACGGGAAAGCCGGCCATTCCACCCGTGAGATCGCCACCAGTGCGACCACCGAAACTGCAACTGCCACAACAGCAGCCGCACACATACGAGCAGCGGTGTTCAAGGCGGTTCGCAAAGATCTCATTTCGCGGGTCGACTCGCCCCTGCCCGGATTAAATCGGCAGCTTGCGGAAGATGGGCCGGGGGATGTGTCGCAGCACCATCATCACGTAGCGGAAAGCGCCCGGCGCCCAGACAAGATCCTTGCCTTTGGCGGATGCGGTGACGGCCAGTTCGGCGACGTACTCCTTATCGACGGTCAAGGGCGCCTCCTTGACGTGCGCACTCATCCGGGTCCGAACCTGTCCTGGCCGGATCACCAGGACCCCTACACCGTATTCGCGCAAAGCCTCGCCGAGGCCGAGATAGAACCCGTCGAGTCCGGCCTTGGTAGATCCGTAGACGAAGTTCGACCGGCGGACCCGCTCACCCGCTGCCGAACTCATCGCAATGATGCGGCCGAAGCCCTGATCGCGCATCTTCGCACCGAGTAACACGCCCACGGAAACGGCTGCGGTGTAGTTGATCTCAGCGATCTGGACAGCTTTTGTCTGGTTCTGCCACAGATCCTCAGCATCGCCGAGAAGTCCGAACGCGACGATTGCCACATCGACATCACCGCTGGCGAAGCACGCATCGATCACAGCTGGGTGGCTTGCGGGTTCCAGCGCGTCAAAGTCGACGACCGTCACGGACTTGGCTCCGGCCCGCTTCATCTGTTCGACGGCATCGTCGCGACCGGGATCATCGGGAAGAGCCGCCAGAATGATCTTCGCCGAAGCGTCGCGCAGATAGCGTTGACAGATCGACAGTCCGATTTCGGATGTGCCCCCGAGCAACAGAATGCTCTGAGGGTTTCCCACGGCATCAAGCACCATCTACAACAGCTCCAAGCGTCGGGCCATATCCGAGGCGAACACCGCGTCGGGATCTACTTTGCGCCGCAATGCAATCCACTCGTCGATACGCGGATACATGTCATGGAAGGTCTGCGCGGTGGCGCGCGAATCCTTTGCGGTGTAGAGCCGCCCGCCGAACTCCAGAACCCGACGGTCGAGGTCGGTGACAAACTCGCTCAAACCCGCCTTGATCGGGAAGTCCACGCAGACGTTCCACCCCGGAATGGGGAAACTCAGCGGCGCCGAGTTACCGGGACCGAACAACTTGAACACATTGAGGAACGAGTAATGCCCCGAGCGTTGGATGTCGATGATGATCGCTTTGAACTCATCGACCGCCTCGACGGGAACAACGAATTGATACTGAAGAAATCCGGCCGGACCGTAGCCACGGTTCCACTCCCCGAACATGTCCAGGGGGTGGTAGAACTGCGTCAGGTTCTGCACCTTGCCACGGTAGGTTCCCGACTTGCGGTACCAGAGTTCCCCGATCGGGCCGAAGGTGTACTTATTGGCCAGTCCGTTAGGGAAGACGTCGGGGAATGTAAGCAGTTGCGGCGCATCGAATTTCAGCGGATTCCGCGCCAGCTTGTCGGGAAGCTGATCCAGCCGGGCCAGCGATCCCCTGGATACCGCCGCGCGGCCGAGTTTCGGCGGTCCGCTGATCGCGTCGAACCAGGCACTGGAGTAGGTGTAGTTGTCTTCGCTGCCGTCGCTGTGGAAGGCGATCGTCTCGTCCAGGCTGGCGGTGACGTCGCCGTCGGCGATGAAGTACGCCGTTTCGGTCGGTGTCATCTCGATGGTGGCGCGCATGATGATTCCGGTCAGCCCGTTGCCGCCGACCGTAGCCCAGAACAGCTCTGCGGTCGGCCCTTCCGGAGTGATCGTGTGCACCTGACCGTCGGCCGTCAGCAGGTCCATCGAGCGGACGTAGTTGCCGAAGCTGCCGGCACTGTGGTGGTTCTTACCGTGGATGTCGCAACTGATCGCGCCGCCGATCGTCACCTGCCGGGTACCGGGCAGCACCGGAATCCACAAGCCCTTCGGCAGAGCGGCTCTCATCAACTGGTTGAGGCTGACGCCTCCGTCGACGTCGACGATGCGGGTGGCGGCATCCATCGAGTGGATCCGGTTCAGTGCGGTCATATCGATAACCAGTCCGCCGCCATTTTGGGCGTTGTCACCGTAGGAACGGCCCAGCCCGCGGGCAATCACCCCGCGGTGGCGGCCCTGCGCGGCCTCAGCGGCTGCGCGGGCGACGGCCTTGACGATTTCCTCGGGATCGGGGGTCGACAGAACGTCGGCGACGCTGGGTGAGGTGCGCCCCCAGCCGGTCAGCCGCTGCGGAGTGGTCGTTTGGGACATCGTGACGAGGTTACCGTGCGGGCCCCTCAGCTCAGCGCAGCCGGAAAATCCAGACCCGCTGGACGATGAAATTGATCACCGTCGCGGTTCCTTGCGCGATGACGAACGCGACGAACTTGGCCCGCGGGCTGCCGTCGAGCGAAGTGAAGATGACGTGGAAGACCCCGACCTGAATCACGAACGTCAGCGCGTAGAGCGCCATCACCTTGAGGAAGCGTGACCTGCTGGGTGCGGCGCCGAAGGTCCACCGCCGGTTGATCAGGTAGGCGGTTAGGGTGCCGGCGATGAAACTGAGCGCCTTCGCGACATCCACCTGAACCCCGAAGACCTCGCTGAAAAGCCACAGCAAGCCGAAGTCGACGACCGCCGCAAAACCACCGGTGGCGACGAACCGCAGCACCTGGGTCTTCAGACTCAGCGGTGGCAGTGCGGACATTTCGGCCATCGAGGGGAGTTTACCCACGCTCAACGTGCCGGTTGGGTGTTGAAGGGCCGGGTGCGGAAGGGCCGTTCGGCCCTTGCCCTGCGGCGCTGTTCGGGAGAACCATCTGGCCCATGCCAATCGAATCTGACCCGGTGCGAGTACTCGGCGACAGCGAGGCGTGGAACCTGCTGTCCGGTGTCGCGCTGGGCCGGCTGGTCACCATGGTCAATGACCAGGTGGAGATCTTCCCGGTCAACTTCGTCACCCACAACGACGCGGTGTTGTTCCGCACCGCCGAGGGCACCAAGCTGTTCGGGACGGTGATGAACGAACGGGTGCTGTTCGAGGTCGATGACCACACCGGTGCAGAAGGCTGGAGTGTGGTGATCCGCGGTACCGCGCGGGTACTGAGTACCGCCGCGGAGATTCACGACGCCGACCGCGCACAGCTCATTCCGTGGGTGCAGACCGAGAAACTTCGCTACGTACAGATCACGCCCAACGAGGTCACCGGTCGGCATTTCCGGTTCGGACCGGAACCTCAACACGGCAGCTTGCCTGGCTGAGTCACTAGACCCAGTACGGCACCCTCGCCCGGTACTGGCGCAACGCCATTGCTGCGGCACACCAGCCCACTACGGTCAGAATGATCACGACCGCCCAGTGCCTCGGTTCCTGATGGGCGCCCAATAGCGGCGCACGCAAGATGTCGAGGTAGTGCAGCAGGGGGTTGAGTTCGATGATCTTCGACCAGCGCCCCGCGCCCTGCTTCTCCAGGGTGTCGGCATTCCAGATGATCGGCGTCATGAAGAACAGCAGTTGCACCAGTGAGGCCAGCAGCGGACCGATATCGCGGTAGCGGGTGGACAGGATCCCGAAGCAGAACGACACCCACACGCAGTTCAGCATGATCAGCAGCAACGCCGGAATCACCGTCAGGTCGGCCCATGACCACGGTTTGGGATAGATGATCGCGATCACGACGAAGATCACGATGTTGTGGCCGAACAGGATCATCTGCCGCCACACCAGTCGGTACACGTGCACGCTCAACGGGGTTGGTAGCTGCTTGATCAGACCCTCGTTTGCGATGAAAACGTCAGCGCCCTCCAGGATCGAGGCGTTGATCATGTTCCAGATGATCAGTCCGAGGGTCACATAGGGCAGGTGTTCGGAGAGTTCGAGGTTGAACAGCTTCGAGTACAGCGCCCCCATCGCGATCGCGGTGGTGCCGGTGGCGATGGTGATCCAGAACGGACCCAGCACCGAGCGCCGGTACTTCTGCTTGATGTCCTGCCATCCGAGGTGCAGCCACAGTTCGCGCCTTCGGAATCCGTCCGTCAGGTCGCGCCAGGCACGGGTGAACGTCTTGGATTGACTGGCGGCGTCGATGAACGTCATCGCGTCCTCCCGGACTGCGACTCCGGCGGACCGAAATGCTCACTACGTCCCAAGCGGCGCAACCTGATCCACTCTCGTAAGCCAGCCGGATCCCGGCGAGTCACCAGGAAGTACCACCCGAAGCGTAACCACTCCTGAGGCAGGAGTTTACGTAGGCCGGGCTGCGCCAGGACGTATCCCCGATTGCGATAGGTGAAGAACCGCTTCACCGGATCATCGGGGTATTGGGTGTGCATGCGCCCACCCAGGATGGGTTTGAATTCATCGCTGCCGTACGGATGCAGGTAGACGGTGTCCAGGCAGGTGCCGAACGGCAAACCGCTCCGTACCAGTCGACGATGCAACTCCACCTCGTCGCCTCGGATGAACAGCCGCAGATCCGGAACACCAATGGCCGCAATGGCTTCCGCTCTGAAAAGCGCACCGTTGAACAGCGACGCGATACCGGGCAACAAATCCTGACCGCTGCCCTCGGTGCGCAACTCGTCGACCCGGCGTCGCCACACCAGGCCGCGGCGCAGCGGAAACGCCAGCTGATCCGGGGCGTCGAGGGCGCATACCATCGGCGACACCTCGGCAAGTCCGTGCTTGCCGGCACATGCCAGCAGCGTGGCCAACACCTCGGTGTCACGGGGCCGGCCGTCGTCGTCGGCAAGCCACACCCAGTCCGCACCCAGTGCCAGTGCATGCAGCATCCCGAGTGCGAATCCGCCTGCGCCGCCGAGGTTTCGGTGCGAACCGAGGTAGGTCGTCGGTACGGGTTGGCCAGCCACCAGGGTGCCCACCTGGTCATCGTGATCGTTGTCGACGACGATGAGGTGGTCGATCATCCGGGTCTGGGTGGTGAGCACGCCCAGTGATGTGGCCAGTTCGGTGGGTCGACGGTGGGTGACGACGACCGCGCACACCATCTCGGTCACGTCGGCGACCAATCATTTCGGTGCTCATCGAGAACCTCGCGGACGTGGCGCGCGGCATCCTCGCCCTCGTAGCCGCGCACTACCTCCTCGATGCTGCCGTGCATCTTCACAGTGCCGTGATCGATCCACATCGCCGTCTTGCACAGCCGGGCCAGGAATTCATTGGAGTGACTGGCGAACACCAGGATTCCGGATCGCTCGACCAGGGCCTGTAGCCGCGACTGAGCTTTCTTGAGGAATTCGGCGTCGACCGCGCCGATACCTTCGTCCAGGAGCAGGATCTCCGGATCGATACTGGTGACCACACCCATCGCGAGACGTACGCGCATCCCGGTGGAGTAGGTGCGCAGTGGCATCGACAGGTATTCGCCGAGTTCGGTAAAGTCGGCGATCTCGTCGACCTTGGCCGCCATCTGCTTTCGGGTCTGCCCGAGGAACAATCCGCGAATGATGATGTTCTCGTAGCCGGTGATCTCCGGATCCATTCCGACGCCGAGATCGAAAACCGGC
>Ga0114962_10002582_pt1 | contig 15013 bp, 4 predicted proteins | sample C_130820_MF_Meta_FD_87017 | JGI IMG/M metagenome (GOLD analysis project Ga0114962, IMG submission 87017) | Freshwater microbial communities from Lake Croche, Canada to study carbon cycling - C_130820_MF_MetaG | ecosystem: Environmental > Aquatic > Freshwater > Lake | place: Lake Croche, Canada...
GTATTCTGAGGCCCTACCGTTTGCGACGATGCAACGTAGACCGAGCGCACATCCAAGCCAAGTTCGTCATTGACCTTTTGTATGGAGCCCAATTCATAGTATTGCTTTCTCGGCGTAAGGCCTTCTAGGACATTCGAGGCCTTCACTTTTGAACCAAAAGGGCTTACATTGTCAAGACCATAAAAGTTAAACACGGGCCCATCTATGAAGCTAGTAAAGGCAATAGTATAAGTCGGATTCACTTGGTAGGCTCCCGTGAAGGAATACATGAGATTGTTGCTGAAAGTGGTTGAGAGGCCGCCAGGAAGGCCGCCAGACGGCAAGCCAGCGACTGAAGTAGCATCAAAGCTACAGGGCTGCAAAATAATTATGACTGGAGTCTCAAAGCTTGGACTCAAGGGCTCTCCAAGCAGTCCAGAACTTTTCGTGGCGGGCCCAATCAGGAGACTTCTTCCAAGAGCACTGTAGGGGCCCGAAGCATCATAAGGCTCGTCCATATAATAGGGATTGCCTTCCAGATAGGTATTGTGCAGCTTTGAGAGGTCCACTTGATTTGTACTCAAATCGGTGAAGCCTGACTGGTTCCAATCTTGAGACTGCCCAACAAAGAGTTCCCCATAATTAAAGGCATAAATGCAGTATTGTGTGTAGGGCACTGTTTTGAGAAGGCCCAAGGAGCCCACATTCACATAACATTCTTGTTGCACCGTAAACACAATGTTTCCACAAGCGTCAGTCGTGGTATTTGCAATCGCAGTTGTGGGCTGAAGTCCAGCACATGGAGGCCCACTTACACTGATTAGCGCAGTATTATTGGGCACAAATGCGGACTTTATGTAGCTTATTTGAAAAGGGCTACTTAAGGAACCATTGGGGCCACTTGTGGTTCCGCCACTCAATTGCAAGTTGTTGACTGTACTGCGCGTACAATATTTCCAGTTGTATTGATTGGGTCCACTCGTGTCAGGCACTGCACTTAGGAGGGCCAACTGTTGAATTGAAGTTATATTCGTTGCATCATAATTGGCTGGCTTGGGCCTTGAGGCTCCATTCATCTGGCCAGCAAATCCGTAGGCGCATGCAACTTCCATTTGAGGCACACCAACAGTCGAAAGCAAAGGGTTGTCTATGCTTGAAGAAGTAACAATTATGGGACTCAGAGCAGTCGTTTGCGTAACAGCAGTCACTTGATTGAATGCGTCATACGCATTTACGTAGGCCTCGGCGGCGGCTTGATAGGCCGAAAAGGCCCCAGCAGAGGCCAAAGGACTATTCACAGGGCCTGCGAGGCCCCAATAATAGGGCTTGGAGGAGAGCCTGGAGGTCCAACTTACATTGCTAATGTCACAGAGTACATTGTATCGATTTGCAACTAAAGAGCCTCCAAGGTCCATGGAATTTTGACGCCCACTAAAGAGCACTTCTATGGGCGCTGCATTGAGTCCATAAGAATTATCAGAAGTTCTATCATTGATGCCCTCATAATATAAGCTGTACAATGGGCTACTATATGGTCCTGAAGCCGCCGCCAGAGGATTTGGATTGGCTTTGACTTTCGGATCAATTTTCGACAACACTGTTCCATATGTGGTTGGTACATAGGAATTCCATCCTGTTGAGGTCCAGCAGGTATTGTCCGTGGGCCCTTGTACATTATTGTACAGTGTGTACCAGCCTTGATTGGTAGGATCCCAATACGTTTCAGGAGTTTGCCAGCCTTGTGCTGTAAAATTAAACGTATTTATGTTTGAAACATCATTTCGTGTTTGGCCACACACGCTAAATGGTGCAGTCCAATTATAGCCACCAGTCCAAGGAGCCATTTCAATAGGAACTCCATAGCCAATTGCAATGTATTCAGGAAAATCGGTCCAAAAGAGCCATAAGTTTGTGCCATCAATATCAAAAATTCTTGGAGCCGGCACAGCATGATCCCATTGGTAACTGTACGTCAAGTATTGCACTTTGAAGCCAGATATCATCGACCATTCCAAAGGACTAATCCAAGTTGTACTATCGTGTATGGTTTCCGCGGCAATTTGTTGTGGAGTATAGCCGTCAGTAACTACGGGAGGCTGATAGGGTGCGCCAGAGCGCATTGCGAGCATTCGAAGATCATCGGAAACATCTGGAACTGGAAGGCCTATACTGCCGTTGGGACCACTTACACTTGTATAATTAACAACAACCCTAGTATTTTCGTTATAGGCATCCCAATTGTATTTCAGAGCAATGGAATTATTAAAGGCATAATTTGAATTAGCTGGACCATTTTGATTTGCGCTATAATCAAACATTGGTGGACACACTGAGCGAAGACCAAGCCAATTGCTGAGTGGGCTCGGGACATACAATCTTATCTGAGAAATACCATTGAAGAATATGTTTCTACCGGTTGGAAAAACTCCATTATTTTCTGGAAAGTCCTGTGTTATATTAGTGTATCCAAATGTAAACGTGGGTCTATCGGTAGCAGGATCAAACACGCAATTAAAATAGAAACCAAGTTTTCTTATTACGTCTTTACCAGGATAATTTGCGTCATCTGTTTCCTGAATCCATTGCAAAAGAGATTCCTGAAACAATGTGGCTAGTTCTGCATGCGTCACGAGAGCCTTGGTTGGCATTGGCGCTGTATCAAGAAGACCAATCATAGTCAGATACTTCTTATTGAGGTACTCTGGCACAAAGTCAGACATGAGAATCATATAACGCCTATTAATATAGGACGCTAATGAAGCCGCTGGAATACCTACATCGTATGTAGCAAAGCCAATCTCGAAACGGATTTGACCAGTAAGGCCCACATCATTAAGGTCAAGCAGCATCTGGCCTGCAATGAGACTTGTTGAGGTTTCTATAAAGGCATTGTAATCATTTGCACTCGTGGCGTATGTATTGTAGTCACTGAGTGTGCGAATGCTACGAATTGGCTCTGTATCATTGGTATCAAGGATGCAAGAACTATTATCCAGTACGCCATCGTAGCCAGCCAATGGAAGTCCAATCGTGATGCTTCTATTCTGTGGCAGACTTAAAATACTTGTAGCAGTCATACTGTACAGAGCTCGTAAGGGCACAATGGGCTCCTGAGCCGCATTAAAGTATCCAAAGGGCCAATTGATGCCGTAATTATAGGGCAATGAGCAACGACCCCAAAATCCTGGTGCCTCAAGATCGAAATCAGTGCATTGAAAGGCCTTCCAAGTGCCATAAGAGTAATCCACTGCTGAACGGGTCCATGTCACCAAAGGCACGTTCTTGACCAGATAGGAAAATCTTGGCCTAAAGGGATTCATCACATTCTGAAGAGTGTCCTGGAGTCTCATGCTTGGCGCACTAATAATCGCTCCATAGGCCTGCAATTTGCTAGGAACATATTTGGTGACATACGTGAGCCTTGCTACATGTGGAACCGCATCAGCAGAGCCTGCGTCGCCCGTATATCTGTTGTTGCCATCCACGATGGTGCGCACCATGGACACATAGCCATGATCTGCGGGCAATGTAGCATTTGTGATAAGGCTCACGGGATTGATCCTTGGTGCTGCACGAACGGCAGAGAGGCCCACACGAAGTCCAAATCCAAACACAGGGTCGCCATACTTGTTTTGGCCTTGTGCAAGAAGGTCTTGCTCTACTGCAGGGCCTCCATTGGCAAATTGACCCGCATAGTTCAATTCCACATCATAATCGGAACTTAGAATGTTGATGGGACTCGTACCAAATGTAAAATTAGAATTGATAGGGAGGCCTCTTGGATCAACGCTTGGCGAAAAAACTGATGTGAGGCCAAAGGATTTATCGAGGCCAAAACTTGCTAGAGCATTTTGATTGTTGAGTGCAAAGGTACTCAAGGGACTGGCCTTGCCGAGCTGTGGCGTCCCTACAGTATACGTGTGCCGAAGAAGACTCACTTGAAATCCAGGCTCATAGTCTTTTGGCAATGGCAGTATGCCACTGCGCCGTTTTGCGAGACCTGTTTCAAGAGTCGGCAGCATGTACACGGCCTGTGTGCTCTCAAACAAAACGCTGAGTCCATCTTGCTTCATGGAACTGAGTGGCCTCGTGGTTTGACCTGTTGGATCAGACCATACAAAAGCTCTCAGGGGATTCCTATTGTAGTTCACAATGCTTTGAATGGCATTTTTAATTTCTATGGATTCGTTTTGTGCATACTCGCCCAAAATTGTTTCCAAGTTTGAAAAATTATAAATGTCTTCTTGTGGCAAACTTAATTTTGACCAATCAAAGTCGGCCGCATTGGAGTCCACTAATTGAAAAAAGTAAGTCAAGTTGATGAAGAGGTCCAGAGTAGAACCCGTTTTGCCGTAGGTCCAATAATGGAAGGCGCTGTGCTTATTGACCATGTCCACACAGTCCAACGAACTTTCGAAAATGGTCATGGAGCTGCTCAATGAGCCATTTGGGCCATTAATAATGTCAAGAAAATGCGAGTATTCGGAGCCCTGTGCACCTGAAGGCCCAAAGGCATTGGTCGAGAGGCCCACAATATTGGCCTTTACTGGATATACCGCATTATAGGGATCTGGAACCAAGAATTCATAGTGGCCCTGTGCATTTGGCTGATCCGATGCCAGAATTTGTTGAGACACGCCATTCGCATTTGTGGTGCCTTGAAAAACTGTTCCGTCTGCATTGAGAAGAAGGCCAAGGAAGGCCCAATTGCGTGGCCTGAAAAAGTTCACTGCAACCAAATACTTGTAATTGTCAGAGCTGCTGTTGAAAGAGAATGTAGGCCTTGCATTTTTAAGGCGCAAAGTCAACATATTTTGAATGCTCCACAAGTTTTGTTGGTATCGATTCAGGGCACCAGCAGACGGTGGACTGACATAGACATTGAGACCCGTATAAGGCAAATACTTTGTCCAATTGTTGGCATTATAGCCAAGAAACTGCGCATTACAGTCCACAGCACTTGGATCATACAAAAAGAGAGGCCCACTTGCAGTTGTTGAATTGTAGAAAAAACCTTGTTGCTGCAAGGGCAACACTCCAAACCCAAGGCCAGCTTCAAACATGGCATTTTTGTTCTTGGGCCTTATAAACCAATATCCAAAGCCTTCTTGTGGCAAAGGATTGGTGGGCCAGGGCCTTGGATCTGCATCATAGACCTCAAAGCCAACTTGATTGATGGCTCCGTATTTTACAAGAGGCCCATAGCCAGGTTCGTAGACCTGTGGGTCACGACCTATAGTAATCTTGGAGTTTTCTGCTTGACCATCAAAAGGGAACTCGTAGCTACTCAGTTGATACAGATACGGATTCTTGGCACCGCTGGCACCAACGCCGGCGGGATCATACTTTAACATGGGACTCTGTGTGGCATATTGAAATTGCTCGATGGTGTCGCCTTCATTGGCCAGCACAGCTCGATCGTAGGGCTTGCCACTAGGGGTCCAAGCTCCGCCCTGCATGCCAAGACTCTGATTTTCGTAAAAGGGTCCTGCTTGGGGCCCGCCCAAGGGTCCACTTGGGCCCCCATAATCATAGAGGCCCTTATTGGTAATTTTACGACTGATTGCATCAGACAAGCCAGGAATAATTGTGGACTTGGTAGGATACACATCAGGACTTCCAAGCAAAGCTAAAGGGGCCTCAATGGCTGATCCACCAAGACCAAGCGTACTTGGACATGTCAATGACTGAATATTTGCAAAGGTATCATAAGGAGTCATGGTTAAGTTGCGTGTCTCGTACAAGTACTGCTGCTGGTAGGCCTCCCCATCATAGGTCGCATCAGGACCACTAGCATTAATGGGCCTACGAACCACAGCTAGGCCCCATTCATTGTTCACAGAGTTGGCCACAACGGTCGCCATGGTGGGCTCCAAAAGACATTGCATTTGGTCACCCACTTGACTGTTAGGTCCAAGAACGGTTGCGGGTGTTGAATTGACGTCGGTATACTTTGGGCAAATTATGAGACTTGGATCATTGACTGAGCCCTCGGAATAAAACGATTGACGAAGACCATTTTCTATAGAATTTGTTTTAGTTGGTTTTGTGTAGCCAGCATAGGCTCCAATGGCTTCAGCATCAAAAGAGGCCTCAATGCTTGAATAGCCCTTTGGATTGATGCCATCACCATCGGGCTTATCCAAACAGCAAGCAAAGTTTGGCTGTAAAGCGCCACCAGCGCCCACCAGTTGAGGAATAGTTACGGAGACCGAGGTGCCATCACACTTGATGCAAGTTCCAGTGGCATCACGAGTTGTACAAGTAGAACCAAAGGGCCCTGTGCGGCCCACTGGAGTACAGGCCATGTACACAGGCGCATTACTTGTAAAGTCCGTCACGGGTCCATTTTTTGTAAAAATTTCATTGACAGTGACTGATAAATCAATGACATTGAATGTAAAGAGGCCCACATCAGTCAAAAGAGAGCCCACATTATTAATGGTATCAATATAGTCAGTCTGGTAGACCAGCCAAAAATTGTCAGTGGGCCCATCACTTTTTAGGTCCTTGATGGGCAGCGTGGTCCAAACGTAGCCATCCAAGGAGACCCAAGCTACGCCTTGTAACAAGGAAATATCTGTGGGCCATTTTACCTGACCAGTCAGCATGGCATTGAGTTCCCAACAAAACTGGCCCACAGCTAAGAAAAAGCCCCCTGTAGGCCCGACAGGATACCACTTGATATCATTGAATTGTGACACGGCTGCATTCAGAAGACTCTTACTTTTTGTCTTGTCGACAAATGTTGCAGGTCCCACACTGATGGCGGCACCGCCAGAGCCTTCATAAATGTGAAAGGCATCGAGGCCAGTCAAAGCAAAATTGGACGCTAAAAAGGCTCCTGGAGTCTCTTTGATCAGGAGGCCCAAAAGGCTCTCCACATAAGAAAAGGAAGCTCCAGAATCTTTCGACACCAAGACATTGGCAGGGCTGCGAATGGGACTTGCATACAAAGCACTGGTTAATAACGTGTTGTTCTCAAACAAAATAATATTTTTAGTTAGAGAGTCCAGGAGTTGCCAGGACCATGTGGAATGCTCCTTGCAAAAGTCAATGTAATACAAAGAACCTGGAAAGGGCACTGGCTGATCAAGGTTGGCCCCACTGTCGTTGGCATTATTGGTTTCCTGGAAGGCTACTGTGTCAGTTGGACTTGCAATGGGCCCTCCGACTGCGCAGACCGTTGCGATGCCATCTGTGGCCAAATAGGGCACCGGTGCATACACGTGGTACAAAGACCCTGCGATTGCTGCATTGACTTCCAAAGGAAAACTAAGGGGCGTGAGCTTGGTACTTGAACTACCCGTTGTCGAAGGCACAAATCGCAAGGGACTCGAAGCAGTAAAGGATGTTTCATAAGTAGCGCCAGTCTGTTGGGTGCTACTCGTAGAATTGCTCAGGCCCAATGTGCTGCCTGCTGAGCCCAAGGCCGCAGAAACTTTGTCTGTATTGGTGGTGCCAAACAGACTAGTAATGTCGCCCGTGTTAACGGCGTCCAAGTCAAACTTCAAGTCAAACGTGATATTGCTAGTAAGGCCCGTGATTGTAATGGTCAAAATATTGTAAGGGCCCACAATGACCGTTGAAAGGCCAGTGATTGAGGCACTTGTCAAATAAGTTTGAAGCGCTGATTGCAAATTGACGGCAATTTGAGGTCCATCTGTCGAGCCAGCAGTTTCTGAGCCGCCATTGACTGGAGCAGTCAACAAAGGCTCTGTATACACGTTCAGGGCACTCCAGGTTGGGTCCAAGGAGCTGCGAATCAAAAAGAGTCCATTGGGCACCAAATTGGTAAAGGCCGAATAATCGGTGAGTACCACTGTGGTAGGGCCCAAGACAATTAAATTAGTTTTATCAGTTTCTGGTGTGCCTGCAGAGGCCCACCCAATAAACGGCACCACTTCTGTTTTTACATCAATACTTTCATAGAAGCTTGCAAATTGAGGACTCCATGGTGTTCGTAATTGACTTGTGACACTAAACGATGCAGGTTTTCCGGTGATTTCCAAGGCATTTGTGAGGCCATTGAATTGAGCATCCGTCAGTTGCAAAAGGCCATCAAGAGGCTTCTTGGTATCGGAGTCCAATACAAATCTTGGGTTGCTCCACTGACCAGCACCATTCGTAGGCGCCGTAACTATGCGAATGCCCGAGCCGACAAAGACCAAGTCACGTGATCCATTGGAAAGGCTTCGAATGCTAGTGACATTCGTCAGCGCAGGCACAGTGTATTGAGTGAGGCCAGACACATAGTCAATGGGTCCAAACACATCGTTAGTTCGCTTTAATGTGACTGAAGGCGGTACAGAGGCCAAAGAAGGTCCCGAAGGATCTCCATTTAATGGCGAGGAATACGGCGTGCCCAAGAAGCCAAAGTACACATTGTTTTGAATGCTTGGACCATCCACAACAGCAACAATTAAATTTTCGAAGCCAATGAAGAGCGCTGTCACTGTATAGTCTTGTGAAGGGCCTCCTGAACCATTTAAAAACTGAACTGGAGTCAAAATGGAGGACCAATCGGCGGAGGGCCCTGATGTTGAACCGTATTGCGAAAAATTTAAAAACGTTTTTGGCGCGATAGCCCAAATGCTTCCAAGACTTGAGGAATTAGCAGAATTAAATTGTGGCACATATTGTGGAGCCCTAGTGGTGAGGCCTTCGGTAACTACCAGCACGACGTGTCCGTGGCCACCAAGACCATTTAGAGCATTGGTAGAGCCTTGAGCCACATTTGAGCCAACTGGATAGTACCTGCTCAAAGTTTCTGGTGCTGCATTTCGAAGACCTGAGACGGCGTAAAGGCCAAGGAGACCGTCAGTCAAGGACGATCCACCACCGCCACCAGTGTGCACATTGTTACTGTTGTTGTTGTTGCCAATGTAGCCCGCGGCGCCGCCTCCATAATGGCCAGAGCCACCTCCTGCTCCGCCCATGATTCGACGAGCAAATGAGGACGTACTTGGAGCTCCAAAATTGATGTGGCCATTGGTGGCCTTGGTAAACAAGGCATCCCCAAAAATGGTGCCACCAGAGCCTCCCTTGCCTTGTGTGGCTCCAAAGCCTCCATTAATTGCTGGAAGTCCTGATTCGGCCACAAGGCTAGTCGCACTTGCTGCACCGCCAAACCCTGAGCCCGTAGATCCACCGCCTCCACCTGCAGTGACAATATCGACCCCATTCCGTTGAATAGCGCTGCGTCCACCGCCTTTTCCAGCTCCGGATTTGTTGCCAAGTCCACCAGCGCCTTGGCCTGTTTGGACCAAGTCTGTTTGGAGTCCACCAGTGCCCACAATAATATTTAAAGTTTCGCCAGGCACAACATTTTTGAGATGTCCACTCAGAAAGGCCCCTGCGCCACCCGTTCCATCCGATTCAGGATCGGACGAGCCGCCAGCGCCCCACATATACACTTGTATGTCGACACAATTCGCTGGAACTGTGAAATACTGCATGCCATATGTATGCTCAAATGTATATGCTGAGCGTGTAAAGCCGCCTTCAAACATTTGCCGAGATGATACAGGTCCACTCGGATTTCTGATACTGAAAGCAAGGCCTTGATCGACCGGATCATAGCACCATGCTTCAATGCCAGGACCCAATATATTGGTAATAGGCATGGCACTGACCTCGGGTCGCATGGAAGTCATGTCGCCGACGCCATCAGCGCCTGGATTGTCGTCCCAAGACAGGCCATTGTACTTTGTCGTATCTGCAATAGGAGCATTTGATCCAGCGTCAGGAGCAGTAAATTGAAATGAGGAACCAGAATCAAGTGTGGCCGTGGTAAAGCCCATTATTGTTTGAAAATCAGTGCCAGTAATTCCTATTGTTACAGCATCAGTTATTGAGGCCAATGCAACAGTAAAATTGTTGTTCGGTGAAACCGTGACTAGTGCATTTGGTGGTAAGTTTGACTGCACTGCTGCACCAAAGTTTTGAAATATGGTTTGAATGTTTTGGCTAGTCAACGTAAAAGTATAGTTTGCTGCGGAACCTGACCCAACTTGAAGACTGTAATTATAAGTATAGGAGCTATACAGGTGATTTTCCGTGACAAATGACAAACACACATCAGTGGTGTCTAGAGGCGGACCACTTACAGAGAGGCCATCGGATCCAAACAAATACAAAGTATCAGGACCACTGGATCCTTCCTGAATGTCAAAGCGCGCCACTCGAATGTCACCGCTGTTGGGTCCCAAATTTAATTCGAGTGATTGCAAGGCCTGCACATCGGGCTGAGTGCTTGGGTCTGCATTAATGTTCGGATCAGTGTCAGGATTCAAGTAACGAATTGAGTAGCCATATCCATTTTTGGAAGGATCAAGAGGTGTTTGTAGGCCTCCAACAATTAGGTAGCCAATAGATGTTGTGACCAGTTCAGTTTTTGTAAAGCCACGACTTGAAACATCCGTCACAATTCGAAAAACTTGAGGAATCGGATCAGCGGGACAATTTTTATTGTATGGTACATTATTTTGAGGCCCATTCAGCTCATTTTGCAATGCAGAAGCAAAATCATTTGTTCCAGCGTCATTGGCCGCTTGTGCCAAACTTTTAAAAGTTGTATTTGTGGTCCCATTGTTGCCTTGTGACAAGTTATCAAGACCAATTTGAAGGGCTCCTTTTGTTTCCGCAGTTAAGATGCCATTTACAAAAGTTAGAAAGCCGTAGGAGCCCACGTAAAAAGGCTCTAACATTTGATTTACGGAGTATGCAGCATTTTCGAATGTAAAAGTAATGTCTTTGGGCACAGAACCATTGGACGAATGATATAAATTCGGAGAAAAATTAGCAAAAAATATTTTTGATCTCGGAGCTCCAAGAAAGAAGGCCTGTCCACTTTGGCCCGTGTCTGTGAACTCCATTTTTATGATTTGTCCTTCAGGTTTATTGTCTGAAGTGATATTGGTGTCAAGGATCCCATTTACATTGGCTATAGCCGAGGGCCCCACAACGGCCTTGATTCCAAAAAAGTCAGTGGTATTAATGGGCGGTCCACTGCTCGAGCCATCTTGTGCCACCAAAAAAATAGGATCTGTTTGATTTAATAGTTTTACTTGAGAAATTGTGGAGCCATCGACCCCAATAGAATTCTCAAAGGTCATGTCGTAGGCCTTGGGATCGTAAAGGCCAAAGACAACTTCGGGACTCCCACGCGCATTATTTGACCCAATGGCCAATGTAGTGTTTTGAATTGAACTTTCATTCACAAATGACTTTCGAGTTATAACTGGTCGAATGCAGACACCAAGGTCATTCATTGTCATTCCAGGAGGACAGGCCCTCACAAATCTTCCATTTACATAGGTATAGCCAGGAGGCGTAGGCTCTACACAAAGTCCTAGAGTGGGATCAAGCGTATACGGACTCGGACAGGATAAACGAAAGTTCGGATTCGTCCTAGACATTTTATTTATGACCTTTCAGAGTTTTTTTTTATTTCAATCTCAGCAGCAAAAAATATTGAGCGGCAGATTTATTGAGCGGCAGATTTATTGAGCGGCACATTTATTGAGCGGCACATTTTTGAAACAATGTAATCCGCATCATAAATATTTTCCGCATCATAAACAAAAATGTCGGGCAAAGACTGTCCAGAGGTCCTTCTTATGATTCTTAAAAAAATGGATAACGCAGCTCTGGTTGTACATGGATGCATCCAAATAGCAGAGAGCCCCACGAGGCCAATCTTGATACGCTGTGGTGCTCTTGTGGTGCTCTTTCTAGTTGTAAAAACTTATTTAAGTTCACAGCCGCATGTTTGTGTCAAGGCACTTGAGGCCATCCTGCATTTGACATCGGTGGACGAACTTCTCATCTTTGACATAGTCGAAGATCAATGCTCTCGATATTTTCCTACGCTTGCGCTCAGTATTTTTGACAAAAAGAATTTAGAGCTGAGCACGCTAGTGTGTCGCATCTTGGTCGAGGTCCTACATGGCGAAGACAGCGAAGACCCTGCGCACTTTAGCAATTATGCAATCTTAGTGCCAAGTCTTATTGGCATTCTTGAGTCAGAACCACTCATTCCAGCAATCAAAGCTATTAATTTACTAGCAGCGCCAGAGATGCCAGCTGTTCTTAGACGCTTGGCCGAAAAGTCAATACCGGCGTTAATACGCATTGTTTTAAGGTCAAAATCTGCAGCCAAGGAAGCTTGTACGACTTTGTATTCACTTGCAAATACGCATGGATCCCAAATGGTGCATGCAGGTCTAGTTCCAGTGTTGGTTTTGTTGTTGAAACAACAACCACGTGACATCATATTCGGTTTGCTTTTAACTAGGCTCGGATATACCAAAGAAGGCTCTAAAAAATGGAATCCTCAAAACTATGCCTTTTATTGAATGACTCTATAATAAATGAGTAAGTATATTTCTCCAGACAGAAATGTGTTAAAAAAGAATGTCGAGATTTGCTATGAAGTTGCAGCACCGTTTAAAAATGTTACACAACAGGATACATTTTTTCAAAAGCAACTCGATTATTTAAGAATCATTAAAAAAAAAACAAGAAATGGCTATAACATTAGGCTAGATATGTTAAGACAGTATAGGAATTACGAATACAAAAGAATCAACAACTGCTATCGTACTAAAAAATGGGATGATTGCAATTACCATGAAACAAGGCTTTTAGAATTCGAAAAATTAATTGAAAATGGACCCAAGTATACATTTCCAATTTTTGTCTACAGAGTAATTTCAATACGTCCTGGTATTAGCATTGATGATGTGATTAACGACCCTGCATTTAAGAGCGCGTCTCTCAGCTCTAAGATTTGCTTCAATTTTAAACATTGTGAAAAAAACATATTTTTACAAATTAAAATTCCTCCAAAGATGAATGTGTATTATGTAGATGACAAATACACTCATATTAATACTGGAAAAAGGGTTTCTGATTTTGTAAACGACAACGATTTTTTACCTAATTCAACAATTCAAAACCAAGAATTGGAAATTTTATTCGCGCCTAGTCAACGATTTGTACCAATACAGGACATGGAAACTGTTCTTCAAAATTATAATGATTTTATTAACAGTAATGAAGAAGTATTTTTTTTAAATGTTAGTGTTGTGCAGTTGGCGCGGAGTCCGCCGATCGCAAAACGAAAAAGGAGCGCTTCACAAAATATGAAGAATTTGTTTTTATTAAAATTTTTTATAAAAAAAATAGATTACGTTGATGTATGGGGCTCCTATTATGGTACATACGATTTAGACCTACGTGATGTTATAAGTATTATTCAAAGTTTTTTATTGAATAATATATTTACTCTTGATACTTTAGTAGAAGTAGAAAATGTAAGTGACAACAACGAAAACAAAGTATGTACTATTTCAGTAGCAATGAATGATCCAGACGAATTCACCAAAAAAGTTAGTTCCTACATGAAAAGAAATGGAAATGATTTCAGTGGCGAAAAAGAGGAGTATGAAGAATTTTTCTTACACGTATTTAAAGAAAAACTAATAAAATTTAGTAAAATCGTTGATGCAATAGAAGTACTTGATTATAAATAATAAAATCTGTCAACGCTTCATTGGCGTATTGTTATGCCTTTTTGGGTATAGGTTGTTGCCTACTAAATAAATGGAACCCATTTCAAAACAGCCAAGCATTGCTGCAAAACAAAGCATGAGTCCCACGGAAGTAGAGGACACCTGGAATAATTCCCAAGAAATTCTTCTGGCGTCAATTGGAGACCGAGCCAATTGTTATCGCTGGATGCATACAAAATGTCAAACGCATTATGAATGGCTTAATTTTTATCTTACTATTCCAAGCATTGTTGTGAGCGCGGCAGTAGGCTCTACTACAATAGGCCTTCCAGGGCTTATTTCCGATATGGAGTCCCAAAAAGTATTAAGTATTGTATTGGGCTCCCTTGGACTTGGAGTTGGAGTCATGACGTCCTTAAATCAATACCTCAAGTGTGCTCAGTTAAGTGAATCACACAGGAATGCAGGTATTGCCTACGCGAAATTACATCGCAGAGTCTCTTCAGAGCTTGCTATGCGTCGAGACCAACGAGAATCGGCGCTTAGCTTTTTGAAATGCATTCGCATCGAGCAGGACCGTCTCAATGAAAATTGCCCCATGATTTTAGATTTTGTGATTGACAAGTTCAATAAGGAATTCAAGGATAATGCGCATTTAGAAAAGCCCGAAATCGCAGGAGACCTAGATCACATTGCTATCAATACTTCCAGTCGGCAGGTCGAGCACGAGCCTCTTCTAAATCAAGAAATTTACTCCAATGATGAGCTAGATAAGTAGTCCCAAACGATGATGCCCAAAGTTTTAAAGACGTCGACTGTTCCACAGTTTTGCGTGTATAAACGGAAAATTTTCTTGCAAAGTATTGGTTTTAACAAGCGGTGCCATTTCATTAAATAATTGAATGTACAAATTAGCGAGTCTTTTTTCTGGCGAATTTGGGGCATATTTTGACGACACTGCTACATTGACAAACTCTGGATCCATGATTTGACCAAACCTTACATCGCTTTCCACTTTATCGATGAGTGTTTCTTTTACAAATGAGTTGATGCCTGCCTGGTTGATGAGGCCTTTTCTTAGTGGAATCATAGAAGATGTAAAGTATGCCATGTTCTTAAATGCTTGTAAATAGTCCTGAAATAATGAGATACCAAAGTTGTTGTATTCGCCCCCTCGGAACCTTGGAGGCTTTGACCTTTGAGGACTTCGCTTTGACCTTTGAGGCTTTGATCGTTTGAAATGCATCTTTATTTATAATGTCCAAAAGTTCTATAAACAAATGAAACAATCAAAGAAAATTATAAAACGCTCCAAAAATATCAAAAAGAGATCGCCAAAAAAGCGATCCTTTCGAGGCGGAAACTTCTTTTCGGGAGCACTTGGTGCCGCTGTGTCCTATGGTGCAACCAAGAAACTATTGGAAAATAGCGACAACCAGACTCTTAAAAAGTATGGTCCGGCGTTCTCTGCATTTTTGGGCTATAAGTTTCTAAGTTAAGTGAGCGCGCGAAAAAAA
>Ga0114962_10002583_pt1 | contig 15004 bp, 19 predicted proteins | sample C_130820_MF_Meta_FD_87017 | JGI IMG/M metagenome (GOLD analysis project Ga0114962, IMG submission 87017) | Freshwater microbial communities from Lake Croche, Canada to study carbon cycling - C_130820_MF_MetaG | ecosystem: Environmental > Aquatic > Freshwater > Lake | place: Lake Croche, Canada...
ATCACCAAAGCCCCCCGATTTCTCGGGGGGCGGGTGGGTCAGGGATTATTCGGCAGCGTTATCTGCGGGTTCCTCGAACCCGTCCAACGATTCGGCGCAAAGGTCTACCAATTCAGCTGCGAACCCGGTCAGGCCAAGCAGTCGGGCCTGCTTCAAGGCTTTGAACAAGGTCTCATCTAAGGCCGCCCGGTCAGTTGACTCTACTTTGCCGGTCTTGGCCTTGGCGGCCTTGGCCTTGGCCTTAGATTTTGCGAAAACGCTCGAACGCTTGAAGGGCTTGCCGGTCTCGAAGGCCATCCAAAACGCAGTGGCCAAATTCTTACGGGTTTTCGGCTCAATACCGGGAATAGACTCAAACAACTCGATAATTTCAACTTTATGCGCGGCCTTCGGTGCACGCAGTGCAGCCCATACTTTTTTGGTCAAGCCGGTCTTTGCACCTTTAAAGTAGACGGTCATGCAATCGACGGCCTTCTGAATGTGCTGGTCTTGAGTGGCAACCGCGTCAACGAAAGACTTAACAATGGCGGCCTTAGTGGCCGCGGGGACAATGGTAACTACGTTCATTTTAAACTCCAAGTTATCGGGCGGTAGGATTACCGTTTGCCGATGGATGAATCTTAACACAGTTTCCCTTAGATGTTTGTATAACTCTTAGACTAAGACCTACCGTACCCCGACCCCCCAAATGGGCTTTGGGACTCCGCCCATGCACGCTACGCTGAGCGATGAATCCAACGACACCACCCCACAAATTTGTATAACGAGCTATACAGACCCACCCCCCTTAACCTAGAAACACCCCCGGTCAAAAAATAAAACACAGGCTTAAAAATTTTGCAATACAATCCGCCCAACCAAACTCGGAGTGCGACACCCTCCACTGTCCATAGTGCATGTATACCCTGACCATTGACAACGACATTCCCCTTGCGGACTTTGCTCCGACCTTTGAGTCGCTTGACACCAGAGTGGCCGCTGCCTTGTCAGCTCTGTACGACACCGACTCCATACCCAGCGAAATCCCCGAAGAGGATGCCGAGCTCTCACGGTCTATATTTATGGGGCGGCAAGTAGCCACCGATGTTGATCTTTCTAAACCTGAAGTCATTACCCACCTAGGGGCGCTCCTGCAGGAATACGACCACCTCGTCGTCAAGTCAGCTGCGCAACTCCGTACGTACATCACCAACAAGCTAATACTAGAGAGTGCCAATGCCGACCCCCGCATTCGGTTGAAGTCTCTGGAGATGTTGGGCAAGATCAGCGACGTCGGGTTGTTCACGGACAAGACTGAGATCACCATGCGCCATCGGCCCACGGAAGAGTTGGAACAGTTACTGCGGGAGCGCCTCACCCGGGTGGTAGAGAGCGAAGCATTTGAGCCGCCCCGACATCAAGCCCCCGTGGACATTGAATTCAACATGGCGGACGTGACGGGATGAGCTCCACTCTCAAGAGTGCTACCATGGAACTAACCAGCGAGATGATTGAGCGGATCATCAAAAACCTGCCGAGGAGCGAAGCGGCTGAGTTGCTGGTCATGTTTGATGAGTTGGAGGAACGCAAGCGGGTGCAGTTAGCCCAAGATGACTTCCTTGCATTCATTGCGGCCTTAGATAAAACGTACAAATTCGGTGTGCACCTCAAAAGACTGGGTGCGTTACTCATGGATGTAGAGCAAAACATCAAAAACCGGATTGCCGTGAGCATGGCACCGCGTATGGGCAAGTCCCAGATGATCTCAATCTACTACCCGGCGTGGTATTTGGGCAAACACCCGGACCACAAGGTCATTGTGGCGTCCCATACAGCTGATTTGGCGCTGGTAATGGCCCGAAAAGTGCGAAATTTGATTAATACGGCGGAATATAAGCGGATTTTTCCCCAAACAGCCATTGCAGCCGACGCAAAAGCCGCCGGACAGTGGAATACAACCCGTGGGGGCGAGTATTTTTCCATTGGTGTGGGTGGAGCGCTGGCCGGACGGGGTGCCCACCTTATAGTTGCCGACGATCCGCTGTCTGAGCAGGACATTAAGTCAGGAAACACCAATGCTTTGGACAGCACGTACGAGTGGTTCAGCGCTGGACTGCGTACGCGTCTTATGCCAGAGGGGAAAATCTGTGTTTTGCACACTCGTTGGCACCAAAGGGACTTGATTGGGCGTCTGCTGAAGGACTCGGCCATGAACGAGGGGGGCGACGACTACGAAGCCTTTGAATTCCCGGCCATCCTGCACGAAGGCACCGAAAACGAGAAGTCGATCTGGCCAGAACAGTGGTCATTGGAGGCTCTGCAGCAGACCCGGGCGTCCATGCACCACGTAATGTGGCAGTGGTATGCGCAGTACCAGCAGAACCCAACGGCCTCCGAAGCTGCCATCATCAAGCGCGAGTGGATTAAGTGGTGGACCAAAGATGACCCTCCGCCTATAGACTTCCTTGTGCAAGCGTTTGACACGGCCCTAACTACTAAACAGCGGTCCGACTTCTCGGTGTGCCATACGTGGGGTGTGTGGACGGATGACGACGATGGCAGCACAAACGTGATTCTGCTGAACAAGGTCAAGGGTAAGTACGAGTTTCCTGAACTTAAAGCCATGGCCCACGAGCAGTACAACGAGTGGCAACCGGACAGCGTGATTGTCGAGGCCAAGGCCAGTGGCCAGCCCCTGATTGATGAGATGCGTCGGTCGGGGATATTTGTGCAGGACTTCAGCCCGGGCAAAGGTCAAGACAAGATTGCGCGGCTTAATGCGGTGTCGGACTTGTTTGCTTCTGGCCATGTGTGGTTCCCGGAGACTGCGTGGGCAGCTGCCACTGTTGAAGAGATATTGGCGTTTCCTGCAGGCGAGCACGACGACGAGGTTGACACAATGACGCTGGCGCTTGCCCGCGTCCGAAACGGAGGCCTGTTGCGCATCCGCACGGACCACGAGGATAATGAGGCTTTCCGGCCATCTCGGCGGCAGGCTTACTACTAAGGATACCTATGACAACGCAAAAGTTTATGGGGGCCAACAACTTGATCGACCGCTTGACTGCGCAGGTCGGCTCCCGTGAGACTGCGTTGAAGCTGCTGCGGAGCCGTGGCCAGATGAAAGAAGGGTCAGAAGAGTTGACCCCTGCGGGACTTGCGCGTAACTCCATGACCGCTGAAGAACGAGCCAAAGATCGTGCGTCTAAACTTTCGGGTAAGAAAGCCACCGCGTACACGTACAACCCAGATACCAATCGAGCTACGCTCAAAAGGAAATAGTATGGCAACAAGCAGCATGTTCCCGTCCATCTCTCAAGCTCCGCAAGGTTTTGACGATTCCGAACTTCCCGACGCTCCGGATTTGGAGATTGAGATTGACAACCCCGATGCAGTAACCCTGTCGGACGGCTCTATGGAGATTACCCTAGAGGCTGGCGATGATTCCACTAGCGACGACTTCGACGCTAACTTGGCCGAAGAGATGGACCAAGGCGATTTGCAGTCGCTGGCTGGGGACCTGATCGAGCTCATTGATGCCGACATCACAGCGCGTAAAGACTGGGTGGAGGCGTACGTCAAGGGTCTTGAGGTGCTAGGGATGAAGTATGAGGAGCGTACCGAGCCATGGACCGGCGCGTGCGGGGTGTTCAGTACAGTTCTTACAGAAGCTGCCGTACGGTTTCAGAGCGAGACGATCATCGAGACGTTCCCTGCGCAAGGGCCGGTCAAGACGGAGATCATTGGTGCCATCGACAAGCTGAAGGAAGAGGCTGGGGAACGTGTCCGCGATGACATGAATTACCAGTTGACCGAGGTGATGACTGAGTACCGCCCGGAGCACGAGCGCATGCTGTACAGCCTTGGGCTGTCAGGGTCGGCGTTTAAAAAGGTCTACTACGACCCGAGCTTGGGCCGTCAGACGGCTATGTTTGTGCCTGCAGAGGACTTGATTATTCCTTATGGCGCGTCCAGCGTTAACACCTCGGAGCGGGTCACGCACGTCATGCGTAAGACCAAGAACGACATCCGCAAGCTGCAGACAGCTGGGTTTTACCGGGACGTGGAGCTCGGTGAGCCCACCACGATCCACACGGACATTGAGAAGCAGAAGGCCAAAGATCAGGGCTACTCCGTCACCGACGATGAGCGCTACCAGATTCTGGAGATACACGTTGACTACGACATGCCCGGGTACGAGGACGAGGACGGCATTGCCCTTCCCTATGTAGTCACTATCGACCGGGCTACCACCGAAGTTATGGCTGTCCGCCGTAACTGGGACAAGGACGACAAGCAGCGCCTCAAGCGCCAGCACTTTGTACAGTACACCTACATCCCCGGCTTCGGTGCCTACGGCCTCGGCCTTATTAACCTGATCGGCGGTTACGCTCGCGCGGGCACGTCCCTCATCCGTCAGTTGGTGGACGCAGGGACCCTAAGTAATCTGCCCGGGGGTATGAAGACTCGCGGCCTGCGAGTCAAGGGTGACGATACACCGATCGCTCCGGGTGAGTTCCGAGACGTGGACATTGCCAGTGGCGCGCTGCGCGACAACATCATGCCGCTCCCCTACAAGGAGCCGAGCCAAGTTCTGCTGTCGCTGCTGAACCAGATCACCGATGAAGGTCGCCGGTTAGGTTCGATTGCCGACATGAACATCAGCGACATGGGTGCGAATGCTCCGGTAGGTACGACTCTGGCCCTGTTGGAGCGTCAGCTCAAGACCATGAGCGCGGTTCAGGCCCGGGTGCACTACTCCATGAAGCAGGAGTTCCAGCTGCTGCGCGACATCATCCGCGACTACACCCCTGAGGAGTACAGCTTCGACCCGTCGTCGGGCGACCGTAAAGCCAAGCGCGGCGACTACGATTTGGTGGCCGTGATCCCAGTGTCTGACCCCAACAGCGCAACCATGGCTCAACGGATCATGCAGTACCAAGCGGTGATCCAGCTGTCCCAAGGCGCGCCCCAGATTTACGACCTGCCCCAGCTGCACCGCCAGATGATCGAGGTGCTGGGTATCAAGAACGCAGACAAGCTGGTGCCGATCGACGACGACATGAAGCCCCGCGACCCTGTGTCCGAGAACATGGCGTTCCTCAACGGCAAGCCGACCAAGGCGTTTATTTACCAAGACCACGATGCGCATATTGCGGTGCACACCGCCCTGCAGCAAGACCCTCTGATGATGCAGCAGATTGGCCAGAACCCGCAGGCCCAGAAGATGATGGCCGAGATTCAGGCCCACATTGCGGAGCACTTGGCGTTTTCTTACCGCACCAAGATCGAAGAGCAGTTGGGTGTGCCCATGCCCGCGCCGGACGAAGATATGCCGGAGGAGCTCGAGGTGCAGTTGTCACGCATGGTGGCTCAGGCTTCGCAGCAACTGTTGGCCATGAACAAGAGCAAGGCGCAGCAGGCACAGGCACAGCAGGCGGCGCAAGACCCGCTGGTGCAGATTCAGCAGGCTGAGCTGGAGATCAAGAAGCAGGACGCCGCCACTAAGGCTAAGAAGGTTGACGGCGACTTGCAGCTCAAACAGCAAGAGCTGCAGCTCAAAGAACGTCAAATGACTGGCGAGTCCCCCGAGATCACCATGGCGCGCCACCAGCAGGAGATGCAGCAGCAAGCCCAGCGTCACGCTATGGAGATGCAGCAGGCGCAACAAGCCCAGCAAGCACAAGCAGCACAAGCAGCACAAGCTGGCCAGATTAAAGGTGCACAGGCCGCGCAAGCCATGGCCCACGGCGGGGCGGTACACGAGCAGAAGATGTTGCACGCGCATCAGACTCACAACCAGAAGCAGAACGCGCTGTTTAACAAACCCAAAGGTGATAAATGAACGAGATACAGGTCCTTGAGCATTTGAACTCGAAGCTCGCTGAGCGAGTAAAGGAATTGGTGGAATCTATGGCAGGAGGGGGAGTCGCCGACTTTCCCGCTTACCGAGAGCTGTGCGGAGTTATCCGAGGTCTCCAGACCGCGCAGTTAGAACTAGGAGACCTCGTGCGTATATTGAAAGCAAACCATGACTAATTTCGATGTTCAAGCCGTTGACCTATCGGGGGTACTAAATACCACTGCCGAAGAGAAAGCCCGACAGGTGCCAGACCCAGTTACCTTTCATATCCTCTGTATGTTGCCCAAGGCAGACGAAGAGCTGGGTGAGACTGGCCTGATTAAGACCTCAACCATGATGCACCACGAGGAGCTGCTGTCCCCCGTGCTGTTTGTGGCCAAGATGGGCCCCGACGCATTCAAGGACGAGAAGCGATTCCCAAGCGGCCCAAGCTGCGCAGTGGGGGACTTTATTTTGGTGCGCCCCAATACGGGCACCCGCATGAAAATCCACGGAACCGAGTGGCGTCTGATTAACGACGACTCTGTTGAGGCGGTTGTGCAAGACCCTCGCGGCATCCAACGTCCTAACATGTAAGGAACAACCATGGCTACTACATTTGAATTTCCAGACGAGGCAGAAGCCCGTGAGTCCAAAGCTGGCGGTCGAGTTATAGACACGGCTCCCGAGATTGAGATTGTGGACGACACCCCGGAGGTAGACCGCAACCGTAAGCCTATGGCTGAGGAGCCCGCTGAAGTCACGGACGAGGAGTTGTCTAAGTATGACGCCAGCGTCCAGAGCCGCATCAAGCACTTCTCCAAGGGCTACCACGAGGAGCGCCGAGCCAAGGAATCTGCACAGCGCGAGCGCGAAGAAGCTGTACGCCTAGCTAGGCAAGTAGTTGAGGAGAACAAGAAGCTTAAAGGCTCGCTGCACGAAGGCCAGTCCGCCTTGCTGGAGCAGGCCAAGCAGGTCGCCGCCAACGAGATGGAGAAGGCCCGCGCTAGTTTTAAGCAGGCTTACGAGGCTGGAGACCCTGATGCGCTGATGGAAGCGCAGGAAAATATGACCTCCGCGCGGTTGAAATCTGACCGTGTAGCTAATTTTAAGCCAAACCCTATACAAATCACTGAAGATAGTGTACAAACTACCCAACAGCCGCAACAGGCTGATATGGACCCCCAATTGCGGGACTGGACTGCGAAGAATCCGTGGTTTGGTGCCAAGAAAGGTATGACGGCTTACGCTGTCGGGCTTCATGATGATGTTGTGGCTGAAGGATATACTGCTGGAAGCGCCAAATACTACGAACGTATTGACGCCGAAATGCGGGAAAGATTTGCAGATGAATTCGAGTCTGCCAATACTGCTGATGCGCCAACTCAGCGGACTAGATCGAATGTTGTCTCACCGGCAACACGTAGTACTGCGCCCAAGAAAGTCGTACTTACCAAATCGCAGGTGGACCTTGCTAAGCGCCTTGGGGTTCCGTTGGAACTCTATGCCCGGCAAGTTATAGCAGAACAGATGAGGAAATGAATATGACTGAGCAAATTCGTAAGAGCCGTGACCTTGATACCCGTGCAGCAACCGCCCGCCCAACGAAGTGGATGCCGCCCCAGCTTCTGCCTGATCCCTTACCGGAAGACGGCTATGCGTTCCGCTGGATTCGAGTAAGCACGCTCAATAAGGATGACCCCACCAATCTTTCTTCTAAGCTCCGCGAGGGTTGGGAACCCGTTAAAGCCTCGGATCACCCCGAAATTCGTTTGTTTGGTATGGCCACCGGCCACTTTCCTGACAGCGTAGTTGTAGGTGGTTTGATGTTATGCAAAACCCCCGTGGAATTTACGGAGCAACGTGACGCTCACTTCCGACAGCTGTCGGAGCAGCAGATGAACTCGGTAGATAACACGTACATGCGAGAAAATGACCCACGTATGCCGCTGTTTAAAGAGCGTAGTACTAAGGTTACTTTCGGTAAAGGTATTTAACTTTTTTGGAGTCCTTAAATGGCATCAATTGCTTCTCCCTACGGCTTTAAAGCCGTAAATGAGCTGGGTGGCCTACCTTATGCAGGTAGCACCCGGAACATTCCCATCGCCTCCGGCTACGCTGCAAACATTTACAACGGTTCGTTGGTTTATGTTGCCGCTACCGGCTATCTGCAAATCGCCACCTCTACCGGTGCTGACGCTACTACCAATGGTTTCCCCACTGGTACGGCTAACACTGGCTGCTTGGGCGTGTTTGTGGGTTGCTCTTACACCAATCCAAGTACGAAGCAAAAAATGTTTGCACAATACTGGCCTACTGGCACCGTTGCTTCCGATGCCGTTGGTATCGTGATTGACGATGACCGCACCGTGTTCCAAGTGCAAGCTTCGGGCATTGTGACTTTCGCCGCATTGGGCAGCAACACGTTCCTGTCTGCTGTGCAATCTACCTCTACCGGTAGCACCACTTCGGGCAATTCGAATACCTCCGTTGTGTTGGAGTCTTCTATGGTAACTACCACTGCCGCTTTCCGCGTCGTTGGATTCGTTGACATGGTTGGTTTCTCTTCTGTAGGTGACGCCTATACTGATATTCTGGTGAAGTTCAACCCCGGATACCACTCTTACAGCAACGCTGTTGGTCTGTAATAGGAGCTAAATCATGGCTATTTCACGCGCACAACTACTTAAAGAACTGCTCCCCGGACTGAACGCTTTGTTTGGACTTGAGTACGCTAAATACGGCGAAGAGCACAAGGAAATCTACGACACCGAGAGCTCGGAGCGTAGCTTTGAAGAGGAAACCAAGCTGTCTGGCTTCTCCGCCGCTCCGGTGAAGAACGAGGGCTCCGCCATTGCTTATGACAATGCGCAAGAAGCTTGGACTGCACGTTACAACCACGAAACCATTGCGATGGGGTTCTCCATCACTGAGGAAGCTGTGGAAGATAACTTGTACGACAGCCTCTCCAGCCGCTACACCAAGGCCTTGGCCCGTGGTATGGCATACACCAAGCAGGTCAAAGCCGCTTACATCTTGAACAACGCCTTTACTGGCGGCCCCACCTATGGTGACGGTGTTGTTCTGTGTTCGACAGCTCACCCTCTGGTGTCCGGTGGTACCAACAGCAATCGCCCCACAACTGGCGCTGACTTGAACGAAACTTCGTTGGAAAACGCAGTCATTCAAATCGCCGCTTGGACGGATGAGCGCGGCTTGCTGATTGCTGCCAAGCCCAAGAAGCTGGTTGTTCCTCCTGCGCTGATGTTCGTCGCTACCCGCCTGCTGGAAACAGAATTGCGCGTTGGTACCACCGACAATGACATCAACGCTTTGAAGAACAATGGCTCTATCCCTGAAGGCTATTGCGTCAACCACTTCTTGACCGATACAAACGGCTGGTTCTTGTTGACTGACGTGCCTAACGGTTTGAAGCACTTTGTGCGTATGCCTCTGTCCAACTCTATGGACGGCGACTTCGACACTGGAAATGTCCGCTACAAGGCCCGCGAGCGTTATTCGTTCGGCGTGTCTGACCCTCTGGGTATCTTCGGATCGCCCGGTTCGTCCTAAGCTCTAGGGCTTAGTAAGAGGGCTCCTTCGGGGGCCCTTTTTTGTTGTTTTTTGCCACAAAACCTAACAAATAATTGTAGTAAAACTCGTGTAGGATTCCCTCGCAGCAAGGTCGCTGCGATCAATTTTTAGGGGTAACGTATGTTTTTTACTGTATCTGTTGACATGGCCGACGGCGGCATTTTTGAGTTTTCTACCGAGTCCATCCTGAAGTTCTTGCAAACTGTGCACGCATTGGGCCACCCAAACCTTGAGACCGTAGAGGACGACGAAGAGTTTGAAGATGACGAAGGCGAAGACATCCCCGAGGAAATTGCACAGTACTTTGTTGAAGGTGAAGAGTACACCTATGACGAAGATGCGGATTGCTACTGCTGGTACGATGAACAACACGAAGCGTGGTACTGGCTCGATGTAGAAACCGGTGAGTGGTTGCTGGTTGAAGACGACGCCGAAGTTGGCGTTGCTGATGACGCCGCTTAATCTGGTAGTACTGCGCTAGGGTCTAAAGGGGCTTTGGCCCCTTTTTCTTTGTAGTGGTGTATGCGATGGCAGTTGGCGCAAAAGATGATGCACTTGGCAGCCTCTTTGTAAGCGAGGGCGTAGCGACCATTTTTAACCAAAGTGTTTACGCTGTGTTCTTTTGTGCCCGGTGGGTGGTGGAAGTCTATTACCGCAGGGTGGGCAAACCCACAAGCAGAGCACGCTAGCCCCGATTTGTACGCGTTCCACAACACCCTAAGCTCACGTCGCGTTACTTTTGAGGCAGCCCGAACTTTTGCTCCGTTGTTTTGGTAGTATTTGGCCGCGTACTCCTTGTGCTTGTCTTTTTGGGTTTTGGGGTCTTTGTAAGGCATGCCCTTGACTATAGCAAAATTTAGTGTATATTGGCCCCATCTGGGACTTCCAGTGCGCCAAACTGCCCCAGCAGACGACATACCGATTGACGCACTTAGCTTGTATGTAAGGAACACATCATGGGATTCGCAACTCACCTCGGCCCTTGGCTGCTCGGAACCGTTAAAAACACCACCGGCACCACTGCTGGCACCGTGCAGAACATGGGCAACACCGTAGTCAACCAATCCACAACCGTCGCCTTTGGCACCCTGACCGGCAATGCCTTCGTGCTGCCCGCTGGCGCACAAGTGACCCACGTAACCATCGTTACCACGACCGTATTCAGCGCCGCGACTACGCTAAAACTGAGCATTGGTGGTGTAGATTTCACGACCACGGGCACTATTACCAGCGTCGGCGGAGTTAACTTGAATGCTAATGCCACAACCCCCGGTGGCTGGCTTAATGTAGGCGCTACTGACGCAATCGTAACGTACACCATGACCGGTACGTCGTTGACTACCGGCGCGGCCACCGTGTTCATCATGTACGCAGTCAAAGGATCCGACGGCGCATCTTACCCCTCCGCTAGCCAGCAGTAATTAATCTCAGGGGCTTCGGCCCCGCATTTTTAGGAGATTAACATGCGCCCAGCAGTATTTACCGTTAGTGGGGTGGGTAATTCCAGTATATACAACGTAGATTTGTATATTTCCCCAAACAATACAACGCTTGCAGCGGTTGTTACCGGCACCGTCACGTATACGGTGCAGTACACTTTTGACGACATTTTTGCTAACACTTTCACTCCTGCAGGGGCTACGTGGTTTAACCACCCCTCTATGACAACCCAGACAACTAGTCTGGTATCTAACTTGGCGTTTCCTGCTACAGGGGTTCGTATTACAACCGCTGCGGGCACATCAGGAAGTGTTGTGTTTACAGTAATTCAAGCCGGTGGCGGAGGTAACGCATGAGTTCCACAGGAATCAACTTGCCCAACACGGGCAACCAACTTAGCGATTTGCTGGCATTTATTACAGACCCAGCGGCATACAAAGCCAAGCTGGACAATCTGGAAACTGCTGCAAAGTACGCGAATGACCGCATTGCCTTGGCAGGCCCCGCTGATGAGATTTTGGCTATCAGAGCGGATATTGCATCAAAGCAAACACAGGCAGAGCAAGCCCTTGAGAGTGCCAAAGCCACAGCAGCAGACACGGTAGCTAGGGCTACAGATGAAGCAGTATCAATAGTTGCTGACGCTAAAGACCAAGCCAAGAAGCTAGTAGACGCAGCAAAAGTCAAGACTAGCACCGCTGATACGCTGATGGACAACGCTCTGGCTGCTCAGAAGGCTGTAGATACTGCACTGGCGGCAGCAACGGCAGCACAAACTGACTATGAGGCCAAGTCCGCTAGTTTAGATGCGCGCATGGCAGAGGTTGCGGTCTTGCAAGCGAACGTAAACAAGTACCGAACTAGTCTGGAAGCCAAAGCACAGGCCTTTGCGCAAGGGTTGTAAACATGTCCATCGCACCCAATGCTGGAATAGTTGCGCTTGATAACTTTAAAGAGCCTACTGTTTCGGTTGATGGGCAGCAGGGGCAAGTTCCTAAGCCTCTGGCGGGGCAGCAAAATTACGTCCTAACAGCCTCTGGCTTTGTTCCGGGGGGTAGCATACCGGGGCTTGGGACTATGGCGTCCCAAAACGCCAACAACGTAGCAATTACTGGCGGAGCAATTGATGGAACTGCTATTGGCGACACAGCCCCAGCAGCAGGCGCATTCACAACATTGACGGCCACAACCCCAATTGCGCTCAGTTCTGGCGGCACAGCGGCAATATCAGCCCCAGCAGCGCAGGCTAACTTGTTGGGGTATACAACTACGGCAACCGCAGCAGGAACTACAACTTTAGACAACACAAGTAGTTTTTACCAACTATTTACAGGAGCAACTACTCAAACGGTTGTGCTTCCCGTTACGTCCACTTTGCAAACTGGCTGGTCTTTTAGAATAAATAATAGTTCAACTGGCGCAGTATCTGTTCAATCTTCAGGATTAAATGCAGTTATAACTGTAAATGCGGGTTCAACAGTAATGTGTACTTGTATTGATACAACCGTTACTACTACTGCCGGTTGGAGAGTTGGTACTACTGAAATAGCAGCAGTTACCGGCACAGGCAATATGGTGCTTAGTACCAGCCCATCAATTGTTGGTATAACAGTTACGGGAACATTGGCTCTTAGCGGCTCTACCACATCAACATCTTCTTTTCATACTACCCAAACAACCGCTTCAATGACATTAGGTGGTACTGGTGCTACCGGTTTAATAAACATTGGGCGTGCAACAACGTCTCAGCCAATTCAAATTGGTTCAGGTATTACTGCCACATCAACAACGGCATCTGGTACAGCAAGCTCAATCACAACCACCACATTGACGGTTGGCGGTACGGTGACGGGCACGTTCTCAATTGGCATGGTGCTGTCTGGCACAAACGTATTGCCAAGTACCTACATCACCGCATTGGGTACGGGTACAGGTGGCGCGGGTACTTACACCATCAACAAAACTCAGACCGTAGCATCGACTACCATTACCGGCACAACCGCTAAATCCATTGACATTGGTATAAACGGTGCATCTGGCTCGGTTACCAACATAACGCTTGGCTCAGCTACATCTGGTGCAACAGGTACAACGCTGTTCAACAACAACGTTACATACAAAGGTCTAATTGCCACCACAGCCGCTGCGCCCACAATTGCAAGTGCCGCCACGATCACGCCAACAACGCCGATTGTGTTTGTATCCGGGACTGTTAACGTGGTCACCATAACCGCACCTTCACCTATCTCTTTAGGCGGTGGTCAGATTACAATTATTCCTACAGGTCTTTTTGTGACTACCACGGCAGGCAATATTGCTTTAGCATCAGTTGCAGTTGTCAACAAAGCGCTCATAATGACTTACGATGTTACTACTGCAAAGTGGTATCCTAGCTATTAAGGACTTGCATAGCATGCCAAAAGCACAAGCAAATAAAAAAACCCCGTCTCTTGCAGTCGGTCGTGGTGAGAAGCTCCCAGCCTCTAAGGGCGCTGGATTGACTGCCAAAGGCCGTGCCAAATACAATGCGGCTACAGGGTCTAATTTGAAGGCCCCACAGCCAGAAGGTGGACCCCGTAAGAAGTCATTCTGCGCTCGTATGTCCGGTATGCCCGGCCCAATGAAAGATGAGAAGGGCAAGCCTACACGCAAAGCTGCATCTTTAGCAAGATGGAAATGCTGATATGTCTGATTATCACGACACCCTTAAACATACCATTGATGTGATTGCCCCCTTGGCAGCAATCGGGTCTTTCCTTGAGGTCATTTCACCCGTGTTTGGCCTTATAGGAGCAGTGCTGGCGTTGATGCGTATCGCAGAGATGGTTACCGGCAAAAACTTTGTTGACCTCATCCGAAAGAAAAATGATGCCGTCGACGAGTAAAAAACAACATAATTTCATGGCTGCTGTGGCGCATAGCCCTGCTTTTGCCAAGAAAGTAGGAGTTCCACAGTCCGTGGGGCAAGACTTTAACAAGGCCGACAAAGGCCATAAATTTTCACAAGGCGGTAATACTATGGCTACTAAAGGCGTAAACCCATTTGCCAAGTTCGAGAAGTCGGGCAAGGACGTTGAAGTTAAAGGTAAAGGCAAGGAAGGCTCTAAGAAAGAGGAAGCCTTTGATAAAAGCCAGATGGGCATGAAAAAAGGCGGCAGCGTTAAGAAGATGGCCGAAGGCGGCTCAACTGATATGGCCCAAGACAAGGCCATGATTAAGAAGGCTTTCAAGCAGCACGACATGCAAGAGCACAAAGGCGGCAAGGGTACGTCTCTGAAGCTGGCCAAAGGCGGCGCATTTCGCTCCTCGGCCAACGGCATTGCCTCTAAAGGCAAAACCAAGGCTACCCAGATCGTGATGAAGAAAGGCGGGATGTGCTAATGTCTAAACACAAAGTCAAACGTTACGACGGCGAAGAGGACAGCATGGTCGAAGCCGACGCCATGGAAGAAGCCAACAAGGGTGAGAACCTCGATACCGAGGCGGGCCCTAAAGCCATGACTATGCCTCGCCGCCCCGTAAGCCGTACTCCTGTAGCCTCTAAGCCTGTGGCTAAAGCTAGCACCGCGTCTACCGATGATCGCTCCAAGCGCCCATCTCTGCGGGGCACTACGGATACAGAATCCCGTGACCGTTTGGGTATCCCGACAAGTATGGGTAGCGCGGGCAAGGCCTACGCCCCCACAGGCAAAGCGGCGGAATCCGCTAGCGGGTCTGAACTGGGACGTAACCTTGAGGCTGCCGGTAACGCTACGGGCGCGTCTGCAGCTATCCAAGGCGTTCGCCGGGGTGCCGCGTTTGGCAAAGGAATGTCTGAGTTTGCCGCAGGTCGTGCTGGTGCCAAAGAAGCGCCTGAAGTTGTTAGCGCTGCTCGTGGTGCTATGGACCGCGCAATGTCTGCCGAACGCGTTTCTCCAAAGACTGGCGACATGGCTAAGATAAACGATGCCTTGAAAGCGTTTAAAAACAAGCCCGCAGCTAAGTCCGCCCCAACCCCAAAACTTAAAACCGAAGCTGAGCGAGATGCTATTCTGAGAGCTGATACCCTTAAGACGGGCGGCAAGGTCAAGGGTTACGCTTTTGGCGGTTCAGTATCCAGCCGTGCAGACGGTATTGCTCAACGGGGTAAGACCCGTGGCACCATGGTTA
>Ga0114962_10002584_pt1 | contig 14995 bp, 22 predicted proteins | sample C_130820_MF_Meta_FD_87017 | JGI IMG/M metagenome (GOLD analysis project Ga0114962, IMG submission 87017) | Freshwater microbial communities from Lake Croche, Canada to study carbon cycling - C_130820_MF_MetaG | ecosystem: Environmental > Aquatic > Freshwater > Lake | place: Lake Croche, Canada...
ACGAGTCATTCAAGTTTTTTAGATGCCATTCAACGTTGTCGCGGTGAACATATTTTTGTGTTGCTTTTAGATCGTCTATTTGATATGAGCGAAGTTCGGCGTTGCCCCAATCGGCGGTTGGTATTTTGGGGCGTGGTGCTTGCGCCCAAGGGACAATGATTTTGTTTGGTTCGTCATCAGGCAGAGCGTCAAGACGTGTAATGGCGCGGTCAATCGCTTTACGATGCACCTTCACAATGTCAGCCTCAACCGCTTTAGGGCGAGCCGCTTCATTAAGTATCGCTTGTTCATCTGCTAGTTCGTGCGTATCTTGAACGTTCGCGTGATCCTCAGCAGAAGCAGAGTCAATAATAGGTTCGTCTGTATTACCAATTTCAATCGGTTCCATAGCATCCATCTCCGCAAGTTCATCAGGCGTATAGGCGTACTCATCTTCAGCATCAAAGGCCGCAGGTATTAACTGACAACCACAATAAGGGTGTAATGGTGGTTCTTCCGGTAAGTCATTAACCGCGTATAACTGGCCGTCTAACGCGGCGCAATCTTCGCAAGCGTTATCGTCTGCGATCTGCCATTCAACTTCGGATACACCGTTTGTTTTGTAGTTATCTAATTGTGCGGCTGTATTAGCGCGAGTCATCTCTGTATGCGCGATCATTTCGGCGCGAGTACGGTCAATCGTTTTACTTTCAATCGCACGGGCAACTTCACGGACACTTAAACCTTCTTCAGATCCTCGTGCGAGTTCACGGCCGATTCTGTTAATACTATTACGGCCAATATCGGCAATAGTGACTTCGGCGCGTTCTAAAAGTTCGCGGAAACCTGACCCGTTACCTTTAGTGCCTAATAAGATACGTGCCTTATCGGGGTTACCGGCAGTCCAGCCTTCCCAATCGGCGTTATTACCAGAACCGGCTTTACCTTGTTTACGTGCGCGGTCAATAATCACGTTAGAAGCGGCGGTTGCCATCCAACCTGCTTCGTAATACAAATCTTGTAAAACTTTAATCGCATCAGTACCTAACGGTTTAACGTTTTGTTCGCGTAAAAATAGTTCAGGATCAGTATGACTAGAAGAAAGCCAACGTTCTGCTAACGCTTCCGCGTCAACGTTTCCAACTGAAAAAAACTTCTTCGTATATATCGTTGTCAGTTGTTGCGCTTTGATTCTTGCCGGATGGTTCTTTGGAAACGGTTCGCCCGTTCCCGTTCGTACTTTTGGGTTACCACCCGCCTTTTTTAATGTTTCAGCAAACGTTCGCGCGGCTTCCGCATCGGCCTTTACTAATTCATTAAGTATTGCTTCTGATTCTTTATCAACGTAATCAAACGTAAAAGATTTTTGTTTTTCTGTACGCGCCCATTTAATGAACTTTGATAACTCTATATACTTATCGCGCATAAGGCCTTCAGCGTCGTTTGGTGAACTGTCATCTTGAGTTTCGGCATCAACGCTTACTCCTTCAAACGTAGAGGAAAGTGGCATAATCGTTGCGCCAGAAATAATGATTGGTGCGTCTGCTTCAGGGAACGTGAACAACGGCAATCCCATTTCCGTACGCACTTCGTTCCACGTTTTTTGGCCGCTAAAAGTTTCTAACTGCCTGCGTGTTGCTTGCGCCATCTCGTCGGTTTCTGTTCCGTCAGTGAACACAAACGTGAGGTCGCGTGGCATATCCAAGAAACGGTGTGATAGTTGATTTAATAAATCTTCCATCCATTTGACAAGAGGACGTAAACCTAAAGTTTCTGCGCTGTTCGCTTCGCCATCTTGGTGACCTTTGCCACCTAAACCAGTTTTAGGAGTGAACCCGATTTGTGAAGGCAATACACCAAAGTGACCACAAATAGATTTAATAAGCCAATCATCAAAGTCGGAACTGTACTTGGCATCACTTACACCTAACTGCACAGGATCAAAACCGTTAGGCACAATACGCATACGACGACGCTGTTCAAGGTTCCCTGCGAGCGCATCATTGAAAACTTGCTCGTAACCGGTGATGAGCGACGGGTTGTTACCGAAGTCAATATCGGTTTTCATAATCAGGTCAGGCATCACACCATCGGTGAACTCGGTGCGGAACCAATGCAACCGCTTCATGTATAGATCAACAAGCGGCAGGCAACGTTCAGTCGGTGACAAGCCATACGGAGTCCATGTGCGGCGTATGCGTGGCACATACACAAGGTCGTCGGATGTGAACTCGCCATCAGCGTCAGGACTAGCCGTAAACTCGCCGCGAGGAAATCCCCACAATATTTGTTGAAACGCCGGATGAGGTGCGAGAGGCCGTGAGCCGTGCGCGTTCAATAACGGTTTAATCGTTGTGCCGTCAATGATTTCAAGCGAATGTAAACTTTTGTTGTCAAGCGTTCTGTTTGGATAAATACTAAGCGCGTCAATAACTAGCACTTCTTCAAGAGCCATCATCAGCCACTCTTGAAAACTCATACCGTTCATGCGGTCAGGCATACGCCAAAAGTCTTTAGCCTTAGTGATTTCTGCTTGATACTGCTCACGTACTAACTGTGCCGCTTTAGTGTTACCGATTCCCTGTTCAGCCATTACACGCGAGATTGCATCTTCGTTAATGGATATGTCCCAATCCATGCCGACAAGAGCGGCTTTATTAACTTCAATACATTTACGAATAATGTCTGCGCCGTCGGCAACTTCGCGTAACACACGAAAAGGGATATTGCGTTGCTCAACGATTTGGATATTCCACGCAACAGGGAACTCATACTTACGTGGATCAGCACGACCATCGTTACGCGGTGCGTTAATAAGCGCAGGGTTTAACGGTGTAGCCGGTGGGAACGGTACATAAGCAAGTTCAGGTTCGCGAGGTAACGGTGTAGCAAGCATCCCTGATTGTGGTGTACCGGAAGCGGCGATTTGTGCTTCGGTCATTGTTGTTGCGCCTGACGGCAATTTCAAAGCCTTAGCAATTCTATCTTTTAACGCCATTATCGCCTCTCAACCTTTTTGTTGCTTCGCGTGTAGTAGTGCAAGTTATCACGCCGCGAGTGGTAAGCGACAGGACTCACATACTGTATTGGTTTGTTTGTTCGGGTATCCACATGAACAAATTTTTGCTATTGCTTGCAGATAAGACAACGCGCCGGAATGTTGAATCAGTTCCGTAAACGCCCACACGAGCGCATCTAAACGGTCGGGAGACTTTGGTGCATCGGGTGTCCACGTTGTTAGTTGTTCTTCTAGTTCTTCAAATACGCCGATGTGGTGTATGCGTCCTTGCTCGTATAACGCTGATATAGGTTCGGCGCGTACTTGTTTGCCTTTCGTGGCGCGTACTTCGCGTATCGGTAAGTTTGGCCGGATCGTACGTAATACTTGACTAATCATTTGGCCACCTTGATTGACTTCTACAACGATGGAGTCTGCTTGGTGTTCGTCGTAGGCATCTATTACGCGACGCGCCCAACGGTCAGGTGTGCCGCGTACGCTGTAGTCAGCGATAACGTAGCCGTGTTGTTTGCTGTCGCGGCCTGCGACAATGATGCCGGTTTCGTCTCCCGTATCGGTTACTGAAGGGTCAACCGCGACGACGGTGCGAACAAGTTGTGGTACTTCCGGTAGGCGGTTTTGTTCTATAAGTTGAAGTGTCCATAGTGCGCCTTCAACATCTTCTAATAGTTCACCGTAAAGTTCTTGACGACCTAAGCGTGTTCCGTCATAACGCGCCATAAGTTCTGCTAATGCCGATGGTGCGAGGTTGTCGGCGTTATCAAACGTTGATCCGTTAGTGACTACGAGGGAACCGTCACGTCGGTTTAGTAAAGCACGAATGAAAGGTTTGGGGCGCGGCGTTGTCGTAATGATAGTGCGAGGGTGTTCACCTAGCCGTAAACCGAATTGAAGTTGGTCAAAAGCGTCGGGGTATTTGAACGCCGCTAACTCATCTACCCATGCGCCGTGATGCTGTGGGCCGCGTAGCCGGTCGGGTTCATCGCCGGAGAAACATTTGATACGCGAGCCGTTAATAAGCCGCATTTCTCCGGTTGACCGGTTCCACCCGTTTCGGGGTTTCAGCATCCCGTATCGGTGAACAATGTTAAGCAGGCCGGATTCACCCTCTACGCAGGTATCGCGAGCGTCACCGAAAGTTGGGGCTATTACCGCCCAACGGGTGTTTGGGTTCCTTATAGCCCATTTAGCGAGGGTTTCAGCACCGATACGAGTCTTACCAAAGCCGCGACCTGCACGGATCATCCATATCACCCAATCACCATCGGGCGGTAACTGGTTGGGTCGCGCTAACTGGTGTTCCCATCTAACTTGTGCCGCCGCTATTCGTGCGGCCATTTCGCTCATTTGCGTAGATTTGCTTGTTGTTGGCGTAGTGACATTCCGTTCATTTTTTTACTGCGCCTGCGTGGTTGTTTACGACGATGCCTACGGCGTGGTTCCCCGTGATAGCGAGCAGGTCGCTTTCTGCTTGATCATGAAAGTTCGCTTCAACCAATGACTCGTGATTAGGAAACACGTCGCAACGCCTATCCGCCTCAGTTATCAAATGATCGTGTTTGCCGCCGTATGAGAAAACGTATTTGAAGTTTGCAGGGCAATCCGGTTCAACTATTCGTCTAAACATTTCTACCTCTTTGGTGTAGGCGTAAAAAGTTGTTTCAGGATGTTCACGTGCTATGAGTAGCCACGCTTGTAGATACGCCTCGGAAAAGAAGTCACCGCCGTCATGTATCCTGACGTATGCGCCACGAAACTTGGGATGCCCGATTTCTAAAGACATGACTTGTATCCAACCGTTTAGGTCATCAACAATCATCATCAGGTTTCTCATGTGTGCTTCACGAACGTTCCTGAACTTGAATGTGCCTTTAAGCGCGTAGCAATGTTTTGTGCACACTCCGGCAGACGGGCAGGTGTTTAAGCGTTTGCCGGTCGGTAGGGTGACTATCCATGCAGGAAGTGACCATACGTAGATGTTGTCACGTTTGAGGTCGCTGTTCCCTTTACGAAGTAGTGCCATTTGTTTTTTCTAACATTTCTACGAGCCGTGCTACTTCGCGGTCAATCATTGCACCGTCAGCGTTCTCAATAGTAATTTCCTGCTTCATCGGCGCGTCAAGGCCAAGATACCTAGCGCGACGGTCAAGAATCTTTAACGCCGTATGAATCGCTTGAACGTCACCTTTCATCGCTTTAGCCCATATAGCGCGTTGCATACGGTCAAGGCGATCAAGTTCAAGTTCGCGTATTTCTTCCGTACCGGCTTCTACAAGAGTTCTTTTCATCGCACGGATATAAGCGTTCCTTGCGCCTGAGGCATCGGCGTACCCGACCGCTTGGGCTATATCGTCGTATGTTGCACCGGCGCGTCGTAGTTCTATTACCCGACGTTCTTTATCTATCTGATCTGGTTTAGGTGCTTTTGGACTTGTCATGTGTGGATTCCAATATTGCTAGTTAGACGGGGTTTCGTGTATCCACCCTGCGAACTCTCCGAACCGGAAGAACGGTTTGAATGAGTCTGGAAGTGTTGTTTCTTTTAGTGGTCGTTGTATGCCTGATAATGATAGTTCTTTGTTGATTATGTTTTCTGCGGTTGTTCCTGTGGCGACTTTACCGGCGATAGTTAAGCGGTGCAGGATTGTTCCTAAGTAACCGTTGGGGGCTTCTAGTTTGTCAACTATGATAATTGCGCCGCCTGCGCGTGATGTTTCTATGAGTTTGTTTATTAGTTTTGTTCGTTCGGTTATTGGGGTGAACATTAAGACTAGGAACATTACGGTGAGGTCGTGTGGCTGGTAGTCGTATGTTGTTGCGTCTGCTAGTTCGGTTTTTCCGTAACCGTTCCAGATTTGTAGCATTTGTTCGCTGTTGTCTATTCCGATACAAGTGGCGTTTCTAGTTGCGAGTGTTTCGGTTAATAGTTTTGAGATATTCCCTGTACTGCATCCTATGTCGTAAACGCGGCCGTGTTCGGGTATGTAGTGTCTCGCGATGTGTGCTACTGCGCCGGTTACTAGGTCGTACCAAGGGAGTTGTTCGCGTACGTGTCGGTCAAACTCTGCGGCGATTCCGGTTTGTTTAAATGTCCAGTCAGTCGGGATTTGCATGACGATCCAATATTTCTGTTTGTATGGTTTTTGCTATTGCGGCCATCATTAGTGGTGGTACTGAACGGCCTAGTCTTTCTGCTCTCTGATTTCTTTTGCCTAATAGTTTGAAGTCGTCGGGGAATGAGCAGAGGCGACGCATTTCTGGGATTGAAAACTTTCGTGGCTCATTGAAATGACAGACTGACGCGCAGCCTTCTCCGGCGTGTGCGGTTATTGTTGGGCAGGGTTTGTTTGGGTTTGTTCGTACTAGTTGAAAATACTTTTTGTTTGATTTACCTATTTCGGTTTTCATCCATTGGTTGTAAACCGCTTTTGTAAGTATTAAACCTGTTTCTTGTTCTTCGGTTGGTTCAGGAACGTTTTCTAATGCTTCAAAGATTGAGTACCGGTAATTGTTTGGGCTAGGGAATACGGGGTCAAGTTCTAGATCGTTTCTAACTCCAACGAATATCACTCTTTGGCGCGATTGGGGGACTCCTAACCATTGAGCGTCTAGTAGTCGTGCTTCTACTTTGTAGCCACATTTTTTTAATGCGGCGAGTATTTCAAAGAAATATCCTTTTGCGGTTCCTTTGACGAGGCCGGAGACGTTTTCTGCTACGAATACTTTTGGTTGTAGGCCTTCTACAAGTCGCGCAAATTCAAAAAAGAGATCATCTGATCTTTGTGCGCCGTCGCTATACGTTTTTACTTTTCCCCAATCGCGTTCTCTTTTACCGGCTGTTGAGAATGAGGCGCACGGCGGTGATCCTTCTAGTACATCTAGGTCACCTTTTTTCATGTTTAGGGTTTCTAAGATTTCTTCTGTGGTGACTTCGCGTATGTCGCGAGTATCTACCGGCGTATCTGGGTGGTTCGCTTTATAGGTATCTACGGCGGATGGAATGAACTCATGTGCGCGTAAAGGGTTAAATCCTGCTATTTCAAAACCTAAGCATGAACCGCCGCATCCTGAGAATGTAGATACAAGCGTATAACCGTTAGTGCCTTTGAGTTTGGCTATCTCCGCTAACGCAGGAACTTTGTATTTTGGTTTCACGACTTGCCTGACCACCTATAGTTGCATTTAGGGCATTCATGTTCTGTAGGGGTTGTTTCGTCGTATGACGGAAACTCTGTTGGAGATTCCGTTGCGTTATCTAAATCTTTGATGAGTAGGTCAAGGTCATCTGCGTCAAAGCCTGTACCTGCAAGTTGTTGTTCTGTTTGCATGAGGCCAACAAGTATTTCGTTTAGAGCGTGATCGTTATAGTTTGCTAGATCGTTTGCGCGGTTATCTACTAGCAGGATTCGTAATGCTTCGTCATCGTTTACGTCAACCCACGTGACTTCTATTTGTTTCCATCCAAGTAGTTTCGCGGCTTTATAAGTGTGGTTTCCGGCGAGTATATGCCCTGAGGATTTTTGTGCGACGATTGGCCGGTATTGGCCGTGACGTTCTAGCGATTCGCTTATTGCCCCTATGTCGCCTTGGCGAACGTTCTTGGGGTGCGGCTTGATTTTGGTTAGGTTGATTGTTTCTGTTCCCATCATGATCATGTTGCTGATGGTATCAGTTCCCGTGTACGATGCAAATGACGGTGTTTTTCCTACCGTTGTTTCCCTAGTTCGGTTTGAGTAGTGGTGGCGATTCGGTGTTGGCCGCCACTACTCGCCGGAAATGCAAATACCCTGCCGCAGAGGGTACGGCAGGGTATTCGGAAGCAAGATTCAATTAGTGAGTATGGGTTTGGAGAACTGAATTTCCTTTCCATAGTCTTGCTGATGAGTGATCGCTTACGTTGACATATTCTTCGTCACGGTATGTTTTGACAGCGCGGCGAATTGGCCCCATCACGGCCAACACGCGCTCGCCGGTTTCCGGATCAAGTGCGTATATGGAGTATGGCTCAAAGTTCGGCACAACTGATTCGGCTAGGAAATGTTCCTGCCGCACAACTGCGTTCCCAAGGCGTTGAAGCGTTACTTGTTTTGCGGTGCGGCGTGTCACCATGTAGAAATTGACGTTTGTTTGGTCGTATCCCCAAGTTGATATGAGAACGTCACCTTCCATAATTTGAGTGAAGGCCGGTGTAGTGGTTTCGTTCATAGTGTTTTTCCTTTTCTTGATTATCGTGTGTAGTGGTTGAAGGCTTCGCGGACAAAATTATTGAGGTCATCAAAGTCGTTTGCGCGAAGCATTGAATCCTTGATTGTTTCTTCGGGTTTCCCGTCGTTGATAAGTCTGCTCATTCGTGATGCTTCTTCTTTCATCCATTCTGCTTTTTTGATGAGTGCGTTAAGTTGAGCGATGGTGTTTGGGATACTTACGTATGTGTCTGGGAATTGTGTGGTGTTCATTGTGTTTCCTTTTTGTAGTTGGTTGATTGTTTAGAAACGGATTTTGGTGACGGTTGCGAAGATTGCTTGAACTTGGTCGCGGTTTACTCCGGCGACGTAGCAGAGGTTAGAAATAACTTTTTCATTAACTGTGCATTGTTCGTGGTATTCCGCGATACGCCAGTCAGTAGAAATGTTGATGGTGTAGTTCGTTTTAATTTGTTCTACGAGGCGGAGTGCTTCGCGTGAACTGTTCTCTAATGCTTTTACGAGGTAGTCGCGATTAGTTGCCCATGCGTGAATTTCGTTCGCGAGTTGTGAAGCGATGCGATCCTCTGCGCTGTCGTCTTCAAGGCTGAATCCTTCTAGAATTGCGTTAGTAAAGCGGCCTACCGATGTGTATTCTCCGGCGACGGCGGTTGCGATGTTTGCTTGTAATGTATTCATTGTTTCTCCTTGGGTAATGGCTTGTTCCATGAGATAACTATAACCGTCTCTTAGAGTTATCGCCATTTATGGCACCGTCGGAAACACTTATAGAATAAGTGAAATAAAGAAATCTTAAAAAAAGTTTCTAGACAGTCACCTAAAAAAACCGAAAATCAGAAGCCCCAAGGCCTTAGGCCGGACTCTAGGAAAAGAACTCGCGCTACCGCGACGTTGCAACGCGGATCTAACAACAGGCTTCTATCCCATTTCTTCGCGCCGCAAGTTTCCTTCGTAACCGTTTTCCATGACGAGTTGATTTGAAGCAGGCCGCTGTCATACGTGCCATTCCGATTCAAAGCCCAAATCATTTTTCCGTGCTTATCAAAACGCGCGTTTACAGCCGTAACGGCGCAATGTGATTCACGATACGCGATATACGAAAACGCTTTCACCGGAAGATCCATTTTGCGGAACATTGGTTCAAACTTTTCGCAACGCATACCGGAATCAACACGCACCTCTACCCAAGCAGGAACATCAGTTGAAGATTTCGCTAACACCCAATCGTGCGGAACTAATGTGAATCCCACCAATATGAGTATCGCAATAATCTTCTTCAGTTTGTGCCTCTTTCGCCGGACAATACGGGATAGGCGGCCGCAATTAAGAGTTCGCCTTGTTGAACGCCAAAGAGCCGTTCTAGTGATACGAGATTAGCAAGAGATGGGATAGCCCTGCCGGATTCCCATAAGTAAACCGCAGTTTGTGATACTTGTAACTGTTCCGCGATAAAACGTTGTGTGAGTTTGGCGGCAACGCGATTCTCTTTGAAAGCGTTTGGGAAATTATTCGGGGTCATTGTATGTTCTCATGTTTCTATACTCTGTCATTACTTCGCGAAGTAAATCATCGGTGCGTGGATCTATGTCTTTGATTATGAAATCTTTTGCTAATGCTTTAATGCAATGGTTTTGTAAATCGCATAGTTCTGTTTCTTGCGCTAACTGTTTTCTAAGTTGCGCTACGGTTTGTTGTAGTTCGCGCAGTTCTGTCTGCGCTTGGTGTTCATCGTACATTGCCCATCCTTTGTTAGTGAAATATGTAAAGCCTAAGTGCGGCTAACATAAGTAACACGATAACAGTTGTTCCGCTTATAACCAACGACCTACGTTCTTCATGTTCCCAAACACTTTTCCAAAGAAAAATAGAAAATAAAGTTATATAAGCGAACGCGAGAGTATCAAGAATCTTCATCGGCTAAAACCCAACCTTTGCCCCAACATTCGGTGCATTGACGGTACGAGTCATCATACTGCGAAGTATCGCCGGAACCGCCGCAGTTGTCGCACGTTTGATGATCCATGATTCCGCATCATATTGCTTCCGGCGCGAAAAGGCCATCACCCGTCTCCTTGAATGCCTTTAGGCAAATGCCAACTGTAAACGTTACTTGTTTGTGTTTTCCATAAAAGTTTCTCATCACATAACAAAAGAAACAGATCGCCTAATACGCTGTTGTAAAGCCACACTCGTGTTGGTTCTGTCCACTCTTGCCCGTTGAAGATGACTTCAATGATGCGTTCTTTTGGCCGCCATTCAATCGTCCATGAAAGTTTCGGTTCTTGCACCGGTGCAAGTTTGAATCGTTGCATCAAATCAAGTTCAGACATATTCGGTTCCCTATTTTGTATTTCTGTAATTACTGCGTTCAGTTGTTCTATTTGATTGAAGGCTCGCGCTAACTCTTTATTTAGTTCCGCGATAGTGGTTCGCGTCATCTCTAGATTTGTTTCATTAGCCAAGGCAACGCCTTCTCTCTTTTTAATTCTTGTGCGTATGCTTTACATCCGTAGCAAGTACAATCTTCACGCGCGTACCGGCCTGCTTGCTCGTCATGTAGGTCGCGATAGATTTCTGCTACACGTTCCCATTGTTTGCATTTGACTCGTAAGCGTTCAATCTCGTCAGCGGCTTCCGTCGTGATTGTTGTCCAGTCACGAAGTTTGACCCATTCGGTAGAAATACTTATGTTTCGTAATTCGGTCACAATGTCATCGTTCATCACGAACCACCGATGGATGATTACGGTGTCGCCACTCATGCAAAACAATTACGGCCGCCTCGCCGGTTTCTCGTGAATCTTTTTGTTGCCGTTCAGGAAATTGAATTATTTCCGGCGCGGCGTTTTCATTGTGGTTCATTGCCTGCCCCTTGCTTCCTCGTAGCGATTTAACGCTGATTCTTCAAAACGTTTTACGCCGCGAAAATATAAAGCGTCAGCAAGTTCGTCGGCAAGGATTCGCTCGCGACGTATGCGCTTTTTCAGGCTTTCTTCGTAGTCGTTTTGTTCTTCTTTGCATTGCATTTTGGCGCATACCCAACCGATAGACATCGGTAAGACGATAATTGGTATCCAAAGAATTGAAATACTTTGTGCGGCGGCAATCACGACGCGACCCCTTTCAAGATGAAAGATGAAACAACCGTGAAGGCTTCATCTGTTTTTGTTGCTTGTTTTTTCTTCCGCAAATGTTCAATTTCGTCTATCGCGTCTTGCTTGACTCCGCCCCAAACGTGGCTCGTAAGTTCAAAATTATTCCAGTCAATGCCTTCGGCGGTCATTGGACGTACAGACCAATGACCTCGGCTTTCTAGAATGATCGCAAAGTCTGCTTCGGCGGTCATCCATCCATAATGGTTTCGGATCATCCGTTGTTTTTTCATGGTGTTGTTTTCCTTTTGGTTACTTGGTGATTTTGATTTGTTTGTGGTGTTTTTCATTACTTGCCCACCTTTGCGGTAAACTTTTGAACTGCACCAACTAAACAAAAAGATTTTCCGATCTGTTGTTTGTACCTTGCGTTGACAACAATTTCGCCGTCAATGTAAAAGTATCCTTCTCTAGTTGCGTTCTTGCCGTTTGGCTTCAAGTAGGTAAGAAATCCTTTTTGTGGGCAGTTATGAAGTTGAGTTGTGTTTGTTTCCATATAGCAATCATAACCGGCCTTTATGGAAAAGTAAAGTCTTACTTAGGGATATTCCCCGTACGGAAGAAATCCCACCCAAAAAGCCTAGATTCCTCATCAAAATCGCTCAAAACATACTCAATTTCACTATCCGCCGCCCCTAACTGCCGGAGAGGCGCGAGAACCTCAACCACGCGTGAAAGGTTAAGGGACAGGGATTGCTCACCGCTAATAGCAGTAGAAGGCTCAATCTCATCATTCCAACGCTCGCTACGAAGCCACGTTGCAGGGAATGGAATGAACTTCGCTTCGGTTCCTAACCATTTCAAACAGGCCAACGCGAGACAACCCATCAACACTTCTTGATCCGGCCTGCTTTTAGAAGTCTGCTTCCACGCTTTACGCGCATCGGCCTTCGCAACCTTCTTCGGATAACGACTCCAAAAAGCGTTGAAGTCATTATCTTGTAACACAGTCTCTTTCTCTTTCTCTGGTATAGCACTTTCATAACACTTGTTATCGGTTTGATATTCGTCAGAACAAAAAGAACAACCATCAACAAAACTATTTTTATGCCAACGCCGGTGCATACCTAAAGAACCGGCATCCGCACGACGCGATAAAACTTCCGCATCGGTTTGCCACGACGACCAAGCGAGAATCTCATAACCGGAATCAACCTCACCCCAAAGACCGAACTTCAACAAATTAGCAACAGCAGAATCACAATCAGTTAAACCCAACGCTAAACGAATCAACGCGCCACGCGGAACAAAACCGGAGTTGTCACGCTTCGCCCAAGCAAGGCCGCGAACAAACAAAAGTTCCGCTTCTATACCTGCTTCTAAAATCTTCGGATCATCAAAAAAATCTACGCTTAACTTAACCCATAACCCGTTTTTTTTCTTGCTACCATTTCCCATAGCGATTACCTCCATAATCGTTGCCCCTGTGCGCCCACATAGGGGCTTTTTAGTTTTCTAAGTTTACTCCTGTAAACTCAACAAACTTTGATAACCGCATAACAACTAAACCATCCGACCAACCATCAGGCATTGCAATCATCGCAAAAGGCCGATAATCACCGATAGCGCGATGCGGTTCAGATTGAAGTTCGCAACGCAGATACGCTGTTAATACCGGTTTAATTTGTGCGCCTGCTTTAACTTCAACACGTATCGCGCCACCCCAATGTTCTTCGTGCCGAGTATTCGCGCCACCTAAACCAAGTTTCTTGCGAGCATCACGAGCCTTCTTGTCACCTTTGCTTCTATTGCGTTGCCCCGAACAACGTGGGCATTTACAACCACGTATATGACCCTCAGGCCTTTTACGCGGAGTACCAAACAAACCGCAACCGCAAGCGCAATCCGCTTTATCTTTCAAATAGGTTTCCACTTGTTTCTCTTTTCCCTAAGCAACGCACGTTCATTGGGCGTATAGCCACCAAACATACCGTCACGATCTATTTCAATAAGCAAAGTAGATTCAAGACACGGAACACGCACTTCGCACTTCGCGCATATCTCACGCGCTTGACGATAATCCGCAAAAGGTGGAAAGAAGATTTCCCAACCCATACCGCGACATTCGGCCTTTTCTCGCCACTCCATAATTTACCTTCCGATTGACTAGGGATCATACGCATACGATCCCTAGTCACGGGAGTTTAATGGCGTACTAATAAAAAACGTTAATTCCTTTTTGCCCAACGTAATGAACGGCCTGCCTCATTAGCGATAACAACAGTTGATTTCTTTTCGTTGCCATCCTTATCGGTGTACTCCTCATTTTCAATAAAGCCGGAAACGATAAGCCGGTCACCTTTACCGATTTCTGCGGCAAGGTTTTCCGCTAACTCGCCCCAACATTTGACGTTGAACCAAGTAGTTTTTTCGTCCTCACCAACCTTACGGTTGACTGCTAACCCAAAGGTGAGCATAGATTTTCCGGTAGTTGTCATACGCAACATCGGTTCTCCGATATTCCCAACGATAGTAACGCTATTCATATTGACCCTTTCTATATTTTTTTAATGCTTCTGATAACAATTTTTCTTGTGGGTGAAGATCCCCGAACGCCGAAGCAATATGAAGATAATTTTCTATTGCTTCAACTAATTCCATTACTGCTTCTTTTTCTTCTGACGCTTTAGTTTTTGCCGGTTCGTCGTAAACCTCATCATCAAAAAACGATCCGCGATATTCGGTTGCAATATACGGATGACACTTGCCGCGTTTCTCACGCAAAGTAAAAACGTGACCTAACCGATGAAGGTTAGATAACGCCGCAGACGCTTGACCGTGATGTAAGCCGTTCTCTTGCGCTACTTCATGCCACGTTAAACCTTCTTCACCTGCTTCGCGAACGCTACACATTACTTGCGCTAACCGTTCAGATAATTCTTTTTTGGTTTCGCGTTCTATGCTTGCAGGCCGATTGACGTAACCGGCCGTGCCATTGTAATAGCCGCTACCGCTAAAAAATGTGTCCATCACTTGCCGCCTTTCGCGGCAGTTACAAACTTTTCTTTATTAAAAGCGGCGTTATCGCTTTTTAAGACTGAACACATTTGATCTAGCATAAAGTCAACTATTTCTATTGGTGTTGTGTCTTGAACTTGCTTGTAAGCAAATTTGAATATTGTCGCTAACTGTTCGTAATCTTTTCTATTCACGCCGCGCCCCCAAACAACTTAGGAAGCAATACACGCGCCTCATCAACGGTTACTTCAGAAAGCGAACTAACAGAACGTTTAATAATGTCGCTAACAACAATCAACGTATCTTCTCCGGAATAATCCTTTTTAACTTGCTTATCTACTAACAGTTGTTGCGATTTAGACAAACCGGCTTGTACGTTTTCAATCTCAGTTTTTTTCACCGCGTTAGGAAAAGGATTCTTCACAACCGGCTTAGGAACTTGACTTGAAGCCCGTTCATAAACATCGTGATCAGGATCAGTTTCATCAGTTGGTAGGCATAAAGTTTGTAATAACGCCGTACGGAAAGCGACGCTCATCGCTTTAGCAGTCGCCTTATCTCCGGAGTCCATAGCCTCAGCCGCAACTAACGCGTTCAAGTTACTGCCATCAGGTGCAACAAAAACGTATTCTACCTGCACACGCACATGACCCATCGCTGTTTGTTTCTGCCCGATAAGAACTG
>Ga0114962_10002585_pt1 | contig 14990 bp, 11 predicted proteins | sample C_130820_MF_Meta_FD_87017 | JGI IMG/M metagenome (GOLD analysis project Ga0114962, IMG submission 87017) | Freshwater microbial communities from Lake Croche, Canada to study carbon cycling - C_130820_MF_MetaG | ecosystem: Environmental > Aquatic > Freshwater > Lake | place: Lake Croche, Canada...
GCCGGCCGCGGATGACGAGCCAGTCGCCGAGTTGCGCCGGGCGCTTGTAGTCAATCTCGGTGCGGGTGACCACCGGGTATTCGCGGGTGTCGGCCATGTTCCGCAGGTTCAGGCCCATGAGGGCGGCAAGGCGGGTGCGGCAGGTTTCGATCATGCGCAAATAGGCGAGGTTGTGGACGACGCCACCGCAATCAGTATCGAAAAACATCACTTCTTCACGGGTTTCAAGCTGCGGTGGGCTGGGCTGCATGGCCTGAGCATGCCGCAGCCGCGATAATTCCGCAATCCCGGCTTGAATCCACGCGGATTGATTTCATACTCGCGGCAACGATGCCACTGCCAAACGTTCCAACCTTGCTGGGGATTTGCGCCGGGCTGCTGGCGGCGCACCCGTTGCAGGCGGCTTGCTTTGTCGTTCCCACTGACGGTTCCCTGGTGTTCCGGCGCGACCGCTTGCCGCTGGATGTGGAGACCATGCGCGGCTTGTCCGATCACCTGTGCACTCTGGCGCAAGCCCAGGGCGGCGAAAACCCGCAGCAGCGCCGCAGTGCCGCCCAAATGCTCGCCCTCGCCCTCGCCTTGCAGCCAGGCAATCCGGACGCCCGTGAGCTCTTGGAAACCTTCACCAAGGAGGAACCGAAACCGGGGGTCGACGCGACACAGTTAGACGCGGCCCGCAACCAGGCGTGGCGGCTTCTCGATTGGTTGGAGACCGATGACGCAGGTGCCGATGCCCAGGCGTTGGCCGCTTGCCTCGGCGACGTGATGGCCAGCGCCGAGCCGCAACACCCACGTGCCGAGGAATGGCGCAAACGCGGTGAACAAGGGGCCTGGGGTGGCTGGGTTGAGCCACTTGGGGCCTTCAGCAAGGTTGAGCCCGTCGTCAAGAATACTTCGCCAGAGCCGGTCCGCACGCGCCTTTCAGACGTACCCGCCGCAGCCAAATGTCCGATCTTGCTGGCAACGGCGGTGGTGACCACTCCGCTGTGGACCCTTGACAAGGCCACCGGCTCGGCTGTCATGCGGGCGCTGCCGATTCACATGACCGCCAAGTGGAAGGACAGCTCCGCGAGGGGCGAACCGCTGGTGTGCGCGTTGGATTCGCAGCGGACTCCCGTGGTACCGGAGTGGAGTCCGTTCAAGCAGACGAGCGCCACCTTGGTCACGGCCCTGACCAAGGACTTCGGGAAATTGCCGACGGGCGTGGCGGTGGGCTTGGTGTGTGGCGAGAACGCGGACTATCTGATGGATCGCAACCGCGGGGCTATTTCCGCGGCGGCGGCCGTGCTGATGAACGCCGCCATCAGCGGTTGCGAGCCCAACGCCACCGTCATTGGCGAAGTCCAGGCGGATGGCTCATTGAAATTGCCGCCGCTGTTCTGGGAAAAACTCCGCGGCCTCGCCGATGGCCCAGGCGGTCGGCTGGTCGTGCCCACCGAGGCCGAAAAGTACCTGCCAGCGATTCTGGTACTCGAACACCCCGGGTTTTTCCTCAAATATGAAATCCTGCTAGCGGCCAACCTCCACGACCTCATCGCACGCAGCACCAAAACCCCCAGTCCCCAATTGGCCAAACTCTCCGCCAATTTCCTCGAAGTCCGCTCCAAGCTCGGCAAGCAACACCTCACTGAGTACCTCGCCAACCGCTTTGTGCGCCAGCGCCTCGATGAGATCGCTCACGAGGCCTCCTTCCATGCCTCCGCCCGTATGCTGGCCATTCAGGGGTCCGGCGAGCGGCCCGCCATGCTGCCACGCAACATTCTTGCCGACGAGCTGCGGCGGGTCATCTATCCGATGGCTTGGATCGCGTCCCATCCGGTCGAATCCATCCAAACCAAGGCCCTCAACGACACCTATGAGGTATGCCTCCGGGAGGTGGAGCGCCTCGAGCGCTATGCGGAAATTCCCGACCACGAACTCTACACCCAAGTCCACGACCTAGTCATCGCCATCCGCGTCCTGAGTCGCGCTACCCGTGGCCGCTATGTCGATTCCAAAACCCTCTTCGTGCCGTGGCGTGACGCATTCACGGTCTTCTGCCGCTCCTATCAAAGGGTTGGCGGCTTGCTCAACCAAGCCGCGGCCGACGGCTGATACAGGCTCAAGCGGCAGGGTCGGTGGGTTCCTGTGGGATAGGGTCATTGGCCGGGTACTGCGAGCCTTCCACCTTGAGAAAATTCAGCAACACGGGTGCGAGGATGATGCCGGGGATGCCCATGAGGCTTTCGCCCAGGACGAGGGCGATCAAGGTCAGCCACATGGGATGGCGGATACGCGCGCCGATGATCTTGCTATTGAGGAAATACTCGAGCTTGTGAATGACGAGCAAAAAGACCAGCGCCCCACCCGCCATTTGGGGTGAGAGGGAGAGGGCGATTCCCACGATGAGGGTGTTGCTCAACAGGTTGCCGATAATGGGCAGCAAGCCGCAAAGGAACGTGAGAGGAATCACCACGCCGACGTAGGGGAGTTGGAAGGCCAACACAAACGCCGAAGTTGCGGCGGTGTTGATGGCTGAAATGATCATCTGCGCGCCCATCACTGTTTCAAAACACCGGTAAAACGATTGGAATCGGCTCAGGATCAAGGAATAGTACTGGGAATAAAGCGTGGCGTCGGCTGGTATGAGCTCCTCGGAATCGTGATGAAAAAACATTCCGATGGCGATGATCACCCCCACGACCAAGACCACGAACTCTTTGGTGGCGATTTTGGCAAAGTTGCCCACCACTCCTTTGGCCTCTCGCAAGGCATTGAGGACCACGTCCTTGAGGCTGTCCTTGTCATCAAACGGCAGGTCGATCCCGTGGCTGTTGGCGTATTGCACCAGCTCCGGGATGGACTTCGCTGCGATCTTGGGCAGCGCCTCAAAGGTCTCTCGCAGAAAATAGGCGAAGCCGCTGAAAATAACGCACACCACAATCAGAAACAGCAACACCGCCAGGGGTTTTTTGCCGCGATACGTCAGCTGGTTCAGGGCGAAGTAGCTAAACAACACCGTGATCAGCAGCGTCGCCATATGCAGCCAGCCTGCCAGCGCCAGCACTGCGGCAAACACCGCGTAAGACAGGATCACGGGTTTGGTGACGGTTGCATGCATGGCGACAAATTAGGTAACCCATCTCAGCCCTCAAGACCAGCGCGAAGATGCCGGAGGTTCATGTTCAGGCGATAGAGCAGTCCCCGCGGAAATGGCCGGAACGCCTTGTGGGTGGTGATGGCCACGGCTTGGGGGCGGCCGCCGGGCCGAGAGAAAAGTTGCGCCCAGTGGGCAAAGCGGGCAAACGGATTATATATATCGAGAATCAGCTCACGGCAGCGCTTGATTGTTAGAAATTCGTCGGGGCCGGGAGGTTCAGTTAGAAGCGACCGGATGATGGCCACGGCTTGGTCGGGCTGGGAAACATCCACTGCGGTGAAGCCCGCAGCTGGAAAATAGTCGCCGATATTCGGGCAGCCCGCGTAGATCGGATAGGCCCAGCCCAGGTAGGCGTCGGAGAGTTTCTCGGTCCAATAGTCGGGGGAGCAGGAATTCTCCAACACCAGGTGGAACCGGTGCGGCAAAATCGCGTCCATCTTGTCGCTGATCGGCGTGAAGCCGCGGCCGTAGTGCACGATTGCATCGCCCAGCGCGGCCTTGAGGTGGTCGAGCAAGGCGAGGCGCTGGCGCTGGCCCGGGGTGGTGGTTAGGTTAGAGCAGACTACGGATATTTTGTTGGATTTGGCGGGCGGTGCTAGGCGGTTGAGTTCGTCATAGCCGTACTGGTAGCGGTCGGCCTCGCGGGACAGGCCGACGTGCCAGTTAAGACCCGGCGCGCTGGGAGTCACCCGCGGGTGGGGGTCGGCGGCGTGGCTGCTGACCACCCGGTGGAATTGCCGGTAGAAGTTTTCCGGATAGATTTTTTTAGATGGGGGTTCGCCGGCGATGAACAGGGTGTTCTCGGGGGCGCAGTGCATCCGGTCGCGCTCGCGGCTGCCGGCAAATACGATCCAATAGTCGCAGGCGGTGTCGCGCGGCGGATTGAGCAGAAAATCGCAGCGGTCCCAGCGCGTCTGGCGCCCGGGGCAGAGCCGGTCCATGTCGGCGTGGCTGACCGTGGTTGTCACCGCGACGCGCAAGCGTGGAGCGGCGGGGGCAGCAGTTGTGGCGGGCGGCATGGTGCGATTCTAGCTAGGGAGGGCTTCAGACCAAGATCAATGCCCTGAAATTGCGGTCAAGCTCAGGTTTTTTCTGGGGGGATTGCGCGTGACGAAGTTTACCACTGAGGAACTGATTACCACTGAAAGATTCATCAATTTCTTATCAGTGCCCTCAGTGGTAATCAGTATTTCAGTGGTAACCTTCGTCACGATTCACCACAACATTGAGGGAATTGAACTTGCTATCTCCATTGTCAAAAACGAGGTCGTTTACTGCGTTCCGAAGCGATGTCTGAGGCGGAGGATCGTTTTGTCCATGGCGTCGCGGACGGCGGCGATGGGTTGTTTGCGGCGCACGGCGCGGCGGCTATAGATGGTGTGGGGAGCGAGCGCTTGCTCGCCGCACAGTTGGTGGCGCTCCTCGATGAGCCGCGCCACCAGCGGGAAAAGCGCGTATTCATTGAGAATCAAGCGCCGCGCCTCTTGAATGGCTGGCAGGCGCTTGGTATATTCATTGTCGCGCAGCGCCTGTTGGATGCGCTCGACGCTTTCGTCGAGGTGGTGGATATTGATGGGGATGAAACTCTCCTCCGGAAAGTAGTCAATGGTGTTAGGGCAACCATGATAGAGAGGCAGGCAATGGCCGAGGAACGGGTCGCTGAGTTTTTCGGTCCAATGATGGCGGCACACGTGGTTTTCGATAGCCAGATGCAATTGGTATGGATCCAGCGCGTCGGCCTTGTCGTCGATGGGGCGCACGCCCGCGCCGAAGATGTCCAGCGCCGGCAGTCGGGCTTTCAAATCCTGAGTGAACTGATAGCGGGCGTGATGCAGCGTGTGGCGCATCTGCTTGTCGGAGCAGACGGTGGAGATGGGCAAGGGCTTGGGCGGGGGGGCTTGTTTGGCCAGCACATCATAGGACCCGCGGGCACCGCTGCCGCCATAGAACCAAACATAGCCGGTTTGCGACTGGATCACCCGCGGATGTTTGATGGCCCACGGTTCCTGGCTGCTGAGGATCCATCCGAATTGGTTGACGAAGGAACGGCCGTAATTTTTAATAATGGATGGCTCGGCGGTGATGAGCAACGAGTTCTCCTTGAGTGAAGGAAGCTTTTCGGCCCAGTTGGGGAAGCGTTCGTCACCACTTTTCGGCAGGTCGTCATAGACCATCAGCCAGTCATAGTTATGGCAATGTTGGTCGAAGATAAAGTCACAGGCACCCCAGCTTGGCACCTGATTGGGAAAGCGTTTGAGCCACAGGTCGTAGTTGGTATCGGAGGCCTGGGATTTGGACAGGAACTTGACCCGGATGCGTTTGCCGCTGGTGGTGTTCATCGGGAGGAGGCCTCCCGACTAACTTGGCCCGGCCGCGGCCCGTTATGGAGCGACGACGTTATTGTCGTCGTGCGGAAGGACCGGCCATGAAACAGAGCCTTCGGCACGTGCCCATGGGCCGCTCTTCCGCTACCACCACACGAATGTGGTGGCTCCTTAGCCCGAGTGACTCTAGGTGTCACACCCGCCCACCGGGTTCTGGTGCTAAAAAGGATCATGGAATGGGTTGCAGTGCCGTTTCAAGGTTCATCTGTATGCATCGGCGGTTTCAGATTCTTTGATGAAATAGCGATGGCGAGGGCGGCGGCTATTTCGTCGAGCATGGCATAGCGGCGGTTATACATCGGCCGTTTTTGCGGTTTCATGTCCTCGCGCGGGCGCCGGGCACTGGTCAGCGGCAGCGCCAGGAACGCCGTGCCCTCGCGCAGCCCGTCGCATTCCTCCCAGAACGCGTCATAGTCAAAGAACATTTTCTGGCGCTCGCCGGATTGGCGGCGCTCGTCAGTGCTGTAGGCATGACTGGCAGCGGTGGTGGCCAGGATGTGGCGGCAGCCCAACTGGCTGGCCAGCAGTTGCGCGGCAATGACAATGAGGCTCTTGGGCCGCAGCCCGTGCAAATCCTTGCCGGCGTCCTTGATGGCCGGAGCACCCAGCGCGGGCTCAGCCCCTTGCAGGCCACCAATGTACATGGCTAGGTTGCCGTCATCGGCAGGGGCGAGGGTGGCGGAAAGCAGGGCGAGCGCGCCCTCACCCAGCTCGGGGCAGAGCAGGCTGAGGGTGAGCTCGCCTTCCTGATAGAACCGCGGGTCGTGGGTCAGTTGCAACCGATAGGTCCGGTTGGCAGTCCACTCCGCCAGGCAGAACTCACTGCTCAGAAAGATTTTTTCCAAGCTGGCAAGGGGCAGCGCGGCCTGCAGGCAGGCATAGTTGGCCTGCAGTGCGGCAAGGGTGCGGGCCTTGCTCCAGGAAGTCGAGAGGTAGGGGCGGTAGAGTTTTCGATAGATGCGGTGGTCGTGAGCGGCAAGCTTGCGCAGGAAACCGTCGCGGCGTAGCAGCTCGAACCAGGCGAGATTGGCGTGGCGGTTAGGCCAGCTGCGGCAGAAAAATTTCATGCGCTTCATCACGCTGCCGTTTCTACCGATGGGAAACGCCTGGTGGCTGGCGTGGTGCAGAAATGATACGGTTTTAATGAACGACATGAGTGATGGGGTGAATAATTAATTGATCTTATAGGGGCACCAGCGCTGGGCGAGACAGCTCAAAAACCTTTCCAGCGTTTGATCCGACTTCGCAGCAAATCTGTTAACCCGAGCCACTTGCATCTCAAAGCATGCAAATGCCGTCGTTGGTGATACACGGCGTTGGAGATGGGGGGCCTAGCACCAGCCGTTACCGAGTAAAACTCCTGCTCGCGTGAAATCCCGGGGTCGTGCTGACCAATATCCGAGAAATCAGAGTACTGCCCAACGATGCCGGGTGCGACCGCCATTACCGCATAGCGTGGTGTTAGATTTCTTGAATACCAGCGGTCAATGGCCCGGTGGCACGCCAACCATGACCAAATCGTGTCAGCATCCGGGAGTTGAGCCAACAGCCAGTCAAAAGTCTCATTCTTTAATAGATAGGCATGCGTGGTGTAACATCCGAAAACTTCATGGAGGACATGGCTGGAAGGAAGCTCCGCTACTTTCCGGCTGGGTTCCACGGTTCTGGTGTAGCCGAGATAGCATGCTTGCCACTGCGACTCCAAGTCGTGCAGTCGTTCGTCAAGCGCAGCAGCAAGTTGGGAGAAATCCGCAGCAAAATCGACGTCGTCTTCGAGAATTAATACGCTTTGCCAGCCTTGTGAGCGGGCATGGACGATCGCGGCGCGATGGGACAGAACGCAGCCTGCGCGACCGGCCCAGCTCTTGTCGCGCTTGCCGTGGCGAAACCAGGGAGGTTTGCCATAGCCGGGAATGTCCACACCATTGACGGCGGCCAGCCGCTCCCAGCCTTGGAGTGCGGGCTGCGATTGGGCTAGATTTGCGAAATGCTCCAGCCGTTCGGGGCGGTGGTCGAGATTGATCACCAACACGCCGTCGGCGAGACGGCGGGCCGCCGGTGCTGGCTTGAACGCGGTCATAGGGCGGCGGCGATGTAGTCGGGAATTTCAGGTTGGAACGACGAGCCGAGCCAATCCTGCAGCAGGCGGCAAGCGCGATGATAGAACGTGTGTTCGCGCAGCACCCGGAGGTGACCTGCACGGGTGATGGCCAGCGCTTGCTCAGGGTGGCGGAGGATGGACCTGACGGTTTCGGCGAGGTCTGCTGCGGAGTGGAACACCAGCACTTCCTCATGCGGGGTGAAGCAACGGGGGAGATCGGGTACCGCCGGATAGGTTGCGAGGCCGCCGGCGCAGGGGATTTCGAAGGCGCGCAAATTCAGGCTGTGGATAGTGTTGCCGTCCTGCAGCAGGTTGAGGTTGATTAGGTATTGTTGATAGACCCGGGCCAGGGCGGCAGATGATAGTTTGCGATTGCGCCACACTTGGGGCCAATTGCCCGCATGCAAGCCGTAGAGATCGAGGCGGTGGCCATGACGGCGGAAGTCGGCGGCGAAGCGTTGACGGGAGGGGGTGCAATTGCCGGCAAACACCAGGCTAGGGCGGCGCTCGGCGATATGGATCGGACGGCAGACATAGCGGAGAGGGTTGGCCGCCAGAGGCAGAAATTCCAGCCGTGCGGGCGAGTCGCGGTAGTGCTCTAGCAAGGTTGGCAGACTGGCCGAATCAAAGTAGTAAACCCCGTCGAGCAAGGCGTCATGGCCTGCTGGCAAGGTCTCGATACTGTCACACAGCCAGCCGACCAGCGGCACACCCGGCCCCAGCGCTTGGCGCAGGAGTGCGGCGGCTTCGGCCGGGAGGCTCGGGTAGTTGAGGAAAATCACCAGATCAGGCGCAAAGTCGCCGAGGGTTTTGGCCAAGCGCCGGGAGGTCGCCGGGTTTAGCAGCAGGCGCTGGTTTTTGCTATGGCGCGTCCACCGTTCGCCCATGCTCGAGGGGCGGCAATTGGCGGTCAGGGTGATGGCACCCGCCTCGCAGAACGCCGCCGCCAAGTCCGTGCACCAAGTGAGCAGGCCATCGCTTTTTTGGATGATCGCCACCCGCGGCCGGGTGCCGCGACCGGCTGTAGGGGATGGAATTGCGCACATGGGGACAGAGAAATTATCACGCGGGCCAGCTCACCCATCGCTCCACATGCCGAGGGCAGTTTTGACTGCGGATTCGACTTTCGACATGGCGGCCGCCGAAAGATGGCCCCATGGCTCGTCGAGACGGTGTTTTGAGATGGTGAGAACTTGTTCGCATTTCACCCAGCTTTTCTCGGGCAGGCCATTGCTGGCGTCTGGTTCGACGGGGATGTGGGTGGCGACGGGCAGGCCCTTGGTGCTGATAGTGGCAACAATCGTGTTAGGGTAGTGGGGGTTAGAGTTGGCGGCATCGGTTTGGATGACGAGCGCGGGCCGTTTGCCGGGTTGCTCGGATCCACGCCCCAGCGACCAGTCCACCAGCCAGATTTGTCCGCGACGGATGACACGCTGGTTCATGATTCGCCGAGGATTTCGGTTTGGGCGGCAAAGGCAAAATCAACGGCTGACTCATCGCCCAGCACTTCTGCGATGGCACTGAAGTCATCGAACAGGCAGCGTTCCCGGTTTTGCGAATCAAGCATTTGGAGACCGTCTTGAAACAAGCGGTTGAGGCTTTGACCACGGCTCACGGCCAGACGATTGGCCCGTTCATAGACGCCAAGCGGCAAGCGAAGCGTGAGTGTTTTGGCTACGTTCATCGGTGGCAGCTTATGCCACCGGATTCTGATGTCAATGATTGATACCGAGAATGCAATCAAAACATGCCATCAGCTCCGCGTCCGTACATGGTGACAGATAAATAGAGCGATGGGGAGCCACAATGGGGAGCCACAATGGGGAGCCACCACATTCTTGTGGTGGTAGCGGAAGGGTCGCCCATGGGTACCTGCCGAAGGCTCTGTTTCATGGGCGTTGCTTCCGCACGACGACAATAAAGTCGTCGCTCCCTACGTACATGGTGACAGATAAATAGAGCAATGGGGAGCCACCACATTCTTGTGGTGGTCGCGGAAGGGTCGCCCATGGGTACCTGCCGAAGGCTCTGTTTCATGGGTGTTGATTCCGCACGACGACAATAAAGTCGTCGCTCCCTACATGCCGCAGCCGGGCCAAGTGAGTCGGGAGGATTCTCACGGGGTGGGCATCAGGAATCAGTTGGGGCTGTGTGCCGTGGCTTGGGCTTTGGCGGCGCGGGCCACCAAGCTGCGCCACCAGGCCGCGTCCTGCGGGTGGCTAACACAAAAATCGTGGTGGGCCTCGATCCAGGCGGCACGGATGGCCTGCCACTGAGCATCCAGCAGGTTCACGCCGACCGGGCTGGCAACGGCGGTGGCCCCAGGCCGTCCGGCGAACAGTGTGTCTAACACCTGGTTGCCAAGCGCACTGCCAGCGTGCCCCAGGTCGAACCAACCCGGCACGGCTTGGCATGGCGCGCCGGGCACAGGCATCGGGGCGGCAGTGAAGGCATTGAAGGAGAGGAAGCTCCAGAGTTGGACTGGCGGTGCAGGCGCTGCGCTGGCATTAGCCGCAGTGCAGATCTCTCTCAGGGCTAGCAAGTCCCTTTCCCAACCCATCGCATCCGGTCGATCCTCTGTGGGATGAATTTGTTTCAACGCATGTTGCGGCGGAATGATGATATACATTGCGATGCCGAGTTGACGCACGCGGGTGATGAATTCGGCCAAGCGCTCGGCCTTGTGCTGTTGGAGGATTTGTGGCCGCAGGTTCCACTGGTCGGCAGCACCATCAAGCGGCATGGACTCGACAAAGGTGCGCAGGTTCTCGTGGTCGCCGGGTTGGAGCATTTGGCCGAGTGGGCTGAATTTCGGCCGCTGGCCTTGCCAATGGCGCCGCAGCGTCTCGATGGATTCGGTGAACGAATGCCAGCCAATGATCTGGTTGATGTCGCGCTCGATGGAGTGGTTGTTGTCGGCGAACGGGGATTGGTAAAAGTGATTGGAGTTGCGGCTGTCGCTAGCACTGTGCAGATCGCCCGGATCGATGCCGAAAATTAGCGTCTTGAGCTGCGGGTTGCGCTCGAGGGCATAGCTTGCGACCGTTAGATTTTCTAGCAAAGTGGCGCCAGACATTGCGAGATTGACGCAGCGATGAGGCGGCAGCGCTGGATGAGTGGGATCGATGCCGATTTCCAGGCGCGACGAGCCGATAATGACGGCCTGCCAGGTGCCGCGGTTGGCGAGGGCAGCCTTGCCGACACGGCGGTCCTGGCTGATTTCGCGGGATGCGTCGAGGGAGGAGCTGGCCCAGGGCGTGGCGTTGATGCGCCAGGGATCCACGGAGGTGGAGAGAATGGCGGTGATGACCAGATAGGTGCCCAGCAGCGCGGTGAACCAGCGCAGGAAACGGGAGAATGGGCGGTGGAGCATGGCGCTGGGAACGAAGCGGGGGGCCTGGCTTAGAACTGGAAATAGATGAACTCGCCGCCACGATCCATTTCTAGGGTGACGACGAGCAAAAGGATGAACACGAAAGCGGCGGCGAGCGGAATGGGCCGCCACCCCCACCAGCGGCGGCGTTGGTAGGCCGGTTCGCGGGCGGCGCGGAAATGTGGCGAGAAGCGGCCGAGGAATTGTTGGGTATTAGGCAACAAAAAGGCGATGAGCAGCCCAGAGATAAGCGGGCGAATGGCGCGCTGGACCTTCATAATGTCGCCATCGGTGACGGGCGTCCACAGCGGCCCGTGTGGCGGAAGCAGCATGGCTTGATAGAAACGGGCGCTGGTGTGCCAGGCGAGTTGGGCATTGCCGGCGGCTGCGAGTTCGAAGTTGCCGGCGCGGAATGGCACCCAAGCGCAGACCACCGCCACGAACGTGAGCAGGCCGGCGAGAGCGGCGGGCATCGGGCGCCAGCCTAGGGATTTGCGCAGGCCGCGCCAAGCGTGATTGATGCACAGATAGAGGCCGTGCAGCGTGCCCCACAACACGAAGGTGATGCCCGCGCCATGCCACAGGCCGCCGAGTACCATGGTAAGCATCAGATTGGTGTAGCGGCGGAGTGGGCCGCAGCGGTTGCCGCCCAGCGGGATGTAGAGGTATTCGCGCAGGAAGCGCGAAAGCGTCATATGCCAGCGGCCCCAGAAGTCGATGATCGAGGTGGCCTTATAGGGTGAATTGAAATTGAGCGGCAGGCGAATGCCAAACAGTGCCGAAACTCCGATCGCCATGTCCGAATAACCGGAAAAATCAAAGTAAATTTGCAGGCTGTAGGCGAGAGCGCCGACCCAAGCTTCGCCCAGGGTCAGGGCGCGGGTGGCGGTGGCCGCAAATTGGAAAATTGGGGTGGCGGTGTCCGCCAGGCCGTCGGCGATGACGATTTTTTTGAACAAGCCGATGGCCAGGACCGTGCAGCCGATGGCTAAACAGCGGGGACTGGGTTTGGTGATGCGCGGACGGAATTGGCTGATGAGCTCGCGGTGATGGACGATGGGCCCGGCAATCAGATGAGGGAAAAACGTCACAAACAATAGGTAATCCCCAAAACTGTAGTCGGTCGGATCGCCGCGGTACACGTCCACCAGAAACGCGATTTGCAAAAAGGTGAAAAATGATACCGCCAGCGGCAGGACCAAGTGCGGCACGGCTTGCGGCCAGCCGGTGAGGGCGTGGGACCAAGTGGCGAAGATGCCGAGGTATTTGAAATAAAACAGCATTAGCAGGTTGACGGCCACCCCGAGGGTGACCAATGCCCGGCGTCTGGCCGGATTGGACGACCGGGCAATGGCGTTGCCGCAAAGGAAGTTGCCGGAGCACGACGCCACGATGAGAATGAGAAACCACGGCGTCCACGGCTGGTTACCTTCGGGTTTCCACCAGGCGTAAAAAACCAGGCTGCAGGCCGTGAGCCAGACGGTGCTCCAGCGCCAGTGCAGCCGCCCCAGCAGGAAAAAAACCGCCAGTGTGAGGGGCAGGAAAACCAGCAGGAATGTGTAGGTACTGAAAAGCATGACCGGACAGACGTCTGCATAATTGAGGAACGTGGATTCCACAAGGGCAATTCGCCGGGCGGGGCGGCCTTGGCAGGCGGGGCGCAAGGCATCTGAGATGGGTTGTAGCGCCGCCTCTACGAGCGGCGAAGCGAATGAGAAGCCGCCGGCGGGAACGCGGGTTCCATGGCGGTTCATGGGCAGCGGCGGTCATAGACGCGCCGCTACAAGGCGGTAGGTTACTCTTGTGCATGGTGACAGACAAATTGTGCATGGTGACAGACAAATAGACGAATAAGGAGCCACCACATGCCTCTGGTCGTGGTTGAAGCACGGCTCATAGCGGCCTGCTGAAGGCGCTGCTCATGAGCAATCCTTCCTCAAGACGAAACGAATGTCGTCGCTTCTTAATCTCCCTGATCTCGTTTTCCACTGTTCCTCAGGGAGCGTCCCCGCCGGAGGCCGGTGCCACTGGCGCGTCGGCGTCGGGCGTGGGGGTGGCGGCGGGAGGAAACACCACGTCGGTGAGAACCTGCTGGTCGGCGTTAGCGGCCAGGGTGTTATTGGCGAATTGGGCGGGATTGAGGCCTTTTTCAAGACTGAGGCCGGGGCCGTGGTTGTGATGCAGTTGGTTGCCGGTCACGGGGATGGGGCTGGCGGCGCGGATCACGAACCCTCCGAGGAGGTTGCCGCTGGCGGTGTTTTTATGCACTTGGCCGGAGCCCGCGGCATCGAGCACCAAACCGAACTCACGGTTGTCGAGGAGCTGATTGTTTTCTACGGTGGTAGCGGAGCGGGGGTTGTCGGCGTGAATACCGTTGCGGCTGTTGGCCTCGCAGCGGTTGTTGACTGCTACCAGTGCGGCCCCGTCCCAGGTTTCGATGCCGTGCTCGAAATTGTCGCTGGCTTTGGAATCACGGACTTCGAGCACGCAGTCGGCTCCCATGGCAGCGGCACCGTCCCAGCCGTTGGCGATAAAGCGGCAGCGGGTGGCGGTCGCCTTGCCGCCCTCGATGACGGCCAGGCCGTGGCCGCAGGCATCGCGGAATTGGCAATCGAGCAGGGTGACGCTGGCAGCGCGGACCAGGCCGGCGGAGAAGCGTTGGGCGGCGGCGGTTTGGGATGGGTGGCGGAAGGTGATGCCGCTGACGCGGGAACCGCTGGCAGCCGGGCCCAGGGTGATGGAGCAACCATCATCTGGCGGGCATTCGACGCGGGTTTTGTCGATGCCGGCACCTTGCAGGACGATGGGGACGTTGACGTTGAGGGGGCCTGGCCAAGTGCCCTCGCCGAGGATGACGTGGTCGCGAGGGCGGGCGCTGGCGAGGGCTTCGGCCGGCGTGGCAAAATCCCCTGGAACCCGGATGGTGCGGGTGTAGGCCGCCATTTTCTCAAGCAGCTCGCTGATTTGCGCATCCTCCGGGGCCAGGGCGCTGGCGTCGTGCAGCCAGTCGAGCGCTTGCGGGTCATATTGCCCGTGATCGCGGGCGGCCGCCTGAGTGAAAAAGTCGCGGGCTTTGGCGAGGTCGGCGGCGGCTTGTTGCTTGGCAGCGACTGCGGCGGCGAGGAGGGCCGCCGCGTCCGGGTCGTCGGGGTGGGTGGCCAGAATGGCTTTGGCTGCCTCAATGGCGGCATCCCACTGGCGCTCGGCGAGCAGGTTCTGGGCGGCGGCGACTGTGGCCCGGCGGGTGGCAGCGGCACGCGCGGTGGCAATGGTTGCCAACAACCCGGCACTTTCCTTGTCCGCTGGAAATTTTTCCAGCACTTGGTCGACGGCCTTTTCCGCCTCATCCCAACGCCCCGCTTCCAAAGCGCTGCGAGCTTGGTCGTACCAGTGGCCGGCGAAGTGCTGGTGTTGCTCGGCGAGGCCAGCCTCGATGCGGCGGCGTCCTTGCGCGATGACCAGGGAACTGGGGTCGAGCTGCTCGAGGGCGTCGTAGGCGCTGGCGGCTTCGATCCAGCGGCGGTTTTCGATATCAGCCGCGCCTTCGCGTTCCAACTGGGCGATGTGCGAGCGGGTTTCGAGCGGCGCACCCTGCTGCTGGACTTTCGCTTGGTGAAACCAAGCTCCTAGCACCGCGCCGAGCAGGATGATGAACAGCCAGATCGGGTGGTGGGCTTTGGAAAAAGTCATTGCAGAAGGCACGATAACCGGGAACCTGAACAAGTGAAAGTGGGAACTCCATGCCGCACTGGAAATCACACATGGGGACTGACAAATAGTGAATAGTATCAGCCGCGCAACGGGGCCCGCGCATTCTGTGGCACGCAAATCACCGGGCATTTCGACTGACTTAGTGTCGAAAATTAAGGGCACCTCCTGTGAATTCTTCTGACAAATTTGGCCCGCTTGCGGCCGGTTACGGAGCGCCGGCTTCAGCCGGCGAGACGCGCCGGCTGAAGCCAGCGCTCCATTGTGCAGCCCGGGTGGGTTCCA
>Ga0114962_10002588_pt1 | contig 14968 bp, 14 predicted proteins | sample C_130820_MF_Meta_FD_87017 | JGI IMG/M metagenome (GOLD analysis project Ga0114962, IMG submission 87017) | Freshwater microbial communities from Lake Croche, Canada to study carbon cycling - C_130820_MF_MetaG | ecosystem: Environmental > Aquatic > Freshwater > Lake | place: Lake Croche, Canada...
ATATAGTCACCAAAACGCATGGCCCGTATTCTGGTTGATGCGCTGCTATAATCGCCGGATGGCCACTATGGGTATGCAGCGCAGGAAGGATGGCCGTTTTGGTTGCCACAACAACGGATGTAGAGACCTCTTTGGGGGCTTCAACTTCAAGGTCTCCCAACTTCTCAAGATCATTATTGAATCCTTGTTCGGTTGGATCCTCCTTGAGATTCGAGAGGGGTGGAAATCCTGGTTTAGATCGCCTGAGTCCTCGACCACTGCGATTGATGCAGTGCCTGAATTTGCAGGCACGATGAACTGATCTCTAGCTCGTAAACGAAGGTGCTGTAAGTCTAGCTGCACCAAACTGCTGGGATAGGCCCCAATAAGGGACGATTAGATCCTGAGTCAGTCCCTGATTGATAAGCCTTGCAGCTTTGATCGTATCCCAAACGGCAGAGGCAGTAGAAGCCTCGTAGAAGGGGTGAGAAATACCTGAAAGCATGCGGTCTCCAACAACTTTGGATTCGATCTGTTGCACCCATCCGGTTGCTGTTGGCATTACCTTAGACTTACGTGGGTGTGCCGTGAGGCATTCAACTCCAGCAGTGAGAGCCTCAGACTTTGAGGAGTAACAATAACCGTCAGATAGTCCGGCTAATATCACTGATTGATCAGATGGTTTTGAAGTCAGAAGGATGGCCCCCGCCCCCTCCCCCGGTACCAAGCCCTTTCCACGCATCCATCCTGCAGAATGAAAAGCGTCGAGTTGGTAGGGATCAAACTCCTCCGCACCAATCAAAAGGACATTGTCGACGTTTCCTCTGCGCATCCAACATTCAGCAGTGCGGAGAGAGTTGGCCCAGCAGGATTTATCTCCGACTTGCGAGTAGACTGGTCCGGAAGTTCCAAGAGTCGATACAAGGTGACTTACAGGGCTGTTAAAAACTGTTTCCGGGAACAGGATTGGACTGGCAAATCGGCGACCTTCAGTGGTCATTTGCTTGTAGAAGCGGACTGAGTAGACAAGGCAGCCAAGGAAGAACGAAGCAATGACCCCGGTGCGTGATAGATCGATGTCAGGGACAGCGGAAAGCGCCTGCGAAGCCGCTTCGGTCATATAGTAGGCGATGGGGCTGGCTCTCCGAAGTCGGGGTTCTTTCCCCCATCTGGTTATCTCAGGAAGGGATTGATCGACGAGGGAGGCATTGTAGGAATGATTTCGAGACCCACTTTCTACAAGCTTTTGAGGCCATGGAGAGTCCAATGACTCTACCCCAATGCCACCTGGGGTCACCGCGCCGCAGGAAAGGATTCCAATTCTCATGGCTGGGTAAGCAGGAGTGCAGCATTAGACCCACCGAAGCCAAGATTAACACTCATTGCTGCATTAAGATCGGCACGCTCATTCATTTTTACCAAGGCTTCTGAGACTAGTGGCTCGGGATCTTGGAGATTGATCTGCGGAGGAAGTATCCCGGTTTGTAGGGCTTTAATACAAATCAGCGCTTCAATAGCCCCAGCGGCTCCAAGAGTATGCCCAATTGCTGATTTCGTGGAACTGAGTCGGGTCGAATGCCCTTCAAACACATTAGCGAAGGCCTTCGCCTCAGCCCCATCATTGAATGGGGTCCCGGTACCATGAGCATTCACGTATCCGATATCGCTGGGGGAAAGGGATGCTTCCTGCAGCGCTTGCCTCATGGCCTTCTCAAGAGGTTTTCCATCCTGAGAAGGTTGGGTGAGATGAAAAGTATCAGTCGTCTGGCCGTACCCTGCAACACGAGCATGAATTGTAGCTCCCCTTTTTTGAGCATGGGCTTCACTTTCTAGGACCATAAACGCCGCCCCCTCGCCAAGCATGAGGCCTCGGCGACCACGATCAAACGGGCGACACGCATCAGGGGCAAGTGTCTGTAGAGAATCAAACCCGGCGTAAACCAGTTCGCAGAGGGCGTCATATCCGCCCGCCAGAACAATATCAGCCATATCAGCCCGGATCAGATCAGCCGCATGTCCAATCGCATTGCCCCCACCAGCGCAGGCATTCGCCACGATCATTGCGGGGCCGTGGAAACGAAAATGACGGTGGATCTCGCTAACCTGCTGTTGGGCTTGATAGTGGGCGACTTTAGCAGTTTGCCCTTGTCCATGGCCCTGCCAGATAGAGTTTAGAAACTGTTCCCCCATTTCCATGCCGCATGCAGTTGTGCTAATCGACATCTCGATTCGGGGATAGATTGATGTTCCTCGGGAGTCTAAAAGCCCCGCCATTTGAAGTGCCCCTTCAACAGCGGGAAGAGCCAGTCGGGAGGAGCGACTAAGACGGGAAAGCTGTTTCTTGGATAGAGAGGGTATTTCAGGAAGTATTGCCTGCGCCCCTTCAGTGACTCTGCACCCTTGAACCTCAATGGCAGAGATGGGACTCCTCGCAGTCCTTCCTTCAATGATTCTTGTCCACGTGGACTCCACATCCACTCCCAGAGGCGTAACGCACCCGTATCCTGTAATCACAGGCTTGGATGAATTCACGGAGGGCATCACAACAAAACATCAGATTTTGAAAACAATGAGGAGGTCATTCTGACCAAAATGCCCTCTATGAAGTGACTTCAGGCCTTCTTTTCTGTAAAAGGGATCTCCAGAGTCGGGGCAATAGAAAGAGAGAGATCACTCCATCAATCAGGAGACCTAAAGAGCAGGTTTTACCCAGTGCAGCCAGGCCGAGGTTGCTGGCCCATGCAAGGGATCCAAAACCAACTGCCGCAGAAGTGCAGCAAAGGAATATCACCAGCCCAAGTTCATTGTACGCTCCCGAGATGTCGCCTCCATTCCGGCGAAGTGCCAGAAGGAACAGGATGCTGTAGTCGGTCCCGGTACCTAGAAGCAGTAGAACTGCTGCAAGATTGAGAAGCCCCCAAGTCATCCCTAGAAGTGACATAGCCCCGGTAAGGCAGAGGAGAACCAAGAGTGTTGTAGCAATAAAAAGGCCCAGGGATTTGATGCTGCGCAGACCAAAAGCCAAGACAACCAGAATCCCAAAAATGAGCCCCAAGGAGACCAACATGATTTCTTTGGGTAGGAGCTGTTCAAGTTCCTTCGATAAAGTTTCCCAACTTACGAGATACACACCATCACTACTGAATTCTTCAACAAGAAATCGTTCAAAACCAGGGACAGGCTCTACGATGCCAAGCGCCATAAAGCTTCCATCCGTATGGCGTGCCAATCGTTGAAGAATCCATTGACTTGTTGGGTTAGAAGGCCAGATCGGAGGAGTTATCGTCCGCCATGCTGCTATCTGACCCAAGACATCTGAAGTGAACGAGAACGCGCCCTCATTGAAGCCAGCATTGAAAAGAGAACTCTTCAATCGGGGGAGATCCTTCTCAAGAGATCCAAGGGAAGAAAGGTTCCTTTGTTGATTGGCTGAGTCAGGCCAAAGTCCAAGTGGGGAGATGAAGCTTCGTATTTTCCCATCCCTCTTACCTTCCTCAAGTTGCTTTTGGGTTTTCTGTAGCCGGATGAGCACTTCAGTTTCGTCTCTACCAGTGACGACAAGATTTAGTTCGCCTTTCTGGACTCCAAGATTATTCGAGAGTTGTTCGAGGGCATGATGAGACTGACTGTTTTTGGGGCGAAGAGTTGATGGGGAGAAGTCCGCATGAGGGAATCCCTTCAAGATCAATGCACTCAGGCAGACGATCACCATGGTGATAGCCATGAGTTCTCCGAACTTAATGAAACGGGGTGACGAGAAAAGACGATCAACCTTCGAGGAAGGAAGGGGTCGCCCAGAACTCCGAAACTTAATGCAAAGTGGCGTAAAGACCCCAAGCATCACGATGACTCCGACACAAACCCCTATACCAACCATGTTCCCAAGTTGAGAAAGGCCCGGAAGACTGCTCAGATTCAGCGAAAAGAAGGCCGCAGCGGTGGTGCTTGATGTCCAAAGGATGTTCCGGAGGCATTTCCACTGTAACTCACGAACGCTTCCAGAATGTCGTAGGGACTGCTGGTAGATAAAGTACCCATAATCGACACTAAGACCTATCATCACCGATGCGAATCCAGCGCCTATTGCGGTGAGTTGGTTAAGGAATAACCCAGCTGTGGCAAGAGAAACGAGAAAGATCAACTGAAGCAGCAAAAGGAGCCAACGAAGTGGCGAGATCTCTCGATAACAGATCCAAAAAAGGAATGTGATGAGCGCCATGGTGGTAACAGCCGAGGTAACCATGTCCCATTGCATTCCTGTCGATATCTCGGCAACAAATGCAGGCTCACCTGTAAAGCCGAGTTGCACATCCTTTCCAACGACTGCTGCCGTGGCGACTCCGCTGATTTTCTTGATCCATTCAGCTGTCTCTTTGTAATTCGAGAATGTCTTGGGAGACTCTACATAAACAACACGGAATCTCCCATCTGGGGATGAGAATGCTGATCGCTGCGAAGAACTGAGTGCTGAGTTCTCCATGAGCGAAGACGAGAGCCGATACGGATCCCAACTCAGTAAGGCCATATCGCGTGGTGAAATCGAGTCGGTCAGATCTTGTAGTGTCGTCTTTAAGGTTTCTTCAGCCTGAGCAGGCCCAAGGCTGGCAATAAGACCATCAGTTTTTTCTGATGATTGATTGATCAACAAGAAGCTCAGGCATTCCGCAAGAGTTGCGGGGTTTTTCTCCCAAGGAGGAGCATCAATAACCCGACTGACTAGACTTGGGTTGCTTGATAAAGCTTCCGATACCCTATCCGCTGAGGTACTTGCTGACTCTGCATCGGAAGCATCAATGGTAATTATCAGTTCATTTGGCAGGGCAAAGTTCCTTAGGAAAAGAGAGAGCCCCTCAACCTGATGAAGTTGGGAAGGAAGCAGGCGTAGGATGTCGACGTTGAAACTGATTTTCGACAATCCCAATGCGATGTAGGCAGTTGCGCCTAGGCATAGCAAAATCCAAAGTGCTTTATTTCTTTTCATCGCTAATCCTGAATCCAGTCAGATTGTACCCGAAGAGATGAGGATCCAACTTTTGGTTAGTTTTTATATCTGTGAAGTCGTTGCGGATGGATGATCCATCGCGAGTCAGGAACTCCAGCCGGATCCACTGTCCTGTTTGAGAGTTAAAATCCAATCTGATTGCGGTAAGTCCACGGACCTGTTCGGTGTTTTTTGGAATAAACTCGACATGGAATATACCCGCTGAGTTCTCAGTTCTAAGAATCCGGACTTCTCGTTGAAAATCATCAAAGTCTCCATTTCCAGGAAGAGACATCATCCCAAATGCTTCGCTGGTGTCAGTACCGCCAATTGATGATGAGCGGATCTTTTTAGAAGCAGTCTTTTTGAATGGTTGGATGACAGTTATTTCAGTTGGAGTTCCTATAACGATTGTTTTTGGTGGAGTTCCAAGCTCCCAGCGGAAGAACTGTTGGGGTTGTATCCAGAGCTTTCCGTGACTGATGAGTGGATCGCGTAGGGTCTTTAACGACCGGCTTTGAGTAAAATCAGCAGATAATGTATGAATCGACTTCTGTAAGGCGATCATGGCTCTCAGTGGTGAAATGTCTCCAACCGACTCTTTTTGAGTATCTCCGAGCAGGTTTACTGACAGGGTCAGGAGAAGTATCAGCAAGAGCATACCTTTAGGTGATACAAAAGGATTCATCCGTTTTTCAGTTAGCTCTATCTCATGAAGATGCTGAGCTTATTTGGCGACTCAGCATCAAACGACCTCTCGCAACAACCTTGTCTCCCACATGGCATTCTGCTTCTACCTGAACGAGATGCCCAAATGATTTAATGATCGCCACGCTACTCCTGAGTGTATCTCCCGGATAGACAGCAGCAACAACCCGGAACTGGTCAATGCTCGCAAGGAACATCGGCTCGTGTTGTTCCTTGGAACCGTGCATAATAAGAATACCTGCTGCCTGGGCGGCACATTCTACAAGAAGAACCGCGGGTAGTAATGGGTTATCCGGAAAGTGATCAGCAAAAAATGGTTCTGTTCCATCAAACGTCTTCCATCCGATTCCACAATCTGCACTAGACTTCTCGAAGCGGTCTGCAAACCGAAAACCGGGTCCATGCGGAGTGAGGGAGCTCTGGTTCATGAGATTGTAGTAGCGGGATTCAAGCTCGACCCGGATGATGCAGTGCATCCAAGTGAAGAGAAATGATACCATTGATCGGGCTTTTCCATAAACATCGGGATCAACGACTTGGCAATCTGCCGTGTGTAGTGGGCGAGACTTTGCTCCCTGCCCTCTGGTAACCATTTGGGATAAATCGGCGGTTGTGCCGTGATTTGGAACTTTCCATCACTTTGGGTTGTTACCCCCACAGGGATAATGGGACACCCGGAGATAAGAGAAATAAGAACTGGGGCCCCCGAAAACAGCATGTGCCCATAGGGACACTCCACAGGTATGGAGTTACTGTTGTTGTAAGGTCGGTCTGCAAGCATTGCTACGAATCCGCCATTTCGGAGGGTTCTAGCAATTTCAACAACTGAAAAGGCATCATCCCCTACCACAATGGTGTTGACCCCCCATCTTGCCCTGAAATCTGTCCGCCATTGGGTCAGTCCCGGCGAGGGCTCGGGCTGAGTCAACGCAGTCATAGGGAAATCCATTTGCCTCATCACGAGTCCTCCAAGCTCAAAGAACCCAAGGTGACCGGTCACTAGAAGACAGCCTTTTCCATCGTCATGTGCCTGTTTGAGAAATTGGAAACCCTCTTTTTTTGCCAAAAGGCTTAATACCTTTTCAGGCTGGATAGCAGCCAACTCACCGTAGATGGAAAAGCATTCCGCCTGGTTCATGAGTAGCCTGCAGGCAGTATGAAAAGAGGCTTTCTCTGGTGCCAAGAGAGCAATATTTGAGCGGATCGCCTTTACCGTTGCTGGATGAGTCAGAGCGTATGCAAGGCCTATACCTCGAGCAATAAATCTACCCAGTTCTTTCCCGACTATTCGCCATGCAAAAAGAACAAACTCGAACCACCATGCATTGTAGAGGAATCGGTAAAAACGCCTGCCTCTGTAATCACGATCCTGTCTGTTCATAGACATCGGAAAAATCAAAAGTCCGCGAGACAGCTCAAGGATTCATATCCTCAATCACCTCAGTGAGGTAATTGCTGGAGCAATCGGCAAAAAGCGTTGGATTTTGCAGATCACATGAAAAGCATCACGCCGAATTCGATCGGTAAGCCTAGGATGAGCATCTCCCCCTACGAGGCGGCCAATGCTTTCAGGAATCTTCATGAACGATGAGGGGTTCATAAATACCTCAAATCCTGCGCGGTCGTAAAATGCTCTGATGATGCGAGCGTACTGGTTCATCCAGCCTGTGATTTCACGCGTATACGAGAACCTTTCCCATCTGGTTAGGAATCGATCACGTGCTTCAGCATGATTAATAAGATCAGATGCGCGCATAGCGGACTTTAATGCCAGCATCACACCGGATGAGAATATGGGATCAACAAATCCAGCAGCATCCCCGGTGAGAATCACTCTTTCAGAAGCAAATGATGAAAACTTCCAGCTGTAGTCACCTGTTACTGCAAGTGGAGTAATGGGAGTGGCGCCGTGCATGCGTGCCTTTACCTCGGTGTTTGCTTGAACTGCCTGATTAAAGATCGCTTTGAGTGAATCAGGAGATCCTCCTTTCATTTGCTCTGCAGGTAGAACGAGGCCTACTGAAGTACGATTTCCTGCAAGTGGTATTAACCAAAACCATCCTTCCGCCAATCGTGCTATAGTAATATGCCCTTCTGCTTTTCCACTGTTCCGAAAAACACCTTTGAAGTGGCCGTATATTGCTACTCTCCGATGCTTTTGTGTGCTCTTTCTCTTCAATCCAACGCGACTGCCTGCAAAAGAGTTTCTTCCACTAGCATCAATAACCCAGCGACTTGAAATACTCTGCGGGCCATTAGGGCCAGTGCATTCTAGTTCAATCCTTTCAGGATTATTCTGAATCAGATCCTGCACTCTTGTCTGTTCCAAAACCTCACACCCCAGGTCTCGTGCGTGGTTCAACAAGAGGTGATCAAATTGAGAGCGTTCAACCTGATAAGTATATTCCCTGGACTGACCGAGATTTTTGGCGAACCAAAAGCGCTGAAGTCTGCTTCCGTCCCCTGTAGAGAATTCGGCACCGTATTTACGAAGGAACACAGCCTGTTCCATCTTATCCCAGACACCAATCTCACGTAGAAGATCATTCCCATGAGGAAGCAGCGACTCACCAACCGTAAATCTAGGAAATGATTCCTTTTCCAGAATCAATACCCGTTTTCCGCTTTTAGCAAGTTGTGCCCCTGCGGCAGATCCCGAAGGCCCCCCACCGATGATTGCTACATCGTATAAAGTGTTCGATCCCATGGTCAGTTGATTGCGGACTGCCGTACAGCAACTGCTTTCAGGACCCAGTCTCGAAGAACTCCCAGACTCTGAAGAGCATCTCGCGCTGCAGTAGGGTCTCCGATGATGACGCCGTACTGTTTTTCAACAGCGATGATAATCTGTAGAGCATCCAGGGAATCGAGGCTAATCCCTTCAGGACCAAAAAGAGGGGTCTCTTCTGAAATCGTTGAGAGATCTACTTTGACCATGCAGTTCTCGACAAGAATCGTCTTTAGGGCATCGATGGTTATTTCCGACATACAATGGCTGTCACTATAACAGCCGACACCCCCCACCGGACAAGGAAAGATCAGATCAGATTGAGGCTCGGTATTGTGGTGGTGTACCCCTCTTCATGAAGCCCCTTCAGAAGTGATTCAAGTGTTCTGGCTCTTGTTCCTGGCCTCATGTTTTTCAGGGAGCTTTCATGGAGCAGGATGATGGCACCAGGTTTTACAGAATGCATGATTCTCTGAATTACTGCCTTGGGGTCCCGTGGAACACCATCAAATCCTGAGGCGGACCAACCGACAAAGCTTAAGCCGGCGTCTTCAACGGCACGATGAAGTAAGGGATTTGCAAGTCCAGCAGGTGCTCGAAACTGGATAGGGGATAGCCCCGAGGCATTTTGGATCAGACGGCTACATTCACTGATCTCCGATGAAGCCCTGCTTCTGGTGGTAGCCCAAAAAGTGCCTGCTGAATGGCTGTATGTGTGATTTTGAAGAGAGTGGCCGGATGAATGGATGGCGATGGCAAGTTCGGGGTGTTTCGCTATTTGCTGACCGATACAGAAAAAAGTCGCCAAGGCATCATGCCGGGAGAGTACATCGAGCATTTCGAGTGTATTTTCTGGCGTAGGTCCATCATCGATGGTCAGCCAGACCTGCCGATCTTCGGGAGCAAATCGAGTAACCACCTGTCCGTACAAAGAACAATTTCGAAGAAGGGAAGGGATCAGCAAGACGGCTCCGCTACCAACCGCGAGAATGCTGCTTGTCGCGGCAGCTCCAGCCAGACCTGTCTTAATCGCCCCAAATCCTAAAGCTCCTGCTGAGACGTAGCCAATTCCACGTCTCTGTTTTGGAGTGAGATAATTCACTGGGATTTGAGAGCCCTCCGGTATCGCAATCGAAGCAGCCTTGGGATCATGGTAAAGGCGATAAGAGCAAGCTGAGTATGTACGTAAACGAGTAGCAGGTTGTCCCTTACGTACTTGAAGTGCGTCACACCTCCTTGTGTCTTCTTCTTGTAGGTGACTGGCGTATCAAGATTTAGCGGCGGAATGCCCATCCAATAGAGCCTGACGGCAAGCTGGGTATCAAAGTCAAAACGTCTTCCTCCCTTAATGCTGCGCATAACTTGTAAGGATGGTTCGATCGGGTAGACACGAAAGCCATACAAGGAATCTCGTACGCCTCCCCAAAGTGTCTCGAGGTTCGTCCACCAGTTACCCACCAATCGTCCATTGACCCGAAGGGCAGGCGCCTCCGCAGAAAAGATCGGAACTCCTAGAATCATAGCCTCAGGATGCAGGCGAGATTGATCCATAAAGCGCCGAAGATCCGCTGCAGCATGCTGGCCATCAGCATCAAAGACTGCTGCATGTGTGAATCCTCGCTCTTGAGCATGGTACATACCTGTGATGACTGCAGCGCCCTTGCCGAGATTGCTGCCGTGCCTGAGGATAATCAGTCCTTGATTAGACTCCTGGCACCCTTTCAATCCATCGAAGCTGCTGTCTGTAGAACCATCATCGACTACGATCACGCTCTCCCAGTTCTGTAGGGCTTCGAGAACTGTCTTTTTCAACAGATCGCCGCTGTTGAAACTAGGTATAATGACGCAATGGGAATGCTCGAGTGTCTTCATTTTGTATCCGTGGTACGCGAGACTCCGACACCACTGCTCATCAGGTTCATGCGAAAATAATTCTCTATCTCAGATGAAAGCTCCCGAGGAGAAAGGTCTTTTGTGGTATGAAAAACCTTGCCGGCACTGATCTTGAATAAAAGAGGGACCCTTGATCGGGAGGGTTTTATGAAAGAGAATTCGCTGCCGAAGTAGTTCGAATCACACTCGATGAATACCGTTTGTATTGGGGCTCCAGCGCGGATAGCCGCTAAGGCATAGGAATGGTAAAAGCGGCCTAGGGGCAGAGTTCGGGTGCGTGTTCCCTCGGGAAAGATCAAAATGTTTGCACCTTCTGCCAGCCTCGTCTGGCAGGTTTTGATCATACCCAAGGGGCTGTCATTAAGAATGAAGTTACAGAGTCGTGCGGCGCCAACGGTGAGTGGGTTTGCGAGAAGCTTAGCATTGATCACACAGTCAGTCTGCATGACTTTGGACATGATCAGTATGGCATCAATCATCGAGGGATGATTCGGCGCGATAATCCGTCCCCTCCACGATGAGGCGTCATCGAAGCCGACAAACTCAGTACGTATAAGTCCCCAGGATTCGAGCAGGGTGATATATTTGAGTGATCCAAGTCCCAGACGAAGGCGTTCCTTAGAGGGATCATGCTTTTTGAGACCGGTGAGGATCATGATCTGCCACCGAACCCCCAAAAGAAGTGCCGTAACGATAAAATATAGGTGAGCACCCTTCTGTTTGAGATTCCCTAGAAGCGTGAGGTGAATTCTCGAGTCTGCAGCAACATGGCCGAGGGGTTCGTTCTTGAACTGGGGCTCACCGTTTTCCATGATTCATTGCTAGGCTAGTTGCTCGCTCAGAATTTTTCCATCCCAGTCACAGCTGATTCACAACAAGATAAAGACAAAGAGCTTACATCCGGTTCTGATGTGCTTTTTTGAGAGTTTCCCATGACCCAACGTCGTGAATACATCAAGGCGATCGCGCAATCGTTTTCAGGAGGACGATGGCTTCAAGGGTACATCCAGGGTAAGCTCTCCGCCGACCCCGTGTTCGACGCTGGTCTTCAAGCTGTGGTTAATCACCCTGGCAAGGTAGTCGACTTAGGATGCGGTTTGGGTCTCTTTGGTTTATGGTTAAGAATCAATGGTTCTAATGGCGAATATCGGGGTTGTGACCTTGATGAGTGGAAGATTGCAGCGGGTTGCAATGCTCGGGACTCTTTGGGATTTCAAGATCTTCGCCTCGACTGTCATGACCTTGAGAGTTTTTTACTGACTGAGGCTAAAACCATCTGCCTGTTTGATGTTTTCCATTACCTGCCGATCGCATCTCAGAATAAGTTGATCAAGCGACTAGCTGAGGCGACAAGGCATGGGTCACAGGTGCTAATCAGAACTGGCGTGACCGGCCGTGGTTGGCGTTCATTTGCCACATCAATCCAGGAGTGGTGGATTAGATCAAGTGGCTGGATTCGCGGTGGACGGGTTACCCTTCCTGACCTTGTTTACCTTACCCACAGTTTTGAGGAGCTAGGATGCAATGTTGAGTCTGTTGCCCTTTCCGGCAGAACACCCTTCAGCAGTTACCTCTTGAAAGTCTCTTCGCGGCATTAAACCCGGGCGCAGCCATCAAAGTGGTCACAACAGCCATCAGGACAAGCATGGTAAAAAGTGTTGGAGTAATCAACCCAGCCTGAAGTCCTATATTCAAAAGAATAAGTTCCATAAGCCCGCGCGCATTCATTAGTGATGCAATAGTGAGCGCATCGGAATGAGTCTTTCCACAAAAGCGAGCAGCTCCATAGCATGCACCGAGTTTTGCGGCTACTGCGGCCAGAACTAGGCACAAGCATATCAGCCACAGTGAGGGAGAGTTCAGCAGTGAAAAACGAGTGTTCAATCCTGAATAGGTGAAGAAGAACGGGAGCAGTAGCACCGTGGTAACAGGACTAATACGCTCTGCAGTTTTTTCTGCTGCCCCTCCTCTTGGCACAGCGAGCCCTAGAATGAATGCACCAAATACAGAATAGAGACCGATCAGATCAGTAAACCAGGCACATAAACCCAGAAGAAGCATCAGTACCCCAAGCAGCGCAGAATCGTTTTTCTGATCTCTGAAGTAGTGGTGAAGGACAGGGCTAATCAACTTCAGGCAAAATAATGTATAGAGCAGGCCACCACCTAGAGCCGCTGCAACAAGCATTGGGTTTCCAGAAACGCACCCCAACACAGTCGCAAGGAGCATCCAAGCAACAACGTCATCAAAGCTACCAGCAGCAAGAGCAACCGTTCCTGCGGTTGTGCCCTTCAATCCATTTTCAAGAATGATCCTCGCAAGCATGGGGAATGCCGTAATGGACATAGCAGCACCGATAAAAAGTACAGCCATAGCTAGGGAGACATGCGGCGTGAAGTACCCCCCCTTTTGCTCCAGCCAAAAAGCAATGAAACCTGCTAAGACAAAAGGTGCGATTATACCTGCTGCTGAAACTAGCGCCGCAGTTCTCAGATGTGCGCGAAATACATCTGTCCGGAATTCCAATCCTACCACAAACATGTAGAGAGAGAGCCCAAGCTGAGCCACTGCAAACAGGACAGGGCGAGATGCTGTAGAGAATACGGCCTGAAAGAGATCTGGGGCAATAATACCAAAAAGCGATGGGCCCAGGAGAACACCTGCAATCATCTCTCCAATCACAGGGGGCTGACCAATCCTTCGCATAACGCCACGGCAGACCCCGCATGCAGCCAATATCAAGGAAAGCTGTAGAAAAAACTGTGCGGCACTAGCTGTAGGGTTATTCATCTTAAAAGGAGCAAAGGATCAGCATCCTAGGATTAATTATTGAGTGGGAGCATCGAACTAGATGATTGCATATTTCTGATCCGTCGCAGATTCACCCAAAACCCATCGGTCCATATTTTTTAACACTCCTCGACTGAAGGGAGATGAGGTCGTAAAGCCCGAGGCCATACCTGCCATGTTCATGCTCATAAAAGACTCCATAAATCCAAGAGGTAGGTAGTGATATTGGTTCTGGAACGCTTTACCTGCATCATGAAGTTCAAAGATCCTGCCGGTATAGAAATAGGAGATGAGATCCATCCATGATCTCAATTCCTCAGTCACTCGTTGAGAGTATCGCTCCAAGGCCACTCGAATTGGAAATCTCTCTAGCTCCTTGCATAACTGCAGAGCAGAGTTCATGGCCACCATCATTCCTGGAGATAGCATGGGATCCACAAAACCAAACGCATCACCAACAGCTGCCCAGTTTTCACCACTCCCACGATTAGCGATCAGTTGGTAGTTTCCATACGTGCGAACCTCAGAAACTCTTTTGAGGTCTTTGGATTCCTGACTCAGTACGGGATCTCTTCTGATCGCCGCATCAAGTCGTTCAGCTGAAGAAGTCCCAAGTTCAGCGGCGTTTTTCTGGGACATGACAACACCCACCGACATTTTATCCCTCAATGGGATTCTCCAGGCCCAGCCACTCGAAAGTCGGTTGATCCTAACCTGACCTGAAGGTGTCTCAGGAAAGAAACCGTGAAAATGAGCAAAGAAAGCCACATCACGGCGCGGGCCAGTCTCAGATTGAATATTCAAAAGCTTCGAACTCATCCTTCGCCTACCAGAAGCATCAATAATCAGATCTGGTTGCACCCCTTGCCATGCTTTCACTCTTTCAAGTGCATCTGGCGACAACAAGAGTCTGTCTCCTGAAGACTGCAATTCTGCCTTAATGTCGACCTTGATGGCCCCCAACTCCAAAGCTCGATTTTGCAGCAGATTGTCAAAAGCTGGCCTAGGAACATTATAGGCATACTGGGGATTCTTCCTTGGCAATGAGGTAAAGCTAAAAGCGAACTCCTTTCCCCCTCCTGGATAGAATGAAACACCTGGCTTGAGAACGCTGATTGCTGCAACCCTCTCCTCAATACCTAGCTTGCGGAGGATCGGTATTACGCCTGGTACCAAGGACTCGCCTGCAAGAGTATTGGGACGCCCTCCCTGGTCGAAAATGAAGACACTATGGCCACGTTCAGCGAGCAAGGCAGCAGCAACACTGCCAGACGGCCCACCACCGATAACGGCAATTCTCATACTCATACCCTTTTGATTTTCCCAGTTGGTGTTTTTGGTATGGAACCTACAAAACGGAATTCAATCGGCAGTTTGTACCTGGCCAGGTGTTTTCTGCAATGCATCGAAAGGGTTTTGACCTGAACATCTTCTCCAACTGCTTTCACAATCTCGGCAACGGGAACCGATCCAAAAGTAGGATGGGGGGTTGCAATTACCCTAGATTCTAAGACCCCTGGAACAATATTGATGCACCTTTCAACCTCTTCGGGAAAGAATTTCATTCCCCCCACATTGATGATCGTCCTTGATCGACCAAGAATGGAGACATATCCGTCAGAATCCATTCTAGCGATATCCCCGGTACTCAACCATCCGTCAGGGGCAGTCACCTGCTCTCTCGTCTGCCAGGGATCAATATAGGCGTCGAACATCCCGGGACCTTTCAAAAAAAGCTCTCCTTGAATGCCAGCTTCTACTGCTACCCCGGCTGCATCGCGAATCTCTACATCGAAACCGGGCAATGGGCGCCCCACAGAAGAATCCCTTAACCCATCATCGGAATTATTGATAAAAGGCAGCCCGACTTCCATGACTCCCAATGCTTG
>Ga0114962_10002589_pt1 | contig 14968 bp, 8 predicted proteins | sample C_130820_MF_Meta_FD_87017 | JGI IMG/M metagenome (GOLD analysis project Ga0114962, IMG submission 87017) | Freshwater microbial communities from Lake Croche, Canada to study carbon cycling - C_130820_MF_MetaG | ecosystem: Environmental > Aquatic > Freshwater > Lake | place: Lake Croche, Canada...
CAAGAAGAACCAGAAGAACCTGCATCTTTTTGCCGGCACCTTGCTAGACACCCGCCCTCTGGATCTCGCCGGGCAACTCGAATGCGGCCACGGTCGCATCGAACAGCGCAACCTGCGCGTCGCTCCTCTTGATTCGGCCATCAGCTCCTTTCCCCACGCACGCCAAGTGCTGAGTTGCACCCGCATTTACACTTCCAAGAACGGTGGTGAGGACAAGACCGAAACCCGTTACTTCATCACCGGTTAGCCAGCGTCCAAGGCACAACATCTGGGGCCTCGCGGCGGCTCTTTATTCCATAGTCCATTGGGGTCAGTCCCGCTTTTCGAGCGTGATGTTGTGGAAGTGGGTACGAATGCTCGAAAAGCGGGACTGACCCCATCGGCTTCCAAGTTGCGGGATTGACCGGCAAGGCCCCGCCAGTCATAGGCAGCGGCCCACGGACGGTTGAGGATCTCACAGGCTGAAGAGTGTGCGGCAAGATGCCGCACACAGCCGCCGGGATGCCGGCACTCCCCCCACGCTCCACGCCACGGTGGGCAAGCCCGCCTCCCCCAGGCGGAGGCGAGCCACCGCACTCCCTGGAGGATTATTGGTGTGGTGCGTCAGCGGCCGAGGGCGAGGCGCAGGAAGGGGGCGGTGCGCGAGGTTTTGGAACTGAGGATTTTTTCGGGGGGGCCCTGGGCGACGATTTTTCCACCGGCCTCGCCGGCTTCGGGCCCGAGGTCGAGGATCCAGTCGGCTTCGGCGGCGATGGCCATGTGGTGCTCGATGACCACGACGGTGTGGCCTTCATCGACGAGGCGGTGAAGCACATCGATGAGGCGTTGGACGTCTTGCTGGTGGAGGCCGACGGTGGGTTCCTCGATGAGATAGAGGTTTTTCGCTTGGACCGTTAGGCCGGCGAGTTGGGATTTGACGGAGCGGCCTTTGGTGAGTTCTGACACCAGTTTGATGCGCTGGGCTTCGCCGCCACTGAGGGTGGGGCTGGGCTGGCCGAGTTGCAAATATCCGAGGCCGGTATCGGCCATGAGTTTGAGGGGGGCGGCGATGCGGGGTTGGGAGTCGAAGAAGGCGGCGGCTTCGTCGATGGACATGGCGAGGACTTGGCCGATGGTTTTGTGGCGGAACGTCACCTCGAGGGTTGCGGGATTGAAGCGCTCGCCATTGCAGGTTTGGCAATGGACCCAGGTGGAGGGCAGGAAATCCATCTCGAGCCTGATGCGGCCGTTGCCCTTGCAATCCGGGCAGCGGCCGCCATCGGTGTTGAACGAGAAGCGCGAGGCGTCGAAGCCACGCATGCGCGCTTCCGGCAATTGGGCGTAGAGCGCGCGGATGTGATCGAGCACCTTGACGTAGGTGGCGGGGCAGGAACGCGACGTCTTGCCAATCGGCGATTGGTCCACTTCATAACAGGCTTTGATTTTTTCAAATCCGGCAGCCGAGGTGAAAGCTGCGGATTTGGGGGATTTCGCCGAGCCGGCGGCGGCCGCTGCCACCGCTAGGCACGAGTGCATGAGGGTGGACTTGCCGGAGCCCGAAATGCCTGTTAGGACGGTGAGCCGGCCGAGGGGAATGGCGGCGTCGAGGTGTTTGAGGTTGTGCGCCCGGCAACCTGTTAGGGTGAGGAATGGATGGGTTTTTGGCAGCGGGCGGCGGCTGCCGCGCAGCGGATGGCTGAGCGGGGTGGTGAGGGCGCGGAGGGTGGGGGAGGCGGCTAGCGCGGCCGCCGATTTTTTGTTAGTCGAGCGTTCACGGGATTTCGGCGTGACGCCAGGGCTCCCCGTTGAAGAGGATGTGGGCGGTATGCCAAAATCAGCCGGCTGGAAGCCGGCGCTCCCCCCGACCACAGGTCCCTGATAGACGACCTCGCCGCCGAAGCGTCCGGCGCCGGGGCCAAGGTCGATGAGGTGATCGGCGGCGGCGATGGTATCGGCGTCGTGCTCGACGATGATGAGTGAGTTGCCTTGATCGCGCAGCTTGATCAAGGTTGTTAGGAGGGCGGCGTTGTCGCGGGGGTGGAGGCCGATGGTGGGTTCATCCAAGACATAAAGCACGCCGCGCAGGTTGGAGCCGAGTTGGGCGGCGAGGCGGATGCGTTGGGACTCGCCGCCGGAAAGCGTGTTGCCGGAGCGGTCGAGTTGGAGGTAGCCGAGGCCGACCTCCTGGAGGAAGGCGAGGCGCTGGCGGATTTCCGGGAGGATATCGCGGGCGATGAGGTTGCTGCGGTCTTCCGAGAATGTTAGATCATGGAAATGCGCGGCGGCATGATGAATGGACAAGCGCGAGATATCGGCGATGGGGGTATGGTTTAGAGTGACGAGCGAAGCGGTGGGATTGAGACGGGTGCCTTGGCAGGCGGGGCAGGCGACGAGTTCGACGTCATCCATGCGTTCGATTGAGCGGTCGGCATCGAGTTCGGCAGCGAGCATCGAATCGAAGCGCGAGAGGTCGAGCACCTGGCGGCGTTTGGGGACGCGGCCGTGGCCGCGGCAGGTGGGGCACCAGCCGTGGGGCGAGTTGAATGAGAACAATCGCGGATCGAGTTCTTCAAACGAGCGGTTGCAGCAGGGGCAACTGGCGTGGGTGGAGAGCAAGGTGAGCTTGGCCTCGGGAGAGCGGAGTTTGATGAGGCCCTTGCCGATGGTTAGGGCTTGTTGGATGAGGGATTGGAGAGTTTGAGGGGCGGCGGGGGCGGATTCCCTTCGGGCGGGGCTTGGCTTGGAAGAGGATTTCGGCGGGACGCCAAAATCAGCCGGCCCGTCTTCGCTTGCGGCTGCGCGCGGGGGGACCAGGAAGCCGGCGCTGCCCTTGGTTAGGGCGGCGACCTCGACGTCGATGGTGTGTTCTTTGAAGCGTTCGAGGCGTTTGAAGTTTTCGCTATGGACGAGTTTGCCATCGACTAGGAGGCGGGCGAAGCCATGCTTGGAGGCCCATTCGGCGACCTCGGTGTGGAAACCTTTGCGGGCGCGGATGAGCGGGGCAAAAATCGATACGGGGCCCTTTTTGAGCTGGGCACGCAGGACGTTTTCAATGGCGCTCAACGATTGCTTTTCGACCGGCACTTGGCAGTCGGGGCAGTGCAGAGTGCCGAGTTTTGAATACAGCAGGCGGATGAAATTCCATAACTCGGTGACGGTGGCTACAGTGGATTTGCCGCCGCCCTGCGACACCCGTTGTTCGATGGCCACCGTCGGCGGCAGGCCGGCGAGTTGGTCGATTTCCGGCTTTTCCAATTGTTCGGCAAACTGTCTGGCGTAAGCCGACATCGAGTCGAGGAAGCGGCGCTGGCCCTCGGCGAAAAGGATGTCGAAGGCGAGGGTGGATTTGCCGGAACCGGAGAGGCCGGAGATGACCACCAGGCGGTCGCGGGGAATGTCCAAGGAAATGTTCTTGAGGTTGTGGTGGCGCGCCCCGCGCAGCGAGATTGAGTTAGTGAGAGGATCTTGAATTTTGAATTCTGAATTTTGGATATTGGATGACGACAGCTCTGCCGCCTGGCTGGCCTTGCCGGCAGAACGCTTGGGCACCTTGAGCGGGGGCAGGCCCAACGCCTCGCGCAGGAATTGGGCGGTGGGGCTGCGGGTCTCGGCCACCATTTCGGGTGGACCGTGGGCAACCAGCTGGCCGCCGTGCACGCCGGCCTCGGGACCGAGATCGAGAATCCAGTCGGCGGATTTGATCACGTCGAGGTTGTGCTCGATGACCAGCAGCGAGTGGCCCGCCAGCACCAGTTGTTGGAATACTCCTAGCAAATTTTCGATATCCGAGAAATGCAGGCCGGTGGTGGGTTCATCGAGTATGAGGAGTTTGTTAGTTGTGTTAGAAGTGCGGGCTGGAGCCGTAGCAGCCTCGGAAGCGGCGCCGAGGAGTTGGCAGAGTTTGAGGCGTTGGGCTTCGCCGCCGGAGAGGGTGTTGAGCGGTTGGCCGAGTTTGAGATAGCCGAGGCCGACGTCGAGGAGCGGTTGCAGGGAAGTGAGCGTCTGGTGGATCAGGCGCGTGTGTTTGGCGGGGGTGGCGCTGCTGCTGGCGGCGAAGAATGCAACGGCGTCGCTGACCGTTAGATCGAGGACTTGGGCGATGGATTTATCGCGCCAGAGGTAGTCGAGGGTGGAGGATTTGTAGCGGCAGCCGTTGCAATCCGGGCAGGCGACGTACAGGTCGGAGAGAAATTGCATTTCCACTTTTTCAAAACCATTGCCAGAGCAGCGGTCGCAGCGGCCATCGCCGGAATTGAAGGAAAAGAAGCCGGGTTTGAGCTCGGCGGCCTTGGCGGCATCGGTCTCACAAAACAATTGGCGGATAGTTTCGAAGGCACCGAGGAAAACCGCCGGGGTCGAGCGCGGGGTGCGGGCGACCGGTGATTGATCGACGAGTTCCACGCCGCCGAGGTACTGGGTGCCGAGAAGTTGTTTGAGCGGGGCGGGGTCGCCCTCGCAGTCCTGGCCGAAATGCTTGGCGAGGTTCAGATAGAGCACGTCGCGGGCGAAGGTGGACTTGCCGGATCCCGACACACCGGTGAGGCAGACAAAGAGGCCGAGCGGAATGTCGACGTCTAACTTTTGCAGGTTGTGCACGGTGGCGCCGCGGATCGCGAGGACTTGCTTGGTGGGTTGGCGGCGCTTGGCTGGCACCGGGATGAATTTTTCGCCGGTGAGCCAGGGCAGAGTGCCAGTGGCGGAAGCCGTGGCTCTGGTCTTGCGGCGGGCCGTTGCCACCACGGGGCCTTGATAGATAAGTTGTCCGCCGAACGATCCTGCACCGGGGCCGAGGTCGATGAGGTGATCGGCGGCGGCGATGACGGTGGCCTCGTGTTCGACGACCACGAGGGTGTTGCCCTTGTCGCGCAGGCCGTGCATGATGGCGACGAGGCGGTGGATATCGCGTGGGTGGAGGCCGACGGTGGGTTCATCGAGAACGAACAGCGTGCCGGTTAGAGATGCGCCTAAGCAGGTGGTCAGGTTGACGCGCTCGACCTCGCCGCCGGAGAGGGTGCGGGTGGCGCGGTCGAGCGTGAGATAGCCGAGGCCCACTTGCGTGAGATAGGTGAGGCGCGAGGTGATCTCAGTTAGGACCAGGTTGAGCGTGGCGTCCGAGGCGGCGGGAAGGCCGTGGAACCAAGCTAGCAAGTCGGCGACGGGCATGGCCCACAATTCGGGCAGGGTGAGACCGTTGATTTTGAAGCAGAGGGCTTCGGGTTGGAGGCGTTTGCCGCGGCAGTCGGCGCAGGTGGTGTAGGAGCGGTAGCGGGACAGGAAAACGCGCACGTGCATTTTGTAGGCCTTGCTTTCCATCCAATCGAAGAAGCCCTTGATGCCGTACCACTTGCCGGCGCGCCACAGTTCGTCGGCGTTTTCAAGATCAGTGAGGCTGGTTGATTTACTATCGCCATAGTAGATCCACTCACGGGTGGCGGCATCCAGATCTTCCCACGGGGTGTGGATGTTGATGCGCTGCTCTTGGCAATGGCGCAACAGGTCGCGCTGGCATTCGTCGCCGCGCTCGCCTTGAAACGGCTTGATGGCCCCTGCGGCGAGTGAGAGGCTGGGATCGGGGATGGCCTTGTCGAGGTTGATGCCGATGACGCGGCCGAAGCCGCGGCAACTCGGGCAGGCCCCGAGCGGGTTGTTGAACGAAAATAGAGCGGGAGTGGGCGGGCGAAGGGTGAAGCCGGTACGCGGATGGGTCCAGGTGTTGGTGAAGGATTGCACGGGGCCGGGCTTGGCCGGCGGGGTGGGGGGCTGGGCCGGCACGATGGCGGCACTGCCCTTGCCTAACTGAAAGGCGGCTTCGAGGGCCTCGAGGAGGCGCGACGCGTGCTCCGGGGTCACGGTGAGGCGGTCCTGGATGACCTCGACCGGCGATGTTAGGCTTTTAATTGCGGCGGGTAATGGCTCATCGGTGCGGAAAATTTGCTGTTTGATGAGGACGCGCAGGTAGCCCTGTGCGTTGAGGAATGGGAAGAGGGTTGCGCCCTGGGTGGCCGCTGGGATGGCCACAGGAAAGGTGATCAGGACGGCTTGGCCGGAGCGGTTGGCCAGCGCCCAAGCGGCGGCGGACTCCGGCGAATCCGGGCGGATCGCTTCGCCGGTCTGCGGGTCATGGCCGATGGCGAGGCGGGCGAAGATCAGTTTGAGGTAATCATTGATTTCAGTGAGGGTGCCGACCGTCGAACGGGTGGTGCGGACCTGGTTTTTTTGCTCGATGGCGATAGCGGGCGGAATTCCTTCGATGTGATCGACGGCCGGCTTGTCCATGCGGTCGAAGAATTGGCGAACGTAGGGCGAGAACGTCTCGACGTAGCGGCGCTGGCCCTCGGCATAGAGCGTGTGGAATGCCAGCGACGATTTGCCGGAGCCGGACGGGCCGGTGACGACGCTGAGTTTTCCGAGTGGGATTTCCAGGTCGAAGCCTTGGAGGTTGTGTTGGCGGCAGCCGCGGAGGGAAATGGCCGCATCCGCTTGGCGGGCTGGGCGTGAAGGCTTGGGCGGATGGTTGGAGGAGGGCGATGGACTCGGCACGGCGGCAGCTTAAGCTAGAATTGCCGCTGCGCCAGCGCAAGAAATCGCAGTCCTGAGTTGGTCAGCTACTCGCTTCAGTGCGGGTACAAGGTGATGCGCAGCCGGTCATAGTGGTCGTTTGGCTGAAACAACCAGCCGGGATGAGGCTCCACCACCTCATAGCCGGTCAACATGAACTCCGGCAGAAATTGGTTGCTGTTAGGCTCATAGTCCTCCTTGCCGGTGAAGTAGCCGCGGATCCGGTATTCGCAGTTGTTATCAAAGGCGTAGCGCTGGCCGTCGGGAGCATCCTCCGGCAAGCGGTCTGGGCTGGCGTGTTTGCGTTCCTTGAAGATAACCAGCTTGGCGCAACTCCACGGCTGACCAGGTTTTCTCAGGTAGCCCCAAAACCGCGTCTTCTCGACAAAGTAACGCCTGCCGTAGTAAAAATCTCCGCCAGCTTCACCGGTGATTTGCGCGGCGCGGGCCTCCAGTGTGGGGCCTCCCATATTGGGCGGTCCCAGCGAGGAAGTGCCGCATTGCGTCAGAGCGCAACACACTCCCGCGGCTGCGAGCAAGCGCGTGACAAAATTGAACATGGCTTGAGTCTAGCGCCCGCGCCGCGGCCCGGCAAGCCCGTAGATGCGCAAGGCAAGCCGCTGTTACAACCTTTCATCCAGCGGCTTGTCTGCCATCACCCAATCCTCAGCCAGCACCCGGGTGATTTGAAACTGCCAGCGCTCCGCGCCTGCGGCGGCCGGTGGCCGGCTGATTTCCAGGGTGACGCGAGCCCTCGCGCTCTCGCCATGTTGCCACAGCAACTCCATCGCCCGGTATTGGGCCGAGCCCATCTTGCAGTAACCCATTAAAACCTCCTCCGTATCGGGCGAAATGAGCCTGTAGGCCGCCCATTGGCTCTCATCCTTGAAGGGTCCGTTGTAATAGCTGTCTTTGCTCGCGCTCACTCGGACCTCGCCGGTTCCGGTGTCCTGATCTAATAAGGTTTTCCAAGACGGTTTGACCCATCGCGCAAATGCCGCGAAATCCAACTGCCACACTCCCATGGCATCTGGAGTCAGGATCGCCAGCCGTTTTTTTCCCTTGCTCCCCGTGTTAAAGGTCACCAGTACCCCTTCAAGTGACAGGCCGTTCTTATCAATGCTGCTCAACCAATCGTATTTCTTAATCTGTCCATCCTGCGCTTCAATCGTTTCCAGATAGCTCAGCACTTCCTTTGGGCTCATCGGGCCGGGGCGGATTCTGGCTGCCACTTGACCCGCATCCCGCACGGCTAGGGCGCTTTTGACCAGGGCCAGCGCCTCTTCGCGGCTTGGCGACTTAAACTTGGACGCCACCCTGACCCGTTCATCAGCGGCTACTGACTTGGTCTGGGGTGCGTCCTCGATATTGTGCGAGCGTGCCCAGAAGGTGAAAATTGCCCCCAATACCACCACCGACACCAGAGCAATCACGCCAGACCAGACAAGCAACTGCGAACTGCGGGGGCGCGACGTCAGGTATTCATCCTCATGCTGGCGCCGCCGACGCGTGCCCCGCCTGCCGTAGCCCGGCATCCTCGACACCCGCCCTAACGCTGGAGCCGTCCCTGGCTTGCGCGAATCATGCTCTACGGTGTGTACTCCGCGTTGAACGTCAGCTGGTTTCATCAGAATGGTGGGTTTTGGCCTTTGGGCTAGCTACCCCGACGGCTGTCTCAAGATTGCGCCCGGCCGAATGTGGCAAACCGCCACTCGGACCGCAAGGGCAGAAATTGGATTCCACCGACGGTCGGTTTCCGGCTTGCCACGCTATCCCGGCTGCAGCAACCTCCGGCCATGCCACGCATCCTCATCACCTTGGGCGATCCCGCTGGAATCGGCCCTGAAATCATCGATCTGGCACTGGCCTCGGGCGGTTTTCCCGCAGGTTTTGAATTTGAAGTTCTCGGTGATCGCCGCGCCGGCACCCCCGGTAAACCCGATGCCCGCTCCGCACAGGCGGCTCTCGACGCGCTCCACCAAGCGGCAGAGCGGCTTACCCAGCACACCGCCGATGCCGTGGTCACCGGCCCGGTTTCCAAGCAACGCCTGCAAGCCCTCGGTTTCCCCTTTCCAGGACAAACCGAGTTTTTTGCGGCGGCTATGGGTGTGGACGATTTCGGCATGCTGCTGACCGGGCCCACCCTCAGCGTCGGCCTGGCCACCATCCACGATCCGCTAGCTTCAGTCCCCACCCTGCTCACTCAGCAAGCCATCCGCCGCATCGGCCTGCTCACCGCGGCCTTCCTGACCAAGCGCGGCATCGCTGCCCCGCGCATCGCCGTGGCCGGTCTCAATCCTCACGCCGGCGAGGACGGTGCCTTCGGCGATGAGGAAATCCGCATCATTCGTCCCGCCATCGACGAGCTCAACCGCCACCTGCCCGGCGTTTTTTCCGGCCCGGAGGTGCCCGACGCGGTTTTCCGCGCCGCCGCCACCGGCGCCTTCGATGCGGTCATCGCCATGTACCACGATCAGGGGCTCATCCCGCTCAAATTGCTCGACTTCGACTCCGCGGTCAACGTCACCCTCGGCCTGCCCAAACCGCGCACCAGCCCCGATCATGGCACTGCCTTTGCCATTGCCGGCCAGCAGCGCGCCAATCCGGCATCGATGCTCGCCGCCATCCGCCTCGCCTGCGAACTCGTCTGAGCCATGTAAGGCGTGGGGTCAGTCCCGCTTTTCGAGCATGCTGGCCCCGCTTCCACCACACCATGCTTGAAAAGCGGGACCGACCCCATCGGATGCTCGAAAAGCGGGACCGACCCCATGGGAGGACCGCCCCCATTGGATTCACGCTTTCAAAATCGGCGGGGAGCATTTAGACTGCCGCGGCCAATGACCCGCCTCGCCCTATTGTTTGCCCTGACAGCCGGCCTGAGTGCTGCCGATGACGCGCTCCCCCCGGAGTTGGCCAGCGCAGTGGCAGTAGCGGAGCCCGCCCTTGCCGATGACGGTGCGCGGGTTTCGGTACTTGGTTATCATGATTTTTCGGAAACCGAGACGGAAACCGCGATGCGTTTGCGCACGTCGAAGTTTCGCAAACAGATGGCCACGCTGCGCCAACTCGGCATCACCGTCATCTCGCTGGAGGATTTTCTGGCTTGGAAACGCGGTGAAAAATCCATTCCTGAAAAATCCATTTTGCTGACGTTTGATGATGGCTGGAAATCCGTTTATACGGATGCCATGCCCATACTCAAGGAGTTTGGCTACCCGTTTACCCTCTACCTCTACAAAAACTACATCGACGGTGGTAAAAAAGCCCTCAGCACCGCCATGATCACCGAATTGCTCCAACACGGCGCCGCGCTCGGCAGCCACTCGGTGAGTCATCCCTTTCCGGCCACCATCAGGGCATTCCGCAAAAAAGGCGCACACGAATTTGACGCCTTCCTGCGGACGGAAATAGGCGAGTCCAAACGCTTCATCGAAACCAAATTTGCCACCACAGCGACCACCTACGCCTACCCCGGTGGCTTCGTCACTGAGGAAATGTGGTCCATTGCCGAGGAATTTGGCTACACCTCGCTGTTCACGGTGGTCCCGGGAAAGATTCAGCGCGCCACCCCTGACCGCCGTTTGCCCCGCTACATGATTTTCGGCAACAACGACAAAATCTTTGAACTCGCCACCTCCTTCCGGGAATCCCAGAGCTCGCCGGTCACCTCCACCACAACCCTCGGCAGCCTCGCCGAAACCACCCCCTATTCGGTCACTCCGGAGCCCGGTGCTATCATCAACACCCGCCTGCCTGTCATCTCCGCCACGCTCACCGGTCTCACCGACTTCGATCCTAAAACCTTGGTGATGAAAGTCGCGGGCTTCGGCGAGGTGCCTGCCAAATTCGATCCCGCCACTCAGGTGTTTTCCTGGCAGGTCACTCGCCGCCTCCGGCAGCCCACCTGCCAAATTGCCATCTCGTGGTTGGACACCCAAGGCCAGGCCCCGGCCACCCCTCTGCGCTGGTCGTTTCAAATCGACCGCGAAGCCGCCTATCTACCGGATGGAGAATGAAGAAGACACAAGACCGCTGCGCTGCAAGACACAAGACCGCTGCGCTGCAAGACAAGAGCAGAGCCCTTGGACCGTGCATGGCACCTCTTATTGAGATCTTCTGTCTTCTCCTCTTCTGTCTCTTCCCAATAACTTCTAACTAATAACCAATAACTTCCGCCCCCCATGTTCTCCTCCCTCGCCGATAGTCTCGACAAAACCTTCCGCAATTTGCGCGGTGTAGGCCGAATTTCTGAAACCAACATTGCCGACGCCTTGCGCGATATCCGCATTGCGCTGCTCGAGGCGGATGTTGAGTTTAGCGTCGCCAAGGAATTTATCGCCCGCGTCCAAGTCAAAGCCGTCGGCGAAGATGTTCTCAAGTCGATCAAGCCCGGCGAGCAAATCGTCAAAATCTTCCACGACGAGCTCGCCCTGTTGCTAGGCGGCGACCAAGTTGCGCTTGATCTCAATCCGCCCGCCCGCATTCTCATCTGCGGCCTCAACGGTGCCGGCAAAACCACCACCTCGGCAAAACTTGCCAAGCGACTCCAGAAAGAGGGTCGCCGTCCCTTGCTCATCGCCTGCGACCTCTATCGGCCCGCCGCCATCGACCAACTCGCTGCCCTCGCCAAACAGATCGACGTCCCTTGCTACACCCCGGCCGCCACTGAAACGGATGTCGTAAAAGTCGCCAAGGACGCCCTGGTGTGGGCCGAGACCCAGCATGGCACGGTGCTCATTTTTGATACTGCGGGCCGCCAGGAAATTGATGAGCGGCTCATCGCCGAACTCAAGCGTCTGCATGAGTTTCTCAAACCCAAGGAAACCCTCCTCGTCGTCGATTCCGCCACCGGCCAACAGGCCGTCTCCGTCGCCAAACACTTCGATGGCGCCGTCGGTATCACCGGTATCATACTCACAAAATTGGACGGCGATGCCCGCGGCGGCGCCGCCCTGTCGATGCGCGCGGTCACCGGCAAACCGATCAAGTTCGCCGGCGAAGGCGAAAAACTCGACCAACTTTTCGAGTTTCATCCGCAGCGCATGGCCGACCGCATTCTCGGCATGGGCGACATCGTCTCGATGGTCGAGCAAGTCGCCGACAAGTTCAATGAAGCCGACGCGATGCACTCGATGAAGCGCATCCAGGCTGGCAAGTTTGATTTCACCGATTTCTTGGACCAAATGCGCATGATCCAGAAGTTGGGGCCACTCGAAGGTTTGCTAGGCTTGATGCCGGGCTTCAGTAAGATCAAAAAACAGCTGCCGAAAGGAGCCTTGGACAGCAAGCGCCTCAAGTCCACCGAAGCGATCGTGCTGTCCATGACCTTGGACGAGCGCCGCCGCCCAGAAATTATCCGAGGCTCGCGCCGTCAGCGCATCGCCGCCGGCTCCGGCACCTCGCTGATGGCCGTCAATCAACTCATCAAACAATTCAGTGAAATGCGCAAAATGATGAAATCCCCGGGCAAGATGAAAGACATGATGCGTCAGATGGGTGGAGCGGGCGGCATGAAGGACATGATGAAAGGTCTCGGCGGCAAGATGCCATTTTAGAAGACAGAAGATCGCTGCGCTCCATGACAGAAGACAGAAGACAGGATTCAGGATTCAGGATTCAGGAGACAGAAGACAGGAGTCAGGAGTCAGGATTCAGGAGTCAGGAGTCAGGAGTCAGGAGTCAGGAGTCAGGAGTCAGGAGTCAGGAGATTGTACAAGCGGCGGTCTGTGACTACTTTTCCCCTGCGGGAAAAGTCGCAGCCAATGAAGAGACAGAAGACGGAAGACTGGAGAAAAAAGATCGCCATGAGCGGTTCTGTGGCTCTTCATTTTCTTGTCTTGCAGCGCAGCGGTTTTCTGTCTGGAAGCGCAGCGGTCTTCGGTCTTTTTCCCAATAACCAATAACTTGCCTCTTCCCCCCCTCTACATCTGCGGCCCCACCGCATCTGGAAAGTCTGCCCTCGCGTTGGAAATGGCAGAGAAACTCGACGGCGAAATCGTCAATGCTGACGCTTTTCAACTCTACCGCGGCCTGGAAGTCATCAGCGCGGCACCTAGCGAGTGCGAAAAATCCCAGGTCCCGCATCACCTCTATGGCGTGCTGGAACCAAGCACTGCCGCTGATGCCGGCAGCTACCTGCAGTTGGCCCGGCCGGTTATTGCCGACGTCCAGGCCCGCGGAAAAACCCCCATCATCGCCGGCGGATCGGGTCTCTATCTCAAATTTCTGACCCACGGGCCGGCGCCGCTGCCCACCGCGGATGTGGCGCTGCGGGCGCAACTCGAGGCCCGGCCGCTGGCCGACTTGGTGGCCGAGCTGGAAGCGTTGGATCCGGTGGAGGCAGCCCGCACCGCATTGCAAAACCGCCGCTTTGTGTCCCGCGCTCTGGAGATATGTATCCTCAGCGGCGGCCAAGCCTCCAGCTTGCGCGACGGCTGGCAAGCCCAAACCGCCCAACTCGCCGCCCACCTGCGCGGCTACGTAATCCAGCGCGGCCGCCCCGACCTTCATGCTCGCATCGCCAGCCGCACTCACGCCATGCTTGAAGGCGGTGCCATTGCGGAAGTCGCCGCCCTAACAGGTGTTTCAACTAACTGTGAAAAGGCCATCGGGGTGCGCGAGATTCGTGCCTTGGTGGCCGGGGAGATTGACCGCGCCACCTGCGAGGAGCGAATCAACGCCGCCACCCGACAATACGCCAAGCGCCAGGAATCCTGGTTCCGTCGCGAACTCTGGCTGCAACCCATTCCGATGTAGTGGCGTCCCACAAATATCCCTAGCAGGGCAATGCGGGGAGTTGGACGCATCGCGTCGTTCCTTGTCCATTTGCACTTGAGGCAGTCATTTCATCAAAAAAACGACGGCGGCCCTGGTGGGGACCGCCGTCGATGGAGGGTGTTAGACTGAAGATGACACGCCGGCTGAAGCCGGCGCTCCATGGCGACTTAGCGCAGGACCTTCATTTTGTTGATGCCAAAGACGGCGTCATCGCCCAATTCTTCCTCGATGCGGAGGAGTTGGTTGTACTTGGCGATTCTATCGGAACGGCTCATGGAACCGGTTTTGATCTGACCGCAATTGGTGGCCACGGCGATATCAGCGATGGTGGCATCCTCGGTTTCGCCGGAGCGATGGCTGAGAACGGCGGTGTAGGCGTTTTCCTTGGCCATTTCAACGGCATCCAAGGTCTCGGTGAGGGTGCCGATCTGGTTGACCTTGACGAGGATCGAGTTGGCGACTCCGAGCTTGATGCCCTTGGAGAGGAACTCGGTATTGGTGACAAACAGGTCGTCGCCGACAATCTGGGTGGTCTTGCCGAGCTTGTCGGTTAGGATCTTCCAGCCGGCCCAATCGTTTTCGGCGCAACCGTCTTCGATCGAGATGATCGGATAGCTCTTCTGCAGTTCGGCATAATAGGCGACGAGTTCTTCCGCACTCTTGACGGACTTGTCGGATTTCTTGAAGACATAGGCATTTTTTTCCTTGTCGAAAAACTCGGAACTAGCGGCGTCAAGTGCGATGGCAATATCGATGCCGAGCTTGTAGCCGGCTTTCTCGATGGCCAGGGCGATGACGCTGAGTGCATCGGCTGCACTCTTGAGAGTGGGAGCGAAGCCGCCTTCGTCACCCACGGCGGTGGATAGGCCGCGATCGTGTAAAACTTTTTTGAGGGAGTGGAAGACTTCGGCGCCGTAGCGGATGGCTTCGCGGAAGGTGGGTGCACCGATGGGCATGATCATGAACTCCTGGAAGTCGATGGGGGCATCGGAATGAGCACCGCCGTTGATGATGTTCATCATCGGCACCGGCAGCACCTTGGCATTGGGGCCGCCAAGGTATTTGTAGAGGGGCACGCCCAATTGGATGGCGGCGGCCTTAGCCACCGCGAGCGACACGCCGAGGATGGCATTTGCGCCGAGTTCCTTCTTGGTGGAGGTGCCGTCCAGCGCGAGCATCGCGGCGTCAATCGAGGATTGTTCGGTGGCATCGAATCCTAATAATTCTGGTGCCAGCCGGGAGTTGACGTTTTCGACGGCCTGGAGCACGCCCTTGCCGAGGAAGCGGGCCTTATCGCCATCGCGCAGTTCGACGGCTTCGTTCTCGCCAGTAGAGGCACCGGAAGGCACCGAGGCGCGGCCGATGGCACCGCCTTCGAGGTGTACGTCAACTTCGACGGTGGGATTGCCGCGGGAGTCGATCACTTCGCGGCCGCGAATTTCAACAATAGTGGTATAGTCCATAATGTGTGTAGTATTTGGTTAGTTAGAGAGATGGAAAGACAGCAGGGGATGAGACAGAAGACGATGAGACAGAAGACAGAAGACAAGAGAAAGAAGATCTGCAGGCGGTCCGATGCTTATTCATTTTCTTGTCTTGAAGTAGAGCGGTCATGGGTCTTTGAGCGCAGCGGTCATGGGTCTTTGAGCGCAGC
>Ga0114962_10002593_pt1 | contig 14957 bp, 18 predicted proteins | sample C_130820_MF_Meta_FD_87017 | JGI IMG/M metagenome (GOLD analysis project Ga0114962, IMG submission 87017) | Freshwater microbial communities from Lake Croche, Canada to study carbon cycling - C_130820_MF_MetaG | ecosystem: Environmental > Aquatic > Freshwater > Lake | place: Lake Croche, Canada...
GACCCCACACTTATTTTGGCCGTCATGGCCGTCGAATCAAGCTTTAATCCCTTTGCCCAAAGCACGGTGGGCGCACAAGGCCTGATGCAAGTACGCACCAAGGTCCACAGCGATAAATATGACGATTTCGGTGGCGATTTAGCCGCCTTTGACCCCATTGCCAACCTGCGTGTGGGCGCGGAAGTGCTCAGGGAATCCATTTCTCGCAATGGCTCTGTGGAGGCAGGTCTGCGCCAATATGTGGGTGCAGCCAACAGCGGCGAGGACGGCGGTTACACCGCCAAGGTTTTGGCAGAACAGCATCGATTACAAGAAGTCGCGCTGGGGCACTCTACAGCCATTGCCAGTGCCAAACCATCCGACAGCGATAAACAAGGCTTACAAAAACTTTGGGATAAAGCCAAAAAATTAGCCACCTTTGAGCCCGAAGCCTCCGGTGAAATCAGATGAAATGCCCTTTTTGTGCGCATGTGGAAACCCAGGTCATGGAGACCCGTATGTCTGAAGAGGGGGACTCGATTCGCCGGCGCCGCTCTTGCAGTCACTGCGAAAAGCGCTTCACCACTTACGAACGCACCGATGTCAGCTTTCCTGCTGTCGTTAAAAAAGACGGTCGGCGCATAGAGTTTGATCGCAGCAAATTGCGCGGTTCTTTCAATTTGGCCTTGCGCAAGCGCCCTGTCAGCACCGAGCAAGTCGATGCCGCCATTGAGCGCATTGAAGAAAAACTGCTGACGCTTGGGCAACGCGAAGTGGCTTCTAATCGCATAGGTGAATTGGTCATGCGCGAATTGAAAAAACTCGACAAAGTCGCCTATGTGCGCTTTGCCAGTGTTTATCGAAGCTTTGAAGATGTAGACGAGTTCAAAACCTTGGTTGACGAGTTCCGCCGCTGATTTTGCGGTGACGAAGTCACCTTTTGAAAGTGCATAGCGCACACCCTGAATTGCCCCTGTCATTGCAAGATGTCGGCTATGCAAAACAGGCACCTCCTCTCAATTAGCCCTCCACAACTCAAGGGCTTCACCCTGCTGGAGTTAATCACGGTCATCGCCTTAACCAGCGTTTTGCTGGCTGCGGCAAGCCCTTGGTTGCAACAGTGGTTGTGGCGACTGCAAGTTGAAGCGGTGGTGCAGTCGTGGAGCGCAGACTTGCAAACCGCGAGGTTGCAAGCCATGCGATCGGGTCAAGCCTTGCGCCTACAGCGCTTGAGCCAATGCCATAACCTGCCCTTGGCTAATGGCGACTGGCGCTGCGGTTGGCAGATACAAAAAGTCAATGTGAACAACGCTCCCGTGGTTTTGAGTCACGCACTGTCGGGCGAGGTGCTGGTGCAAATGAATCCCGCACTAAACAGCTTGGACATCAATGCTTCTGGCGAAGCCGTGGTTGGCGGCTTGCGGGTGGTGGTGCAAGCCAAGCGCAGCCCAGCCGCATCCTTGGGGCGCACCATTTGCATCAATATTGCGGGGCGCTTGCGGGTCATGGCGGGCAACACATGCACTTAAATCAGACAAGCCGTCGCTTGGCGGGATTTGCTACCTTAGACGCATTGGCCGCCTTGATGATCTTGAATCTGCTGTGTTTGGCCGTGCTGGCTGGGCAATGGCAAGCGCTGCAAGCGCAACGCGACGCGCTTGCCATGCAAACCGCTGTGGCACTGGCACAAGATCTTTGGGAGCGCATGCAAATCAATCCGCAAGCCACCTTCGCCTACCAACTTCAGCTCGGCCAAAATGTCCCCACGGTAGATTGCCAGACACGCGCTTGTAACTTGACAAACTGGGCGCAAGCTGATTTGGCGGCGTGGCTGGGTACGGTGAAATTTCGGCTACCTGGCGCTCAAGCCCAGCTGCTCACCAACAGCCAAGCACAGGTGCAGTTGTTGCTGGCCTGGCCCGTCAACGACTTGTCGATCAACCTTGCCGGGGCCGTCATTCAAGAATGCCCTGCGCAACACCGCTGCTGGCAAACGCGTTGGACTTTATGAGTGCAAAGCTGCGCCAACAACAACGAGGTCATACCTTGGTGCAAAGCTTGGTGAGCATGGTGTTGTCGGTATGGGTATTGACGGCGGCATTTGCGGCTTTCGCTTGGGTACAAAGCAATCACCAACACATGCAAACCTTGGCCGATGTGCATGAGCGAATGCACGCTGCCTTGGCCTTGATTCAAATGCGGGTAAGTCGCGCAGGCGCGCCCGCTTTGCAATTTGACGCTCAAGGGCGGGTCAGTGGCTTGTCAGTTCCCGCAACCCTTAAAGGCAGCGACAGCAGCCTATCGTTGACCCACCACAGCACGCTCACTCCCTCGGATTGCCAAGGTCACCAAGCCTCCTCTTTGACATTCATTCAAGACGACTTCAAACGCAGCGCTCGTTATGAGCTCAGTTGCAAAGACAGCCTGCGCAGTAACACCAGTTACCAAGCTTTGATAGATAACATCTACCAACTGGGGTTTGTGTATGCACAATCGCTGCCCGGAGCTGTGCCACAAATGCAATGGCGCACAGCCAATCAAGTGAGCGACTGGCAAGCAGTTCGTGGACTACAAGCTTGCATACAAACCCAATATGCGGGGGCTAGCCCTCCTGCAACACGGTCTTGCAATACGGGGCTTGCCTTGGCGCCACCAGCTTTGGCTTGGCGCGGGGTCGCCCACTTGCACCTTGCCAAGCCATGAAGCGACAACGTGGCTTGGCCCTGCCCATGGTCGTGGTGTTGTCTGGCCTGTGCAGCTTGCTGTTGTTGGCCGAGTGGCGCAGCTTGGCATGGGCGCAGGCTTTGGGACACAGCGCGGCGCTTCGATGGCAATTGCAACAAAGCGCTTTAGATGCCCTGCGGGTAGCAGTAGAGGACATTCGCCTCAACGCCACCGACTCGCGGCATCGAATGGGCACAAGCACCGATACACATGCTTTTTTCCCCCATACAACGCAGGAATGGCAAGTGTTGCAAACCCGATTAGCCCTCACCGACTGCCAAAGCGGTATTTGCCGCTCTTTAGGAGCCGACAACGCGTCCTTTTCACCCTGGGTTTTGCGACTTGCAAAAGGCCAATCAGTCCCCACCGAGCTTGGACAGTTGCTTACCTATTGGGTTGAAATTTTGCCCACTTCCACCATCCCCACCGCCAGCGAACAGCTGTTTCTTTATCGCATCACCGCCTTGGCGCAAAGCGCGAACAACGGCCCGCTGTCGGCATGGCAAGCGGTGTGGTACCCCCAAGCCAATGTGCCGGCGAGTCTGGCCTCACCGTTAGGCTTGAACGGTTTGGCGCGTTTGCTACCGCTTGTGCCATGAAAGCTGTTGCACAAGGCTTTAGCCTCATCGAGTTATTGGTGGTGATGTCGCTGGTGGCCATACTCAGCAGCTTTGCCCTGCCCACCTACCAAAGCAGCCAACAACGCGCCCAACGCAGCTTGGCCAAACTCGCTTTGATGAAAACCGCGCATTGGCTCGAACGCGCTGCCAGCGCATCAGGCAACTACCCCGCGCTTGTTCCCGATGCGGTATGGCAAACCAGCGAGTTACGCTATCGTGTGCAACTGCAATCTCAGGCCAATGTGTTTGTTTTAAAGGCTGTCCCCTTGGGCGTCCAAGCCCAAGACGTGTGCGGCAGTTTGACCCTCAGCCATTTGGGCGAGCGCGGCGTACAAAACGCATCATTGACTGCTGCGCAGTGCTGGGGCAGGTAAGCGCTGTCAGCATGTCGATAATGGCGTACATGAACTGGTCTGCACTTGACACCTCCCACATGGCCCAAGCTTTGGCTTTGGCAGAGCAAGCCCTTTTCATCACCTCGCCCAACCCGCGTGTGGGCTGCATCATCGTCTCAACCACGGGGGAAGTGCTGGGGCTTGGCCACACCCAAGCTGCGGGGCAAGCCCACGCCGAAATCATGGCGCTGCGGGACGCACAGTCCTTGGGTCATGAAGTTAATGGCGCTACTGCCTATGTGACGCTAGAGCCTTGCGCCCACCAAGGACGCACAGGGCCGTGTTGCGATGCGCTGGTGGCCGCTGGTGTGGCCAAAGTGGTGGCCAGCGTGCAAGACCCCAACCCTCAAGTGGCCGGACAGGGCTTTGCGAGGCTGCGCGCCGCAGGCATACAAGTCGATGTCGGCCTAGGTTCAGAAGCTGCAACCGAGTTGAACATCGGTTTTTTCAAACGCATGCAGCAAGGTAAGCCTTGGTTGCGCATGAAGACCGCGCAATCGCTGGACGGCCAAACCGCTTTGCTCAACGGCCAAAGCCAGTGGATCACGGGCGAGGCGGCTCGCTTGGATGGCCACCATTGGCGAGCGCGTGCTTGCGCCGTGCTGACCGGCATTGGCACGGTACTGCAAGACAACCCCCTGTTAAATGTGCGTGGTGTCTCCACGCCGCGCCAACCGCATTTGCTGTTGGTGGACTCGCGTTTGCAAACCCCCTTGAAAGCCCATCTGTGGGAGACCCCACGCACTGTGGTGATCTATCACGCCACGCGTGACAAGAACAAGGAAGAAGCGCTGCAAGCCAAAGGCGCTGAGTTGGTGCACTTGCAAGGTGCTGGCGAGAAAGTGGATTTGACCGCCATGCTGCACGACATGGGTCAACGCGCTTACAACGAGGTGCATGTGGAGGCTGGCCACAAGCTCAACGGCTCACTCTTGAATGCGGGCTTGGTGGACGAGTTGCTGATGTATGTGGCCCCCCTTTTGCTAGGGCCAGGTCAGCCATTTGCCGCCTTATCCACACTGACGCAACTCGAACAAGCTGCGTCTTGGCGCTTTGTCAGCCACACACTTTTTGGGGCCGATTTGCGCCTTCTGGCCAGACCGCTGCGCTGATCTGCCAAAATAGCCTCATGTTCACCGGCATCATCACCGGCGTGGGGCGCATCGCCGCCGTTCACGACCTGGGTCGTTCTTTGGATCATGGCAAACGCCTTGAGATCAGCACACCTGCGCATTATTTAGACGATGTAGGCCTCGGAGACAGCATTGCCATCAACGGCGCTTGCATGACGGTCACCAGTTTCAACACCACACAAAACCTTTTCACCATCGATATTTCAGCTGAATCGCTGAACAAAACCGCCGGCTTGAATGAAGTGGGCACAACATTGAATTTAGAAAAAGCCTTGCGTGCCAACGACCGCCTAGGCGGACACATCGTGTCGGGCCATGTCGACGGTATCGGCGAGGTCCAACAGTTTCAGCAAATTGGCGAGAGTTGGTTATTGCAAGTGCTGGCTCCACCCAGTTTGGCTAAATATTTGGCCTACAAAGGCTCCATCACCGTCAATGGCGTGAGCTTGACAGTCAACCACATCGAAGATGAGGCCAAAGGTTGTTTGGTCTCCATCAACCTGATTCCCCACACCATTGAAAACACCGCACTGGGTCAACTCAAAGCCACCAGTGCCGTGAATTTAGAAATAGACACGGTGGCCCGTTACGTAGAGCGCATGCTCAGTTTGGGTAACCCTTTGAAAGCCAGTCCATGACATCAGCCACAAGTTCAGTGAGCATCTCCCCCTTGGAAGACATCGTCGCCGAGATGAAAGCTGGCCGCATGGTCATCTTGGTGGACGAGGAAGACCGCGAAAACGAGGGCGACTTGGTGTTGGCCGCCGACCACGTCACGCCCGAGGCCATCAACTTCATGGCCCGCTTTGGTCGGGGCCTGATTTGCCTCACCCTCACTCGACAGCATTGCGAGCACTTGAAGTTGCCTCCCATGGTTGAACGCAATGGCACGGTCTACAGCACAGCGTTCACGGTATCGATTGAAGCCGCACAAGGCGTGACCACCGGTATTTCTGCCGCCGACCGCGCCCGCACCGTGCAAGTGGCCGTTGCCAAGAACGCCAAGGCCAGTGACTTGGTGCAACCCGGCCACATCTTCCCTTTGCAAGCGGTAGATGGTGGCGTGCTCATGCGTGCCGGTCATACCGAGGCGGGTTGCGATTTGGCAGCCATGGCCGATTGTTCGGCTGCTTCTGTGATTTGCGAAATCATGAAGGACGACGGCACCATGGCGCGGCTTCCCGATTTGATGACCTTCGCCGCAGAGCATGGCTTGAAAATTGGCACCATCGCCGATCTGATTGAGTACCGAAGCCGCACCGAGTCGCTGGTGAAAAAAATCAGCAGCCGATCCATGACCACTGCACACGGCAAATTCACCGCCCATGCTTACAAGGACCTGCCCAGCGACAGCGTTCACTTGGCCTTGGTGCGCGGCAGTTGGACCCCAGACCAAGCGGTACTGGCCCGTGTGCATGAACCTTTGTCGGTGTTGGATGCCCTCGAACCCCAACGCGTCATGCATTCATGGAGCTTGGATGCCGCTCTGGCGCGGGTCTGCGAGGAAGGCGCTGGCGTGGTGGTGCTGCTCAACTGCGGCGAAAGTGGCGAGCAACTCTTAACCCAATTTGAGGGCTTGGCCCGCTCTGCTCAAGCCCCCGAGCGCGGGCGCATGGATTTGCGCACCTACGGCATAGGCGCTCAAATTTTGCGCGACTGCGGTGTGCACAAAATGCGCCTCATGGGCAACCCACGGCGCATGCCCAGCATGACCGGCTATGGCCTTGAAATCACTGGCTACCTATCCAAGGAATGACATGCATCACCCCGATTTAAGCGCCACACGCACCGACACAGATGGCAGCGCTCTGCGCATTGGCATAGTGCAAGCCAGGTTCAACCCAGACATCACCAACGCCTTGGCGCAGGCTTGCAAAGATGAATTGCGGGCTTTGAAAGTTCCCGCTGGCAACATCCAACACATTCAAGTGCCAGGCGCCTTGGAGGTGCCGGTGGCCTTGCAAGCTTTGGCGCAAACCCAGCAGTTTGATGCCCTCATTGCCTTGGGTTGCATCATCCGCGGCGAGACCTACCATTTTGAATTGGTGGCCAATGCGTCGGGTTCTGCCATCACGCAGTTGGCCCTAGACCATGGTTTGCCCATCGCCAACGCCATCCTCACCACTGAAAACCTGCCTCAAGCCGCGGCCCGCCAAACCGACAAAGGCCGCGATGCGGCCCGCGTGGCGGTTGAAATGGCGCTCTTGATGAAAAGCCTGTCATGACCGACCACAGCTTACGCCGCGCCAGCGCACGCGCCGCTCGCACCCGCGCACGTGGGTTTGCCTTGCAAGCGCTGTACCAAGTAATGGTGGGCGGCAACCCAGCCGATGAAGTCGACACATTCACCCGCGACCTCAGCGGTTTTCACAAAGCCGACGCGGTGCATTTTGATGCGCTGCTGCACGGTTGCGCAGAACAAGCGGCTGCTTTGGACGCGCTCATCCTGCCGGTGCTGGACCGCAAGCTGAGCGAACTGTCTCCCATCGAACACGCTGTGTTATGGATTGGCGTGTATGAGCTTCAGCATTGCATAGACATTCCTTGGCGCGTGGTCCTGAATGAATGCATAGACTTGGCCAAAGAATTTGGTGGCACCGATGGCCACAAATACGTCAACGCCGTGCTCAACCAATTGGCGCTGCAAATGCGCGAGATCGAGGTTCGTTCCGAGCGACAAACCACAGCCAGCGCATCCCCCACAGCTGCCACTGAATAAGCATGCGCATCACGCAACGCGCCCAACGCATCGAGCCTTTTTATGTGATGGAGATGGCCAAAGCCGCCCAGCGCATCGCCCATGAGGCCAGGCATACCGATCAGCCTATGGTGTTTCTCAATATCGGCGAGCCCGATTTCACCGCACCGCCCTTGGTGCAAGCCGCCGCTGAACGCGCCATCCGTGATGGCCGCACCCAGTACACCCATGCGCTGGGGCTCGAGCCCTTGCGCGAACGCATCAGTGATTGGTACAGCACACGCTTTGGCATAGACGTGCCGGCGCGGCGCATCATCGTCACCGCGGGTGCTTCGGGCGCGCTTTTATTGGCCTGTACTGCTTTGATTGAGGCAGGCGACGAGGTGTTGATGCCCGACCCTTGTTACCCCTGCAACAGACAGTTTGTCAATGAAGCCCTTGGGCGTGCCGTGCTGTTACCCACCAATGCAGCGCAACGTTTTCAGCTCAGCGCCGAACAAGTGAGAACCCACTGGAAACCGCAGACACGTGGCGTGCTGCTGGCCTCACCGTCTAACCCCACAGGAACATCGATTGCCGCGGCCGAATTGCGGGCGATTCACAACCAAGTGCAGCAGCACGGCGGCATCACCATGGTTGACGAGATTTATTTGGGGCTCAGCTATGAGGATGCTTTTGCGCAGACTGCTTTGACGATTGATGATCAGATCATCAGCATCAACAGTTTTTCCAAGTACTTCAACATGACCGGTTGGCGATTGGGTTGGCTGGTCGTGCCCGATGTATTGGTGTCTGTCATCGAGCGCTTGGCGCAAAACCTGTTTATCTGTCCCAGCAGCGTGGCTCAGCATGCCGCCTTGGCTTGCTTCGAGGAGGACAGCTTGAGCGTTTACGAAGAACGCCGCGCCGCATTCAAAGCGCGCAGAGACAGCTTTATTCCCATGGTCAACGCCATGGGTTTGAGCGTACCGGTAATGCCCGATGGCGCGTTTTACGCTTGGGCAGATTGCCGCGATGCTTGCCAAAAACTGGGCTTGCAAGGCAGCTGGGCGCTGGCCCAACACCTGATGCAACACGTACATGTGGCGGTGACCCCAGGGCGAGACTTTGGCGTGCATGCACCCGAAAACTTTATTCGGTTTTCAACCGCTTCTTCCATTGCAGACTTGAACACCGCCGTTACGCGTTTGAAACAATTGCTGGAGGCTGCATGAGTTTTGAGTTTCCTGTTCGGGTTTACTGGGAAGACACCGACGCGGGTGGCATTGTGTTTTATGCCAACTACCTGAAATTTTTCGAGCGCGCCCGCACTGAGTGGCTGCGCCATTTGGGCGTCGAACAACAAGTTTTGCGCGAAACCACGGGCGGCATGTTTGTGGTGGTTGAAACTCAATTGAAATACCACAGACCCGCACAGTTGGACGATCTCTTGAGCGTCAATGCCAGCATGCTGAACAAAGGCCGCTCGAGCTTGGTGATTGCGCAACAAGCTTGGCGACAAGCAGCCACACCGGTATTGCTGTGCGAGGGTAGTATTCGCATTGGCTGGGTCCAAGCAAGCACACTCAAACCCGAGCGAATTCCCCCTACCATTTTGGAGCGTTTGACATGAACCAAGAATTTTCCATTATTCAATTGCTGCTTAACGCCAGCTGGGTGGTTCAGGCGGTTGTGCTGATTTTGCTGTTGGTGTCTTTGCTAAGTTGGACAGCCATTTTTCGCAAGCTCTTGTCGCTGGGCGATGTGCGACGTTTGAATGATGATTTCGAGCGTGAATTTTGGTCTGGCAAAAGCTTGCAAGAGTTGTTTGCAGCTGCGCAGCAAAATGCCAAACTGTCTGGCCCCATGGAGCGTATTTTTGCCAGTGGCATGCGCGAATACCAAAAGCTGCGCGAGCGGCGTATCACCGACAGCGGTTTGCTCATGGACGGTGCACGCCGCGCCATGCGTGCGAGCTTGCAGCGTGAAATGGACGCCATCGAATCGAATTTGTCTATGCTCGCTTCAGTAGGTTCGGTATCGCCTTATGTGGGCTTATTTGGCACGGTGTGGGGCATCATGCACGCTTTCACCGGCTTGGCACAAATGCAGCAAGTTACCTTATCCAAAGTGGCCCCTGGCATTGCCGAAGCGCTGGTTGCCACGGCCATTGGCCTGTTTGCTGCCATTCCCGCCGTGCTCGCCTTCAACCGATTCTCCCGTGACATCGACCGTGTGGCCAACCGACTCGAGACCTTTATTGAAGAGTTCTCCAATATCTTGCAACGCAATGTCGGTGCCCAAGCCAGCACACTGACACGCTAACGCGAGGGTCTTGCCATGTCTTTAGCTTCTTCCCGCGGTACCCGAAGGCGCAGCATGAGCGACATCAATATGGTGCCCTTCATCGATGTGATGTTGGTGCTGCTCATCATCTTCATGGTCACCGCCCCTTTGATGGCACCCAGCGTGATTGACATCCCAAGCGTTGGCAAAGCCACTGCAGCGCCAGACCAAGTCATCACCATCGATATAGATAAAAAACTTAAAATCATGGTGAAGTCGCGCAGCGCATCCAACAAGCCTGGCACGGATGCAAAGCAAGCCGCCACCATGGACACCGTCGCGGCCATGACCCTGCAACTTCAAGCCGGCAATGCCGCCACGCCGGTGGTCATCAGCGCAGACAAGCAAATAGCCTATGAGCATGTGGTGAAGTTGATGGACAACTTGCAACGTGCGGGTGTTCAACGCGTGGGCTTATCGGTGCAACTCATCGAATGATCATTTGCGTATGAGCTCAAGCCAAGTCCACCTGGAATTTGCCCCAGCACCCGAAGGGGGAAAGTTTCGCGCACTGATTCTGGCCGTGGCGGTCCATCTGATGTTGTTGGTGGCATTGAACTGGGGAACTTTATGGTCGCAGCAACCCCAAGACATGAGCGTCGAGGCCGAACTGTGGTCGGCAGTGCCGCAACTGGCCGCACCCAAGCTGGAGGCGCCCCCACAGCCTGAGCCCACACCTGTGGCTAAGCCCGAACCCGAACCCGAGCCCGAGCCAGTGGTCAAACCCCCAACAAAGCCCGCCCAAGAGGTCAAACCTGTGATTGACCCGCAAATAGCCATCGATAAATTGAAAAAGAAGCAGATGGAAGATAAGCGTCGCGCTGAAGAAGAAAGCAAACGCAAAGCCCAAGACAAACTAGAAGCCAAGGAAGCTGAAGAAGCCAAAGCGCGTCACGCGCAAGCCGTGAGACGCTTACAAAATTTGGCTGGCTCAGTGGGCACACCAGTAGACACTGGGGTGGCACCCAAGCCCAGCGGCCCGTCGGCCAGCTACATCGGTCGATTACGCGCCAAAGTCAAACCCAACATTACTTTCCCCGACAACTTGCTGCAAGCCGTGGTGGGCAACCCCACTGCAGATGTGGAAGTGACCTGCAGTCCCACAGGAAAAATTGAATCTGTAGATTTGCTTAAGTCAAGTGGCAACAGCGCTTGGGACCAAGCCGTCATCAATGGTCTGCGTAAAACAGAAATCTTGCCGCGTGACATCGACGGCAGCGTTCCTACTCGACTGGTGTTTAGCTTCAGGCCCCGCGACTAAGGCCTATGGCGCGGCGGTATCACCGCTAAGCCTATGCCAATCGCCACACCTTTACCCACTTGGCTGCGCACCAGCACCGGCGTTTGCATCTGCAAGGCAAGGTGCTTGACGCTGAATAAGCCCAGACCCAAGCTTTGCGAGACAGGTGTGGAGTCGCCGTTGACATTAAAGGCTTTGAAGCAGCTTTCAAGCTGCGACTGCGACATGCCCTCTCCCCTGTCCATGCACCACAGCCATAAGCGTTCACCTTGAAGGCGCGTGCCCAGCAACACTTTGCCACCCGAGGCGCCATAGCGCAATGCATTGGAGAGTAAATTGCGCACCAAGCGTTGCAGTGACAACGGGTGCACCCAGACACAGCGAGGCGATAGGCGCGTACGCAACTGCACGTCGCGCATAGCCGCCAAACCTTCAAACTCACTCAAGGTGTCTTTCAACAACTCCTCCAGTGACATGCATTGAAATTGACTGGACTCAATAGGCTTGGCTTGGTCTTGCGCCAAGTGACGCAAGCTGTGCATGAAGTCGTCGACATAAGAGGACGCGAGTTGCAAACCCTCAAGCAAATGCGCTTGCAACTGTGGCTTGGCCTGCGACAAACTTCTTGCATACAACTGCATGCTTTGCAGGGGCTGCCATAAATCATGTTGGGCGGCGGCATACAAACGGCTGCGCTCGGTGTTGATACGTAAAAGCATTTGCATGCCTTGGCGCTGTTGCAGCACTTGCAAACACGCCGACCAGCCCAGCAAAATAGCAACTACTGCGCCCTGCACAAACTGAGCACCCAAGGTGGTGATCAAGGGCCATTCAAACCAACGAAACAACCAGTACACCGCAACTGACAGCAAATACACCACCCAGACCCACACATAGATAGCCATGTAAGGACGCGGGTGTCTGCGGTAGGTTCGCCATGCCAATGCCAGCATCCAAAACGAATGACATGTCCCCAGATAAAGCAAAGCGCTGCGCATCCCAGAGCTGAAAAACCAAGCCATCAAGGGTAAGGCCAGCCACCAACACACAGCAGCTATGCGCAGGGCTTTGTCCCAACCGGGGTCGTATTGGGTTGTGCGTAAAAAAGCTCTGGCGTGATGAAGGCTGAGTGCCATCAACACACCATAAGACATGCTGCCCAGCCTTGCCGTTTGAAAGCGGTCCAACCCCGGCCAAAACACACTCATTAAACCGCTGACCCACAAGGCACCGATTGTTTCGCACACGGCCATCGCAAGAAAAAAAACCAACCAAGGATGAAAGAGAGAACGCATCAATGTGAGCACATAAAACACCACCACCCAAGGCACAGCCAGCACCGCGCCCATGAGCAAGTACAGACCTTGTTGCTGCTGCAAAAACTCCACCGGGCTTTGCAGCACCAAGGGAAACTGCATGCGGTTTACCCCCTGTGTGCGCACCAACACATCGATGCTCGATTGCGCAGGAATATCCAGTGGCCACACCGCAAACAATTGACCGCTGCCAAACGATATGGGTGGCGCATGCTGCAACTGCGCTTGGGCGGTCCATGGGCCGTTGGCGCTTCGCCACCAGAGTTGGGCTGAATCCAAGGTGGGCGACTGTAAGCTCAGCCAGTAGCTTGACGCAGGCAGATGGTCGGCATTCAAACTAAAACCTGCCCAATAGGCTTGGCCCGTGGGTGCGACGATGATTTGCGAACCTCGCTGGACAGCGACACCTTCCCCCGAGGCTATGCGTTGCCACTGCACATCGGGCAAAGCATCGGGCATTACATTGGGTGAATCTTCGGCGACAGCAACAACGCTTGACCATGCAGGCATCGGCCCTGTCGCGTAAGCTGCGCAATACCCAAACCCAAGGCCGGCGATCAAGGCCAAGGACCCTGAAAACCGAGTTTTGTGTTTAGGCATCGCTGCCCAACTGCTGCAACCACTGCAGGTAAAGCCCAGTGGCTTGGGTGCGGTTATCAACCCCCAGTTTGCGTAACACCTCGCTGGTGTGGCTTTTCACGGTGGCTTCGCTCAAGCGCAAATATTGGGCGATGTGACGACTGGTCCAGCCCTTGGCGAGCTGCGCCAACACCAAGCGTTGTTGTGCCGACAAAGTTTGCAGGCCGTTGTGTAATGGCGTCTCTTGTGCCACAGCTGGCTGAGGCTTGACCAACAAGACCTGATGCAAGGCCGTGAGTAAAGCAGCGATGAAGGCATGTGAAGGCAGTGCTTTATCTACAAACAACACGCTGTTGGCCTCACACGCTTCTTTTATCGCGTTGTCTTGCAATGCAGAAAGCACCAACATAGCTCCTTGGCTGCGCATCTCACAAACTGCGTTGAAGGTATCCAAGCCCTGTGAGTCGGGCAAATTCAAATCCACCAAGACCAATACCCAAGGCTGGTGCGAGGCCAATTGCGCCAACGCGCTTGCAAGGCTGGTGGCAAAGAAACAGTGTGCTTGGGGCAAACAGCTTTGCACCGACACAGCGATGGCGTCGGCCATCAAGGGATGGTCTTCGATGATCAAGATGCGCGGGTGAGGCATAACATCTCCTTAGGCGAGATGTACGCAATTTCAGCGACGAAGACAAGACCCGCGCTAAGAAATGAAACGATCTTTCAGTTATGCAGGGTGTCTACGCGAAGCCCTAAGCAAACCAAAGGCACACAACAAGCCCGCCACGGCCACAGGCATGGCCACCCAGAAAACGGTTTGCAAGCCAAAGCGGGTGCTCAGCGCCGCCCCACCCAAGGCACCTGTCACACCGGTGAAACCATAGCCAATCACTGCGTACAAGGCCTGCCCCCTGCCGCGCAGACGGCCCGGGAAATGCTGCGACAGCCACGCAATGCACACCGTGTGTTGAATCGCAAAGGTGAACACATGCAGACATTGCGCCAGCAGCAACACCCACAACAGCTGTCCAAACCCAGCGGTCAGCCCCATGCGAAGCGCCATCAGGCCGGTGCACACACACAACCAAGCCGGCAAACTCAGCCAATGCAGCCAACGGCTTTGGGTGAAGAAACCGATGATTTCAACAATGATAGAAACCGCCCACAGCACACCAATCATGTCCTTGCCGTAGCCAAGTTCATCAAGGTACAAAGAGAAAAATGTGTAAAGGGCTGCATGCGACAACACATGGAAAAACAAGGTCGCGAAAAACCACTGGGTGGGCGGTTGACGCAGTACTTTGCCAAAACCTGCTTGCGCTTGGGATGCATGAGCCTCCTCGCGCACATTGGGCAAACTCCACACACTCAGGTTGATGGCGACCAATGTGAACACCGTCCAATAAGGAAAGTCAGCCATGCCATGCGCCTCGAACCATGCACCAGAGACAAACACCGTCACCAAAAAACCGACCGATCCCCACAGCCTTATACGACCGTATCGGCGAATATCCAAAGTGCCTTGGTGGCTGACCAAATGCGCCATCGCCGCCTCGCTCATGGGCATCATGGCGCTGGTGTGGGTGAACATCAAAAACAACACCGCTGCCAACCACCAGGGTTGATTGCTGAACAACAGCCCGATTGAACACAACAAGGCCATTCCCGCACACCATCGCATGAGGGGTGCGCGCTCACCGCTGCGGTCGCTCAACCAGCCCCACAGATAAGGCGCGAACACGCGGGTGACGGCTTGCATGGAGGTGAGTAAGCCAATCATCCACAGGCTTAATCCTAGGTGCTTCAACCACAACGGCAAGTACGGGTTAAAGAAACCAATGTGGGCAAAGTAGCTGGCAGAGAGCGCGGCGAACGGCACCAGTTGGCGCCGCGAGACACGCGGCGCTGCGTCTGTGGTCATGGCATCAATCGCTGCGTTGCGCGGAAA
>Ga0114962_10002594_pt1 | contig 14949 bp, 12 predicted proteins | sample C_130820_MF_Meta_FD_87017 | JGI IMG/M metagenome (GOLD analysis project Ga0114962, IMG submission 87017) | Freshwater microbial communities from Lake Croche, Canada to study carbon cycling - C_130820_MF_MetaG | ecosystem: Environmental > Aquatic > Freshwater > Lake | place: Lake Croche, Canada...
AATGTCACAGGTGGTAATGTATTAACTGGTGGTCTGATCTCAGCCACAGGCAACGTCACTGGTGGCAACATCACCGGCAACATATTGTCAGGAACCACAGCAACGGTCACAGGCAACATTAACGTTGGCAACGTAAACGCCACAAACCACACAGGTACCACAGTAAGCATTACAGGTACTGTGACTGCTGCTTCAGTAGTTGGTGGAGTTATAACTGGATCAAGTGCAAGTGTCACTGGTACAGTAACAGGTGCTTCAGTAGTTGGTGGCGTGATCACTGGATCAAGTGTCAGTGTCACTGGCAACATCACAGGTGGCAACGTGCTGGGCGGAGCCAACGTCAATGCCACCACACATACAGGTACCACAGTTAGTGTAACTGGCACTGTTACAGCCGCATCAGTAGTGGGTGGCGTAATTACTGGAAGTTCTACTTCAGTAACTGGCACTGTAACAGCCGCATCAGTAGTGGGTGGCGTAATTACTGGAAGTTCTACTTCAGTAACTGGCACAGTAACCGGCGGCAATATTACAACAGCTGGTCAACTCACTGTGAATTCAGGTGCTAACGTCACAGCCATTGTCAATGGTGCCACAAACGGTGTTGGCAATATTGGATCTAGCACAGTTGGCTTCAACACAGTGTTTGCCAAAGCCACAACGGCACAATATGCTGACTTGGCAGAGAAATACACAGCTGATGCGGCATATGCTCCCGGAACAGTTTTGGTGTTTGGCGGCACAGCAGAAGTCACAGCGGATGCTGCGGACGCTGATCGTCGTGTTGCTGGTGTAGTATCTACCAACCCTGGATTGTTAATGAATGAAGGATTGGACAGCAAGTTTGCAGTGGCAATTGCGTTGACCGGACGGGTACCAACATCAGTTGTTGGCACTGTGCGCAAAGGTGACATGATGGTGGCAGCCGGATCAGGGCAGGCCAGGGCCGAAGCGGAGCCAGCAGTGGGCACTGTGATTGGTAAAGCGCTGGAAGATTTTGATGGTGCAGAAGGCACAATTGAAGTTGTTGTAGGCCGCTTCTAACACAGGTAACACTGTAACGGATAGGGTCTACGGGCCCTATCTTTTTATTGGATAAGTAGAATATTATGTCATTACCACAAGGTATACAAATTGGACCAGGATGGTCAATAGGCCCAGGTTGGCACATTGGATATGAGCCTGTGCCACCTGCTTTGATTCTTGATCTTGACGCAGCTAGATATACAGCTATGCCTGCGGACGGAACCACCATAGCAGGCACCGGCGGTTACACCATAACAACACTGAACCCTGGCGGTAGTATGTCATGGGATCCTGCCAACGGCGGAATATTCCGCAAAACTGCCCCTGACCCCACAGACTTCTTGACATTTGGCCCAGATTATTCAGCCACATCAGAAGACTATACAGTAATGATGGTGTACAGATCACAACCCGGAGCACTGGGCAGATTGTTAAACGCCAACAGTGCCGCTCCAGATTGGTTAGCGGGACTATGGGGCAACAGTGGTGGTGTTCAGGACGTTTTCTACAACGGTAACTTTGTGGGCGGTACTACCCCACAAGATAATGCTTGGCAATTTATCTGGGCCACATACAACGGCAATGCAGGCGCACCATTCTCGCAAAATTACGTTGCTAACTCAACCGTGCCAACAACCACTTTTGGTACCGAGCCCACAAACGGTGGATTTCAAGGATTACGATTGTTTGGTAGATATTCCAACGCTACTACCAGTACAGAAGTACCCACTGCTGATGTAGGCCTGGTCAAAGTATGGGACGGTGTGCTGACTCTATCAGAAATACAGACGCAATGGAGTGCTTATCGAACAAGATTTGGATATTAAACTATAATTTTTATTGTAAAATAGGACTCTGAGCAGTCCTATTTTTTTGGCTAAATACTAGATATTAATGGATGAACCATGGCCTTAACCAGACCTCGTGCTGCACAGATATTTAATTTAGACTACAAACAAGCCACCAGAGTAGTCACAACCACCAACATCACCTTGACGGGCGGAGCACCGGCACTGGTCGATGGAGTCACGCTCAGTACCAACGACCGTATTTTGGTAACTGCTCAATCCACCGGCACCGAAAACGGGCTATACCTTGTTAGCGTTTTGGGGTCTGGATCCACCGGCACCTGGACCAGAACCACCGACGGTAATCAAACCGGCGAAATAGATGCGGGCATGATTGTGATGGTGACCGAAGGTGTAGTGTATGCTGACACACAATGGAAGTTAATAACCGACAATCCCATTGTCATTGGCAACACTGCACTCACATTCACACAAAATTACATGGCCAACTCAATTGCAGGCGGCACCAGTAATGTCACAGTGTACTCAAATGCCACGGTGGCCATAAGTTCAGCAGGCACAGCCAATGTGTTGGTGGTCAGTTCAAACAACATCTCTGCCACTGCCAATTTGATACCCACAGCCAATGTAACATACAGCCTGGGCAATAGCACAAATCGCTGGAAAGATCTTTGGATAGCCAACAGCACCATTTATATGGGCAATGTTGTAATGTCAACCACAGGCAATGCCCTGACAGTTGATGGAAATAGTGTGGTCACTGCCAGTGGAAACGATATATCAATCACAGGCAACATAACTGGTGGTAACGTATTTTCTACCGGCATAATCAGCACCAGTGGTAATATCACCGGCGGCAACATTTCGGCGATAAATGCAGCGATAGATCGCGGTACTGCTCCAGATAATTGGGACACACTAATAAATATGGGAACATATAATGTAAGTCGCAGCTCGTGGAGCGGAGTCACAGGTGCGCCAGTTGACAGCATAGTGTACGTGGGATTATTGTCGGTTCTCACCAGCGGAACTACAACAACCCAGACATTTTATCCTGGCACAGTCACAGCAGGCAATGTAAAAATTCAGTGGGACAGAACACTTTATAGTGGGACTTGGACGTCGTGGTTTAAAATAGTCAACGATTATCAAGTGATAGATGCAGGATCTTATTAAGGACAAATCATGAGCAATCAAATTTTATTAAAACGCAACGCAACAGCCGCCACTGTTCCAACAACTGGCAGCTTGGCACTGGGCGAGTTGGCCATCAACACCGCCGATGGTAACTTGTTTACCAAGATTAACAATGGCAGTGACGCCATTGTTAATCTCACACAAAATCAAACCATCACACTGAGTGGTGATGTAACCGGATCGGGACAAACAGCAATCACCACCGCATTATCTAGCACTGGAGTAGTTGCTGGCGCATACGGTAACGCTACAAGTATACCCACTGTGACAGTTGACAGCAAAGGACGTATTACCAGCATCAGCAACAATGCCATTACAACTAGTAGCAGTAGTATTGTCAACGGCACATCAAATGTCAATGTGGTCAGTTCAGGCGGTAATGTAACAGTTGGAGTTGGTGGAACCGCAAACGTTGCAGTATTTGCCACCACTGGTGTCAGTGTAGCAGGCACAGTTGCAGCCAGCGACACAATCACTGGTGGTAACGTAGCCACAGGTGGAACTGCAAGTGCCGCTGGCAACATCACTGGCGGTAATGTATTAACAGGTGGATTGATATCAGCAACCAGCACCATAACTGGTTCAAGTTTATTGGGCACTGTGGTATCAGCAAGTGGCAACATCACTGGTGGCAACTTGATCACATCGGCAGCTGTCAGTGCTGCCAGTGTCAGTGCAAGCGGTACCATAACAGCCGCAAGTACTGTGGGTGGAGTAATAACTGGTAGCAGTGCTAGTGTGACTGGAATTGTAACGGCGGCTTCGGTGGTCGGCGGGGCAATCACTGGATCAAGTACCAGCGTAACTGGTACACAAACAGCCGCAAGCACCGTGGGTGGCGTGATCACAGGATCAAGTGCGTCAGTATCTGGCTCAGTAACTGGTGGCAACTTGGCCACAGGTGGTACTGTGAGTGCAACTGGCAACATCACAGGTGGCAACATCAACACTGCTGCCAATATTTCGGCCACAGGCAACATCACTGGCAGCTACTTCTTTGGTAATGGTAGTCAACTTACTGGTGTGGCGGCAACCACAGCAACAGCACTCACTAATGGAACTACAAACCTTACTACAACACTAAATGGCAATGCTAATATTACAATCAGCGGCACCAGCAATGTGGTAGTTTGGGCAACCACAGGACAATATGTAACTGGATTATCCAGTGTCTCTGGTAACATCACCGGTGGCAACTTGATCACATCAGCAGCCGTTAGTGCCGCCAGCGTTAGTGCAAGCGGCACTGTGACAGCGGCAAGTACAGTAGGTGGAGTAATAACTGGCAGCAGTGCAAGTGTGACTGGCACAGTAACAGCAGCCTCAACTGTGGGTGGGGTTATTACAGGATCAAGTGCCAGTGTCACTGGCAACGTCACAGGTGGCAACTTAGTAACTGGCGGATTGATTTCAGCCACAGCCAATGTCACTGGCGGCAACATAGTGGCCACCACTGCACTTACCAACGGCAACATCACAATCACTGGTGCCAACATTGTTGCTGCTGGAGCAACAATAATCATTGATCCAAATGGTGCAGGCGGAGTGGATGGCAACGTTATTATTGCTGGTAACTTGAGTGTCACAGGTAATGTGACTTACATTAATTCTAACAACGTTACCACCAATGACTTGACCATTAACGTGGCCAATAATGCGTCATCGGCCGCTCAAGCCAATGGAGGTGGATTAGGAGTAGGTCCAGCTGGCAGCGAGTACATTTCATTGACCTACAACAGCACATCTAACGTTTGGGTAGCAAGCAACGGATTGTATGTACAAGGAGTATCAAGTGCCACCGGTAATGTTACAGGTGGCAACGTGTTGACTGGTGGCCTGATATCTGCTACAGCCACCATAACTGGCGGTAATTTGGCCACTGGTGGTACTGCGTCAGCAACTGGCAACATCACTGGCGGTAACATACTTGGAACAACAGGGGTATACAAAGGTGGAGTCAGCGTGTTAAATGCCAACGATACCATTGACGGCGGTACATACTAACAATGGCTAACACAATTCTAATCAAGCGCAGTGGCACGGCTTCGGCAGTTCCTACGGCCGGTGCTCTAACTCTGGGAGAATTGTCTTTAAATTATGCTGACGGCATACTGTATTTTAAAAACAGCAGTAACGTGGTCACTGTATTGGCCAACGCCAATACAGTGGTTGCAACAGGACTGACCAACGGTACCAGCAATGTGGTGGTGGCCAGCAGTGCCAACGTCACAGTCAGTGCTGCCGGTACTGCCAATGTGTTGACCATAAGCTCAACCGGCGCAGTAATTTCTGGAACTGTGTCAGTGTCAGGCAACATCACTGGCGGTAATATCCTGGGCGGAGCCAACGTTAATGCCACAACACACACAGGCGCTACTGTGTCAGTGTCAGGCAACATCACTGGCGGCAATGTCTTAAATAACGGATTGATTTCTAGTACCGGTAATAGTACTGCTGCCAATTATCTAACTGGTGGCGTGATTTCGGCCACTGGCAACATCACTGGTGGTAATCTAAGTGGCACCAATATTGTGGGTACGTTAACTACAGCCGCACAAACCAATATTACAAGTGTTGGCACTTTGGGTAGCTTGTCAGTGACCGGTAATATCACAGGTGGCAATGTGCTGGGTGGCGCCAACGTCAATGCCACTACACACACAGGTACTACTGTTAGTGTAACTGGCAACATCACTGGTGGTAACTTGAATGCTGCTGGCTTGAGTTTATCCAGCAATGTGGTGTCAGCTCTGGTTTCGGCTGCCAACATCACCACAACTGCCAACATTGCAGGTGGCAACTTAATTGGCACAGTTGTTGGCAATGTTACTGGAACCACAGTTTCAGTAACTGGCAACATCACAGGTGGCAATTTAAACGCAGCAGGATTGAGTCTAAGTTCAAACGTGGTCAGTGCATTGAATGTGACTGGCACTATTGCTGGTGGAAATGTTACAACACCTGGGTTGATCAGTGCCACTGGCAACATCACTGGTGGCAACATAACTATCTCAGGGTCAGCCAACATATCTACCTTTATAGGTAATACTTTCTTCGGCTCTGTTCCCGCACAACCAACTTACTATAGTATTGCTCCGCTAAATCTTAATAACAGTTTAGCGGCCGCAACAAAAGTTCAGTTGAATTTGATCAATACAGGCGGTGGTGCAGGTGCCGGATCAGCAATTGATTTCTACACTTATCTGCTTTCAGTTGCCGCTGCCAACGCCGAAGCCAGAATAGCTGCTATTGATGATGGCAGTTATTCGGCCTATCTCAGTCTTCAAACAAAAACTCCCGGCGCCACTGGCACCAATCCATTAGTTGAACGAGTAAAAGTTGATTCAACTGGCTTATCGGTGACTGCAAACATCACTGGTGGCAACTTGATAACAGCGGCCGCTGTATCAGCAGCCTCAGTAAGTGCAAGTGGCAACATCACAGGTGGCAACATCCTAGGCGGAGCCAACGTCAATGCCACCACACACACAGGAACCACAGTATCGGTAACTGGCAACGTTAATGGTGGTAATTTGATTTCTGCTGCCTTGGTGCAAGGAGTCACTGTTTCGGCTACAGGCAACATAACTGGCAGTTATTTCATTGGCAATGGGTCGGCTCTTACTGGGATTACAGCGTCAGGCGGAACAAGCATTACCAACGGCACATCAAACGTGGTTGTTGCTGCCAGCGGCAACGTCACTGTGGCTGTAGCAGGCACCAATCCAGTGACAACTTTTGCATCAACAGGCGTGTACGTTCCTGGGCTGGTTTCAGCGACTGGCAACATCACAGGTGGCAACGTACTAGGTGGAGCCAACGTCAATGCTACCACACACACAGGAACCACAGTTAGTGTAACTGGCACAATAACTGGTGCAAGTGTAGTGGGCGGGGTAATGACCGGTACTAGTTTAAGTGCCAGTGGCACTGTAACAGCAGCCTCAACAGTGGGTGGGGTAATCACTGGATCAAGTGCAAGTGTCACAGGCAACGTCACTGGCGCAGGACATGTTGGTACCATTTATACCAACAGTATTATCAATACTGGTGCTAACGCTACCGGTAACATTGGCAGTGCAACTTTGTATTTTAACACGGTGTTTGCCAAAGCTACTTCAGCACAGTACGCTGACTTGGCCGAAATGTACTCAGCAGATGCAACCTACACACCGGGCACTGTGGTTGAGTTTGGCGGCGCCGAAGAAATCACCGTCACAACACAAACACACAGCACACAAGTGGCTGGGATTGTGTCCACCCATCCCAGTTACCTGATGAACAGTACTCTGGACTGCAAACATGCAGTAGAAGTGGCCCTGGTCGGGCGTGTGCCATGTCAAGTGATTGGCCCCATACGCAAAGGTGATCGCCTGGTTGCTAGCCATGTTCCAGGAACTGCACAAGCTCTGACACCAGAGTTGTACCAACCCGGATGTATAGTTGGCAAGGCCCTGGAGCATTACAATTCGGATCAACCAGGCATAATTGAAGTTGCAGTGGGAAGAACATGATGCAAGCCAGATATCGTGCAGATTATGTAGGCGAATTTGTAATTGTTGACACCAAATGGTCCGGCGGAAAGAAAACAGAAACTCGTGAATGGATTCCTAACCCCATTGTGAACCAACACATTTCGGGTCGTGCGGCCTGCATTGGTAGCAATGTGGATCATCCAACTGTGGGCAGCGGTTATACATTTGACTATACTCGTTTACAAAAACATCGTGGTGGTCTACTGGGCAGCAAAAAATTACAGACCTACGGAGTAGGATCAGCTGCAACCGAAATGCGTTTGGATTTTGCAGTAGAAAATCAAAAAGACGGGCTAGACACCTTGCTGGCCACCGAGTATCCAACTGATCATATTGTTTATACTACTCCTCGCAACTGTGTTAGATACCCAGGACAGTTTTATCTAATTCCCTATGATCCACAATTGATAAACATGGCCACTGTGGTGTATCTAGCAGCATTTGACGGACACCAAGAAATCTTTTTACTGGGCTACACTGACTATGTTGAACCATCTCACAAAGATTGGATTGCCCAGATTGCTGGTGTATTTTTGGCCTATCCCGGCACAAAATTTTATTTGGTGGGCGAATCGACTCGCATGTACGATGATTGGTTGGACTGTTTTAACGTGTCTACCATGCAATACCCAGAATTTATCAGCTACTGCGACTGTTAGACACTGGCTTCGATAGTGAGTATTTTGTGTTGTACCGCTTCAAAATTCACAGTGCTCCACAGCCCAGGATGCATGGGTCGAGGCCATGTACCAGAATTGATCCAAGCGTAACCTATGTGTTCGTGATTCAGTACAGGACGAAACTCTGCGCCCACTATGCAAAAAAATGTGTGATATTCAAAATTTGAATCTGGTGTGGTAAATTTTTCCAACGGAATCATGCGCACATAGTCGGGCATGAATCCCAATTCCTCGTCGCACTCTCTGGTGATGGCAGTCATCAAAGTTTCGCCCGACTCTACACGTCCACCTGGCAGTCCCCAGGATCCAGGATGCTTAGGGTCATTGCGCATGAGATACAGATAACGATGGGTGTCAACTGCATAAAACCAAACACCTACTGCTTTTACAACACTAGAGTCCATGTGCCCCCGGGATATAGGCCTTGATAACTTTTGATCCAGCCCAAGCCGTTCCACTCGTACTGTATTTCTGTTGTGATGTTGGTGACATACTGTATATTATCTGGACTTGAGGTACTGTCAAAAGAAACACGCCATCTAATGCCGTCGTATTCCACAATGTCGTTGGCCCGTGCAACCAACGGGCTCTCATCGATTCCGGCCCAGGCTTCGGCATAGCCTTGATTGAATGTGCCAGTGGACTCGGTGAACAAATATCTTTGTCCAGCAGTGGCCGTAATCAATCCAGCGCCAGGTCCGTTGCGCAACGGATCAATTACTGCATCCACTGGCGCCAGTGTGTTGGATGGAACTGTTGCAGTATCCACACTAAACAACATGTAACGGTCGTCGGTGGGGTCGTATGAAATATGCCCAACCACTTGACTACCATCTTCTTGTTCCAGCTTGACATAACTGATGCCATCTCTCAAGACTCCGTACAATCCAACCACATTGTGCCATAGCAAATTGCTGGGCGGACTGTTGGGCACATTGAGACTGGCGTTGGGTTGATCAATCACCTGTGCTTCGGCCAAGACCTGCAGGCGCCCAATGGTGCCAGGCGATCCGCCAATCAGCAACACCTGATATCCATAAGGAGTGATTGCTTGCCTGGTGCCCATCAACAAATCGTTGTCCAGCACTGCATTGCTGGCGTCACCGTTGGCATCAAACACACTGGCAATCACACGCTCAACTACACCCAATTTTTTAACTTTGGCTGGACTAGAGATCCAAATTGGTATGCTAAAAGTCAAGGTGGCCATGTCAATTGGATTTTCAGTACCTACCGGTATTGATTTGCTGCTCCATTTTACATTTTCGAGATTGCACACAGTGAGGCTGGTCCAGTCAATAAAATTATCAGTGCTTTGTATTTCTAAGCTGGGATTAAACAACACCAAAATCTGTTCTAGAATCTGCATTTTTTGATTGGTGTTGCTGGTCCAAATATCCAAGTTGATAGTCAGTTTGTACGGCACCGGCATCAGGCGCTCGATTGAAAATGCATTGCCCTGTGTGGTTTCGTATGTGTCGGTGGCCTGATCGTAGGTTCTTTGACGAACCTGCAGGGTATTTACAAAATTGGGTTCTTGTATGCGAGGTCGATCATAATCCAATGCAGTGATATAAAAGGTCATCAACGGAGTAGATGGCATGTCATTGGCTGAATTTTGTTGAATAATGGTCTGTGCCTGACGACTGGCATCACCGTAGCGCACCGGCACACGAACCAAGGTATCGTTTTTGCCTGATTCGTTGATGCCGTACTCCACACTGAAATTGGAAAATATTCGAGCAAACTGTAGAAGGAAGCGACGAATTTGTTCGTCATAAAAATAAGTGGCGATGATTATCTCCCAGGTGGTCTCGGATTGGGCGGCAGATCACCACCTTGGTCACCATTGTCGGCCTGTGGCCGCAGAATCTGACTGAGACTTTGGCGACTGGGGATGTTGCCCATGTCTGTAGTAGACACTGTGTAAGGATTGTTGACAAAGCCGGCTCGCTGGGTAAGCGCACCAGTGGCCATGTCAAGATCAGTGCGCACATTACTGCTGATGGCCAACCAAGCTCGCCCATTGTATCTGAACAAACGATTGGGAAAGTAGTCCAGTCTTAATGCATAGTCTCCTGGCGATGGGTTAGGCGGAAAACTTACACCGGGGGTGACTGGCAGGCCATTGGGGGCATATTGGTCGCCAGTAAGATAGCCCATGGTGTAACCAAACCCAGTTGGGGTAGTGCCTAGTCCGCCTTCCGGGGTGCTGGAGTCAGCGTCTTCAAAACTGGTAGTGGTCCCGGCGCCGCCGGGTTGATTTATCGATTGTGTTGGTAAAATATAGAACTTGGTCACATCGTAACCACTGAGCGGCACGTCGGCCTGTGCCTGTACCAACAATGCATCGTTGATTTCCAGATCTTTGGGCCTAGTACTCATTTGATCGCCCACTGTGGTAGGATTGGTGATCACAGTCCAGTAAGGTTGCCCGGTGCCTGGATTGACAGCATCGATTGGGGTGCCGGGTGGCACATTGACCGCAGCCTGATAATAGGTGTTGCCATTGTTTACCGTTTCGCCTGCAGGATAAAAATTACCTGGATCCCAGATATTTTCGGGCATGAATGGCTGGTCGATGATCTGACTGTATTCCTGTGCATTGACCATGGGTGTGGCCTTGATGCGCCAGGTGTGCGGCAACCAAGTTTGACTGAAACCTTCGCTGGCATAGTTGCCGTCTTGTATCACATAATATCTGGGCAGTGCATTGGGTATAGCTCGATTCAACGGATGATAGTCTTTGAGGTTGGGCACTTCGATCACATCGCCCACCATCAGTTTACGGCCCAAGGTGTCAATCATGTTGTTGTAATGAAATGTGATAAACAGGGTATCGTTGTTCAAAAACAACCCAAATTGTGTGAGATCAAAGTCAACATCTTGTGTACGGTAAACACCACGCATGATGTACACGTCAGGATCATACGCTCGATCTCTGTTTTCCAACAACAGCAGATCTTCTATGAACAACGGATTTGATTCGTTGTAAATGGGCAAGGTGGCATCACCGGGCGTGTTGGCCTGCGCAGGATTCACTATTGGTCCAATGTACTTGTGTACATAAATGTCCAAGCCGCCCACGGTGAACATTTCTGATATGGTACGATCAAAAAACTGATAGTCACTGGTTCGATTGGGACGGTAGAGGCTTAGGCGTGGCATAGTAGTGTATTTATGGGCCGGTTGACCGAATATTTCCAAAATGCTATAATATGGACTTAACAACAAAGGAGCCAGCAATGAGTGATTTAGTTACCAATTTGCACAGCGAGATGATCAACAGCATAGCACCAAACTATAGTATTAACTATGAAGCAGAGGCTCTTGCCAGTTTTGAAACCTCTGGTGATGACTTGATGGAAGCACTTGAGACTCGTGCTACGGACTTTATTGCAGAGACTACTGGCGCAGATGTGCGCGAGGATCTGGGCGGGCTTACTGTATTTTTCCGTGGTAATACTTTGGTTGCATTTTATGATTACGAGCAATTTAAAGGGCATGTGTTCTAAAACCCTGAGCCCGAAAGGGCTTTGGGTTGACCAATAATTGCCATTCTGCTATAATTACATATAATTTAAAGGAGCCCCAATGAACGCAACACGAGCCGCTGTCAAGCCATTGAACCCTCGCAGTCCTGACACCAAATATACAGGATTGGAACCCACATGGCGTGTGCAACCCGCAGATGACCGCACCAGTCAACTGAGTTCGGCGTTCTCGTGGTACAACTACTTCTACGGCAAAAAAGATGCACGTGAAATGCTGGTAGCATATTTGGAAAGCCATGGGCGTAAATCTGATGTTCGGGCCTTAAAAGGCGTGCCGGACCATGCTATTCGACTGACCACGGCCTGGCTGTGCCGCATGAGCATGGTGGGATTGGAACTCACTGATTCAGAATCAGTGCGATTGGAAGGCTACATCCAGGAAATACTAAAATCACGTGAACCCGAAGTGGTGGTTGTAGAAACTGTGCCTGTGGCGGCTAGGCCCAACATTCAAGATCGCTTGCGTGAAAAGGTATCAGAGTGTGCCGGTGAACTGGACGGCATGTTTGATGAGTTTGTTGTTGCCGGCGCCAAAATGTCAGCAGACTACAAACCAATCACAGTTATCCGTGGGCTAAATGTAGCACCTCAAATGATCGCAGACATTGCCGATATTTGGAAAGCCAAATTGTCAGAGTTTGAAACTGTGATCGAAGGTAAAGATGCACAGTTGGTTGAAGGTTACAGCTACCTCAGCAAAATCCAAATGCGCAACATTGTGAAATTTTGCGAAACAGTGATCAACGACTGCGGTGCCTATGTACAAATCAAGAAAGTTAAACGCAAGCCACGCAAGGTCAAGTCAGTGCCTCCCGAAAAACGTGCAGCAAAATTCAAGCTCATGATAGAGTTTGCTGAACTCAAACTCAAAGGGTTGCCGGCCGCAAGTTTAGTGGACAAGGCAGAAGCATGGTTGTATGACACCAAGAAGCGCAAGTTGATCCACCTTGTGGCTGACAGCCATACACAGGCATTCACTGTAAAAAGCAACAGCATTATTGGTTTCAGTACCATTGAGACCATGCAGAAAACTGTGCGCAAGCCAGCAGATGTTGTTCGAGCTGTACAAGCCGCAGGCAAGCCCGCCGCACGTAAGATCTACAAAGATCTCTCTACTACAGAAACAGCTTGGAACGCTAGAGGCACAGAGAACTTGTTGATACTCAAGGCCTGGTAAACTGCTAAATACAGGGAACGGAGCTTCCCTATATGGCCTTAGAAAATCAATCCACACTTGACACACTTAAACAAAAAATGTTTGAGTATGTGCAACTGCAACTGGGCAGTCAGATTGTGGATATTGAATTGGATGCCGAACACTACGAAGCGGCCTATCAAAAAACCATTGGTACTTACCGCCAACGTGCTCAAAATGCCTATGAGGAAAGCTACAGTTTCCTGGAGCTGGTGACCAATGTCAATATCTACGACTTGCCACAAGAAGTGATATCAGTGCGTCAAATCTACCGTAGAACATTCGGCGACTCAACAGGCCCATTTGCATCAAACTTTGATCCGTTTAGCCAGGCCAGCATGAATGTGTACCTCATGAACTTTAACGTGGCCGGCGGCCTGGCCACCTACGATTTCTACACTCAATATGTGCAACAGGCCGGACGCATGTTCGGAGCCTACATGAACTATACCTATAATCAGGTAACCAAAAAACTACAACTGATCCGTGATCCCAAAGGCACCGGCGAATCGGTGCTGTTATGGACCTACAATCTCAAACCCGAATTCAACTTGCTCAGTGATTTTCAAATACAACAATGGCTTCGCGATTACATGGTGGCTGCTTGCAAATTGATCATCGGTGAAGCACGTGAAAAGTTTGGAACCATTGCTGGACCACAGGGCGGTGGTACCCTAAACGGCGCCGCTATGAAATCCGAAGCACAGACTCAAATGGATGGATTGATTGATGATCTCAAACGCTATGTAGACGGATCACAGCCGTTGTCGTTTGTGATTGGCTAAATTGCCCACACCTCTATCTAAAATTGTGCTATAATCCTTGTACACGAGTACCGGGAGAATCAAATTGGATCTCATGATCGACATTGAAGGTTTGGCCACAGGCCCTGAAGCAACAATCTTAACCATTGCGGCTCAGGCATTTGATCCTCTTGGCACCGGCTACTATGAGCACAAGTACTATGCTAGAGTTGATCTTGAAAGCCAAGAGAACCGCACCATTGAGCAAGGCACCATAGACTGGTGGGCCACTCAAGGTGCCGCACAGGATGAAGCCTTTGCAGAAGATGGGCGTATTCCACTGGACCAGGCCCTGGATGAACTGCATCGATTGTGTTGGAAATGCAATCGTATCTGGATGAATGGTCCCACCTACGATGCCAACATACTTGAGCACGCCTATAAGAGTTATAGCAAGCCTTTGCCTTGGCAATATTATAAGATCCGTGATGCACGAACGGTATATAGTTTGTGGCCAGGGTTGCCCCGGCCTGTGACCAGTCACCATGCCTTGGAGGACTGTCGCAGACAGATTGACTTGTTGCAAGCAACCTTGACACACTTGAACATTAAGGAACTGGCATGATTGTTTATTCTAATTCTTGTAGCTTTGGAGTTAAACAAGAACACCCGGTGTATGCAGACATAGTCGCAGATTCATTAAACGCATCTTTAATCAATGCTGGAGCATCGGGGTCGTGCAATCGTCGTATAATAAGGACCAGTTTACGTGATCTAATAGATCTTAAAAATCAAAACGTCACAGAAATTTTTTGTTTACTAGGGCTTTCGTTTATTACTCGCACAGAACTTTGGCAACCATACATACCAGCAGTTTCAAATGATGGTAACTTTCATGCTGTCATGGCTGATTACAAAAAATTTGATTGGACACAAGGATTAATCAATACCGGTGTGCCTGATATACATTTGTCAACTCCGTTACCGGTGCAAGAATATTACAAACAATGGTTGTTACACATGAGCAAGGAAGCCATAATAACAGAAACAATCGCCGATCTTATAATGTTTAAAAATTTTTGTACACAAAACAACATCAATGTTTTGATTTGGAGTAATACGCAAAAATGGCCAGCTGAGCCAGAAGTAGCAGTTGGGGATATTTTTCTAAAAAATTTTGTTGAGTATGTAACAACAGACAAACACTTTA
>Ga0114962_10002595_pt1 | contig 14949 bp, 11 predicted proteins | sample C_130820_MF_Meta_FD_87017 | JGI IMG/M metagenome (GOLD analysis project Ga0114962, IMG submission 87017) | Freshwater microbial communities from Lake Croche, Canada to study carbon cycling - C_130820_MF_MetaG | ecosystem: Environmental > Aquatic > Freshwater > Lake | place: Lake Croche, Canada...
CGGGTCATGGACTCCAATGATCTCGAAAAGGAGCGCGGCATCACGATTCTCGCCAAGAACTGCGCGATCGAAGTCGACGGTGCCCGCATCAATATTGTCGACACACCGGGCCATGCCGACTTTGGCGGCGAGGTTGAGCGCGCGCTGTCGATGGTCGACTCGGTGCTGCTGGTGGTCGATGCGGTCGATGGCCCGATGCCTCAGACCCGCTTTGTGACCCGCAAGGCGCTTGCGCTGGGTCTCAAGCCGATCGTGGTGGTCAACAAGATCGACCGCCCGGGTGCCCGCCCGCACTGGGTGATCGACCAGGTCTTCGAGCTCTTCGACAAGCTTGGTGCCACCGACGAACAGATGGATTTCCCGATCGTCTACTGCTCGGCACTCGCCGGCTTTGCGGTCAACGAAATCGATGAGCTTGACGCGCTGCCGAAGGCCGATAACGGCATGCCCCAGGGCACGATGCGCGCGCTGTACGACGCCATCCTGAAATTCGTGCCGGTGCGAGCCGACGATATCAACGGGCCCCTGCAGATGCAGATCCTCTCGATCGACTGGAGCAGCTATGTCGGCCGTATCGGTGTGGGTCGCGTCAATCGCGGTCGCATCACCGCTGGCTCGCAGGTTGCGGTCGTCCACGGGCCGGGTGCCAAGCCGGTGATGGGCAAGATCGGTCAGGTGCTGCGCTACAAGGGGCTTGAGCGGATTCCGATGGACGAGGCGCTGGCCGGTGACATCGTTGCGATCACCGGCGTGGAGGGCATCGATATCGGTACGACGGTGTGTGCTGCCGATACGCCCGATGGCTTGCCGCTGCTGAAGGTCGACGAGCCGACGCTGACCATGGAGTTCATGGTCAACACCAGCCCGCTTGCCGGACGCGAAGGCAAGTACGTCACCAGCCGCCAGATCCGCGATCGGCTCGAGCGTGAGCTGCAGCACAACGTCGCGCTGCGAGTCGAGTTTCCGACCGACAGCGATACCTTTGTCGTCTCCGGGCGCGGCGAACTTCACCTCACCATCCTGCTTGAGAACATGCGCCGCGAAGGCTTCGAGATGGCGGTATCGCGTCCGAAGCCGAAGGTGCGAATCAATGCCGAAACCGGCGATCGCGAAGAGCCTTATGAAACGCTGGTGATGGATGTCGAAGACCAGCATCAGGGATCGGTCATGGAATACCTCGGCACCCGTCGTGCCGACATGACCAATATGGAGTCAGACGGCAAAGGGCGGGTGCGGCTCGACTATCGTGTGCCGGCTCGCGGTCTGATCGGCTTTCACAACGAGTTCCTCAACCTGACTCGCGGCACCGGCATCATGAGTCATGTGTTCGATGCCTATGGTCCGATGGCTGGCCCGATCGAAGATCGGCGCAACGGTGTGCTCATCAGCGGTGATGACGGTGATGCGGTGGCCTATGCGCTTTGGAAACTCGACGATCGGGGTCGCATGTTCGTGAGCACCGGTGAGGCGCTTTACGAGGGCATGATCATCGGCATCCACACCCGCGACAACGATCTGGTCGTCAATCCTGTGCGCGAAAAGAAGCTCACCAATGTGCGCTCATCCGGCAAGGACGATGCGATCGTGCTGACGCCGCCGATGCAACTGACCCTCGAGAAGGCGGTGGAGTTCATTGCTGACGATGAGCTGGTCGAGATCACGCCCAAATCCATCCGCCTGCGCAAGCGCCACCTCAAGGAGCATGAGCGCAAGCGCGCCTCGCGTGACGTCGAGGTCGTCTGACGACAAGCGGTCGCGGATTCAGCCGGCCTGCCGACTGAACCCGCCGATTCAGCCGGCCTGAATTGCCTCGAGCGTCGGGTAGTCGGTGTAGCCAACCGGACCCGGACCGTAATAGGTCTTGGTATTGGCCGGGGTCAGCGGCGCATTTGCATGAAGGCGCCGCACGAGATCCGGGTTCGAGATGAAGGGCACGCCGAATGCGACAGCATCGGCCGCGCCGCCCTCGACAGCCTGAATCGCCATCTCACGGGTGTATTTGTTGTTGGCGATATAGGTGCCCGGGAACGCCCGCCGTGCGCCGGCGAAATCGAACCCGTCAGTGAAGTGCGTCGCCCCGGTATTGCCCTCGATGAAGTGCAGGAAGGCAATCCGTCGCTGCGCCAGCCCATCGATGAGGGCGCCATAGGTGGCTTGCGGATTCGAGTCGGACGGACAACTGTTGGCATTCGAGACCGGTGACAGCCGGATGCCGACCCGGTCTCGCCCGAAGACCTCGACCGCGGCATCGACCACACTGAGTGCGAGCCGGATGCGATTCGTCACCGATCCGCCCCATTCATCGTCACGCAGGTTGGTCGAGTCGCGCAGGAACTGCTCGATCAGATAGCCGTTTGCCCCATGGATCTCGACGCCGTCGAAGCCGGCATCGCGGGCATTGCGGCTGGCCTGCCGAAAGGCTTCGATGATGCCCGGCATCTCGTCGGTGCGAAGCGCACGGGGGGCAACGCGGTGCATCCGCCCGTTGCGGGTATGAACCGTTCCCGACAGCTCGACGTTTGATGCCGACACCGGCAGTTCGCCGCCCGGCTGCAGATCAGGGTGCGACACTGCGCCCACATGCCATAACTGGGCAACGATGAGACCGCCGGCGGCATGGACCGCATTGGTGACCAGCTTCCATCCTTCGCGCTGGGCATCGCTGTGCATGCCGGGCGTACCCATGTAGCCGATGCCGCGAGGCTCGACCTGCGTGGCTTCGCTCACGATCAGGCCGGCCGATGCGCGCTGCGCGTAGTACTCGGCATTGAGGGCATGGGGGGCAAGGCTGTCGGGCAGAGCGCGGCAGCGGGTGAGGGGCGCCATGACGATGCGGTTGGCGCACTGAAGCGCACCGATGCGAACCGGGTCGAAGAGGCTGGGGGGCGGGGTGATGTGTGCAGTCATCCCCAATGTTAACCGTTGAGCCTACGCCTTCCCAAACCTTCGCCTCATGTCTTTCGTCGTGCCGGCGTCGATCATCGCGAACGCTCACACCAGATCGAATGACATCATCGGTCGCGACCCGCGCAGGCCACCTGACTGACGATGTATCTGGCCAAGGCGAGGCGAGGGGAGATCTTTCAGGGTGTCATCGCATTTGTCGTGAAGACCGCGAATGGGCGACAATGGGCGATGCGGCCAGCGTAGCGACTTCCTGCGATCTGCCGCGACCATCAGGAGACGACATGAATGCGTTGACAAAGTCCGAGGCTCAGGGTCTGGCCGATTCGCTGCCGCTGTCCGAGATCGACCTCTCCGATACCTCGCTCTTTCAGAACGACACCGTCTGGCCCTATCTGGCGCGCCTGCGCCGCGACGATCCAATCCATTACAAGCAAGGCGGCGTTCAGGGCAACTTCTGGTCGGTCACGCGCTACAAGGACATCGTCGCGGTCGATACCAACCATCAGGTGTTTTCGTCCGAGTCATCGCTCGGAGGCATCACCATCGTCGATGCGCCCATGCAGATGCGCCGCCCGAGTTTCATCTCGATGGATCCGCCCAAGCATGATGAGCAGCGCAAGGCGGTCAGCCCGATCGTTGCGCCCGGCAACCTGAGCAAGCTCGAAGCAACGATTCGTTCGCGAGCGATTGCAATTCTCGACAGTCTGCCGATCGGCGAAACCTTCGACTGGGTCGACAAGGTCTCGATCGAGCTGACCACGCAGATGCTCGCCACGCTGTTTGACTTTCCCTTCGAGGATCGCCGCCTGCTCACCTACTGGTCCGACACCGCGACCACGACGCCTCAGGACGGCAATGCCGAGGCCTGGGCCAAGCGCGACAGCATCCTCCACGAGTGCCTGAATTACTTCACCCGCCTCTGGAACGAGCGGGTCAATGCCGATCCGGGCAATGATCTGATCTCGATGCTTGCGCATGCCCCGGCAACCCGCAACATGACGCCGCAGGCGTTTCTGGGCAATCTGGTCCTGCTGATCGTCGGGGGCAATGACACCACCCGCAACTCGATCAGCGGCGGCCTGCTGTTCATGAACCAGAACCCCGACCAGTACGCCAAGCTGCGCGCCAACCGCGAGCTGATTCCCAGTGCAGTCTCCGAAATCATCCGCTATCAGACCCCGCTGGCTCACATGCGCCGTACCGCACTCGTCGATACCGAACTCGGCGGCAAGCAGATCCGCAAGGGCGACAAAGTGGTCATGTGGTACATCTCGGGTAACCGCGACGATGAGGTCATCGACAATCCCAACGCCTTCATCATCGATCGCCCCCGTGTGCGCCAGCATCTGTCCTTCGGATTCGGCATTCATCGTTGCGTTGGCAACCGGCTGGCCGAGATGCAATTGCAGATCCTCTGGGAAGAGGCGCTCAAGCGCTTCCCCACGATCGAGGTCGTTGGTGAGCCGCAGCGCGTCGCCTCGGCCTTCGTTCATGGCTTCAGCTCGATGCCTGTGCGCATTCCGTCGCGTGCCGCGTGAGTTCTGACGGGGTTGTCATCGTTGGTGCCGGCCATGCCGCCGGCACGCTTGCGGCAGGACTGCGTCAGGGCGGCTATACCCAGCCCATACGGCTGATCGGTGCCGAGCCGCTGCCGCCCTACCAGCGCCCGCCCCTGTCCAAGGCCTGGCTCAAGGGCGAGGCCGATCCGGCGGGCCTGTTGCTGCGTCCTGCCTCCTTTTATGCCGAGCACGATATCGACCTGCGACTGTCGACCCGGGTCACCGGTATCGATCGTGCTGCGTCCCGCGTGCGGCTCGACAGTGGCGAGACGCTCGCCCATGAGCATCTCGTGCTCGCCACCGGCTCGAGGCTTCGTCGCCTCGAGGTGCCGGGCATCGACAGCGAAGGCATCTTCGAGTTGCGCACCGAAGCGGATGCGCAGGCACTGCGAGCACGACTCGGCCCAGGCGTTCGCCTGGCGGTGGTCGGCGGCGGCTATATCGGCCTTGAAGTCGCAGCCACCGCACGCGGACTGGGCGCCGAAGTCGTGGTCATCGAGCGCGAGCAGCGTTTGCTGGCGCGGGTGGCAAGCCAGCCGCTGTCGGCGTTTTTTGCCGATTTTCATCGTGCCAAGGGCGTCAATCTGATGCTCGCCGCCAGTGTCGCAGGGTTTGCAACCACCGCCGGCAAGGTGACCGGCGTGACGCTCGCCAGCGGCCAGACCATCGACTGTGATCTCGCACTGGTCGGTATCGGCGCGCTGGCCAATGATGCCTTGGCGATCGAGGCCGGGCTGGTCTGTCGCGACGGCGTCGTGGTCGATGAACAAGCGCTCACCAGCGACCCGGCCATCTTCGCAATCGGCGATTGCACCCAGCGGCCGATGCCGCGCTATGGCCGTACCGTGCGGCTCGAGAGCGTCCCCAATGCGCTCGAGCAGGCGCGTCAGGTGGTCGCGCGCCTGTGCGGCAAGCCGATGCCTGCGGCCGAGGCGCCCTGGTTCTGGTCGGAGCAATACGAGCTTCGCCTGCAGATCGCGGGGCTGTCGCTCGATGTCGCCACGACGGTTGTTCGCGGCGACCCTGCCACCTCGCGCTTTGCGGTCTTTCACCTCGATGCCGGCAACCGCCTGCAGGCGCTCGAGGCAGTCAATTCACCGGCCGAATTTGCAGCAGCCCGACAATGGGTGACTGCCGGTCAGATCATCGAACCTGCCCGTGCGGCCGATACTGCCCTGCCGGTCAAGCAGATTGTCCAATCCGTTTCAGGCGCGGCCTGACCGTCTCTCTTTTTTGCATCAGAAGGAAATCCCCATGGCCAAAGTGACCTATATCGAATTTTCCGGAAAACCTCACACCGTCGACGTGCCAATCGGTACGTCGGTCATGCGCGGCGCGGTCGACAATGGCGTGCCAGGCATCGATGGCGACTGCGGTGGTGAGTGCGCCTGTGCCACCTGCCATGTCTATGTCGATCCGGCCTGGCTCGCGCTCACCGGCTCACGGACCGAGATGGAGCAGAGCATGCTCAGTTTTGCGGCCGGCACCGAAGACAACTCGCGGCTGTCCTGCCAGATTGCGATGTCCGCTGCGCTCGACGGGCTGGTCGTGAAGTTGCCTGAGGGTCAGCACTGAGGGCCAGCATTGAGCCCTGTTGAAAGCGCCGAGTAACCGTCGGGGTCTGCAACGACCTCGATCAACGCCAATAAGGAGACACGATGAAAGCCGCCGTATTCCATGCCCCCAACCAGCCCCTCACCATCGAGGATGTCGAGATCGAGAACCCGGGTCCGCGCGAGGTGCTGGTCCGCACGTCGGTCGCAGGCCTGTGCCACAGCGATCTGCACTTCATGGAAGGCAAATACCCCTTCCCGGTCCCGGCGGTGCTGGGCCATGAGTCGGCGGGCATCGTCGAGAAGGTCGGCCGCGACGTCACCTATCTGAAGCCCGGCGACCATGTCATCAGCTGTCTGTCCGTGTTCTGCGGCCATTGCGAGTATTGCCTGACCGGCCATATGTCGATCTGCCAGACGCCCGAAGTCAAGATCCCTCCGGGCAAGGCCAAACGGCTGCGCTGGAAGGGCGAGCATCTCAACCAGTTCACCAACCTGTCGTCGTTCGCCGAGCAGATGCTGGTTCACGAGCATGCGCTGGTGAAGATCACCCCCGACATGCCGATGGATCTGGCTGCGCTGATCGGCTGCGGCGTCATCACCGGCTATGGTGCGATCGTGCACACCGCCAAGATCGAACCCGGCTCGACCGTCGCGGTCGTGGGTTGTGGCGGCATCGGTCTGGCGGCCGTCAACGGTGCAAAGATTGCCGGTGCCTCGCGCATCATCGCGGTCGACAAAGACCCGGGCAAACTCGAGCTCGCCAAGACTTTCGGCGCGACCGACGGCGTGCTGGCCACCGACGAGGCGGCCAAGGAAATCATCGAACTCACCCAGGGCGGCGTGCATTATTCCTTCGAGTGCATCGGCCTGAAGCAGACCGCCGAGATGTGCTTTGCGATGCTGCGCCCGGGCGGAACCGCGACCATCATCGGCATGATTCCGTTCGGCACGAAAATCGAGTTGCACGGCGCCGACTTCCTTCGTGAGCGTCGCATTCAGGGCTCGATGATGGGCTCCAACCGTTTTCGCATCGATATGCCCCGTCTGATCGAGTTCTATCAGCAGGGCCGTCTGCCGCTTCAGCACCTGGTGTCGGGGCGTCTGAAACTCGAGCAGATCAACGAGGGTTTCGCCGCGATGAAGGCCGGTGGCGTCGCCCGCAACGTGATCATGTTTGATGCCTGATCGCTGACAGGTCGGGGGCGAGCGCCTCGCGCTCGTCAAAGACAAAGCAGCTGCCCTGGTAGTGGCGGCCATCGGTCAACTCGAAATAGTTGAGGATGCCGCCCTCCAGTTGCAGCACATCCTCAAGACCCACCGACTGCATGTAGAGCGCTGCTTTTTCACACCGGATGCCGCCGGTGCAGTAGGTCACAACGGTCTTGCCTTCGAGCGCCTCGCGATGTTCGGCGAGCGCCTTCGGAAATTCGGTGAACTGATTCAGACGCCAGTCGAGCGCACCGGCAAAGCCGCCATGGTCGATCTCGAAGCCGTTGCGGGTATCGAGCAGGACCACCGGCCGATGCGCATCATCGTGACCCTGATCGAGCCACCGTGCGAGGGTGGGCGCGTCGACGGTCGGTGCGCGTCCGTCGACCGGGCGGATCGTCGGATGGTCCATGCGGATGATTTCGCGTTTGACCTTCACCTTGAAGCGTCGAAACGGGATGGCCTGCGACCAGCTTTCCTTTGCAATGATTGGCTCGAAGCCCGGCAGCGCGCGGATTGCCGCGAGCATCTGCCGGCAGGTCGGCTCGGGCCCCGCCAGCACGGCGTTCAGTCCCTCGTGACTGATCAGGATGGTGCCGAACACACCGAGCGAATGACCGACTTGATGCAGATGCTGGCGCACGGTCTCGGGCTGATCGATTGGCCAGAAGCGATAGGCAGCGATGTTCAGCATCAACTCGACGGTCATGGACGGCGGTTCGCAAGGCAAGCGTTGTAAGAATCGGCTCTTATGATGCAGGCCAGGTCAAAATCACTTCATCCTATCGGACGGACGACCAATGAAAGAAGACGAAGTACTGCGTCGCGCCTTTTCGATGCCGCTCACCAGTCCGGCGTTTCCGCCCGGGCCTTACCGTTTCGTCGATCGCGAGTATCTGATTCTCACCTATCGCACCGACCCGCAAGCGATCGAGCGAATTCTGCCTGCGCCGCTTGTGGCGCCTGAACCCCTTGTCAAGTACGAGTTCATCAACATGCCCGACTCGACCGGATTCGGTCATTACTGCGAGTCCGGGCAGGTGATTCCAGTCAAATTCGGGGATGAACACGGCGGCTATGTTCATTCGATGTATCTCAACGATCATCCCCCGATCGCCGGTGGCCGGGAATTATGGGGTTTTCCCAAGAAACTCGGTGAGCCCTCGTTGAAGATCAACAAAGACACCCTGGTCGGTACGCTGCACTACAGCGATGTTCGGGTCGCGATCGGATCGATGGGTTTCAAGCACGTGCCGCTCGATCACGATGCGGTTCTGGCAAGCCTTTCCGAGCCCAATTTTCTGTTGAAAATCATTCCGCATGTGGATGGCAAGCCGCGCATCTGCGAACTGGTGCGCTACAGCATGACCGAGATCACGGTGAAGGGCGGCTGGCGGGGTCCGGGCGCGCTTGAGCTCTTCGCGCATGCGCTGGCACCGGTGGCTGATCTGCCGGTACGCGAGATCGTGTCGGCGGTCCATATCATTGCCGATCTGACGCTGCCGTTCGGTACGGTCGTCCATGATTACCTGGCCTGAAACACGCTTCTCAACACTGCACTTTCAACGGAGTCACACCATGAAGCTCAAGGATAAAGTTGCCCTGATCACCGGCGCCGCCAGCGGCATTGGCAAGGAAATCGCCATTGAATTTGCCCGCGAGGGTGCGAAGGTCTGTATCGCCGATCTGTCGGTTGAGGCGGCCAATGCATGCGCTCAGGAGATCAATGCCGCAGGCGGATCAGCCATGGCGGTACAGATGAATGTGACCGATGAAGCGCAGGTCGATGCCGGCTTTGCAAAGACGGTCGAGACTTTCGGCGGCGTAGACGTGATGATCAGCAATGCCGGGATTCAGATCATCAGCCCGATCGTCGATCTCAAATACGAAGACTGGAAGCGGCTGATGGCGATTCATGCCGACGGCGCCTTTCTGACCACCCGTGCTGCAATGCGGGCGATGATCGCCGCCAAGCGCGGCGGCACGATTCTGCTGATGGGCTCGGTGCATTCACACGAGGCCTCGCCCCTGAAGGCGCCTTATGTCACTGCCAAGCATGGCCTGATCGGACTGGCCAAGGTGGTCGCCAAGGAGGGGGCTGCACATGGCATTCGTTCCAATGTGATCTGCCCCGGCTTCGTGCGCACACCGCTGGTCGACAAGCAGATTCCGGAGCAGGCGAAAACCCTCGGCATTTCTGAAGCCGACGTGATTAAGAACGTCATGCTCAAGGAGACGGTCGACGGCGAATTCACCACGGTCCAGGATGTCGCGCAAACCGCGATCTTTCTCAGCGCTTTCCCGAGCAATGCCCTCACCGGGCAGTCGGTGGTGGTCAGCCACGGCTGGTTCATGCAGTAAGTCCTGACGCAGTGTCAGCCCGATCTGCCGGCTTGGCCTTGAGCTAAGCCGGCGCTTCGGGCTCGATGCGCGAACGGGACTCGGACGTCTCCTTCTTCGGCTTGCCAAACTCGGTCTGAAAGGCTTTGACCGCCAGTTCGATCGTCGGATAAATCCGACCCGACAGGAACTCGTCGTCGATGCCTTCGCGTTCGGCAAAGTCGCGCAGTTCGCTTTGACGCCCGGCAAAACTGAGCTTGATCCCCTCGACATCAAGTTCGCGGGTCAGCTCGATCAGCGTGTGCCAGCCGGTGACATCAATCTGACTGACCGGAATCAGGTCCAGGACCAGCCAGTTCAACTCGGGGCCACCTTTCTTGATTGCGGCGCGGACCGATTTGCGAAAGTAGGGCGCATTGAAAAAGATGATCGGCGCGCTGAATCGCAGGATGGCGAGCCCGGCAATCAGCTTGGCATTTTGATGTCGGTCGATCGCGTGATAGCTGCTGGTGTCCTTGACCTTGCCAAGAATCTCGACCCGGGGTCGCGAGGTCTGGCGCAAGAATCGAAGCAGGGCAAGACCGACCGCCATGACGATGGCATCGACTGCGCCAAGCAGGATGACCCCAAGCATCGCGACCATGGCGACCACGAACTCTTCACGCGACATGCGCAGCAGACTGCGAAGGTAGGGCAGATCGGTCATTGCCCAGGCAGCACTTAAAACGATCACGGCCAAGGCGCAGTTTGGTACGTGTCGCAGCAGGGGCATGAAGAGGCTGACGACCACGATCATCGCACCCACCGAGATCAGGCCGGCAAGTTTCGTGCGCCCGCCTGCTGCCTCAACCAGTGGGGCGCCCGAATCGAGGCTGCCGACACAAAAGCCGCCCGAAACGGCGGAGGCGATCTGCGAGGCACCGAGTGCCGCAAACTCGCGATCCGGATTGATGTCGTACTTGTTGCGGGTGGCAAAAACCCGGGCATCGAGGATGACGCCGGCATAACTGACCGTCGCAACGCCGACCGCCACGCCCAGCATCTGCTTCAGGAATTCGGGTTTGAACCCGTCAAAACTGAGACTTGGCAAACCGGCTGCCATCGATCCGATCGTGGTCACACCCTTCGACTCGAGATCGAAGACCACAACCAGCAAGGCGCTGATGGCCATCAGCACCAGTGCGGCCGGAACCTTTGGAAACTGCCTGGCCAGCCAGACGAACATTGCGGCGCAGGCCGCACTCAGCCCCAGCGTCCACACATGGACACGGCTGATGTTGCGTGCGATCTCGATGATCGACGGGATGAAATCGGAGGCGCTGCTTTCAAAGCCCATAAGCGTCGGTATCTGATCGACGATCAGCGCGATCGCGATGCCGTGCAAAAAGCCCATCAGGATCGGTCGAGACAGAAAATCGGCGATGCCGCCGAGTTGCATCAGGCTCGCGACCAGACAGATGACCCCTACCATCAGACCGAGCGTTATCGCCAGCGCGGCATAAAGCTGCGGGTCGCCGGCCGCCATCGGTCCGATGGCCGAGGCAACCAGCGCGGCGGTGGCGGCATCGGGGCCGATGATCAGGTGTCTCGAGGTGCCCAGAAAGAAATAGACCGCCATCGGCAGAAGGAAGGCGTACAGCCCCACGATCGGACTGAAGCCGGCAATCTGGGCATTGGCAAAGCTGATCGGCAAGGCGATCGCCGCGACCGTCAGCCCCGCGCGAAGGTCGTCCGGCAGATCGGCGAGGCGGTAGGTCAGAAGGGTCCGGATGCCGGGCAGGTATTCGAGAACGGACTGAATCAGGATCGATCGGTTCATGGCGAAGGCTGGCCGGGGATGCGACCGATTGCGAGGGCGTTCAAGTTCACGTAACATTATCCGGCTTTACCCCAGACGGTTTGTGAACGTCTCTTGACGATCTCAAACATTCCAACGCACGGCGCGCATCCCGGCGCGGCCGCAAGTCAATCAAGGGAAATCATGTCCGTTGCTGAAATCGACAAGGCGAAAATCGTCGCCGATTACCAGCGCGCCCAGAACGACACCGGATCCCCGGAAGTTCAGGTCGCCCTGCTTACCGCTCGTATCAATGAGCTGACGGGTCACTTCAAGACCCACACCAAAGACCACCACTCGCGTCGGGGTCTGCTCAAGATGGTCAGCCGCCGTCGCAAGCTGCTCGACTATCTCAAGGGCACCAGCCCTTCGAGCTACAAGGCGCTGATCGAGCGCCTGGGTCTGCGCAAGTAATGACGTTTGCCGGGGCAGTGCCCTTCGACACGAACCTTCGGGCGCGGTCGGATTGGGGTGCTGCCTGCTGGCCTGTCGTCACGATGCCCGTCGTTCATGGCGGGCATTTTTATTTTCAGAGTGTCTGACATCGAGGCGAACCGCGCCGCCGAACGATCGCGCGGGTCATTGACCAAATAGAGGAAAAAACAAGTGTTCGATATCGCAAAGAAAACCATTCAGTGGGGTCAGCACACGCTGACCATGGAAACCGGTGAAATCGCCCGTCAGGCCAGTGGTGCCGTGATGGTCACCATGGACGATACCGTGGTGCTGGCCACCGTGGTTGGTGCCAAATCGGTCAAGGCCGGACAGGATTTCTTTCCGCTGACCGTCGACTACGTCGAGAAGTTCTATGCATCGGGTCGCATTCCCGGTGGCTTTTTCAAGCGCGAAGGTCGTCCGACCGAAAAGGAAATTCTCACCTGCCGTCTGATCGACCGTCCGATCCGACCGCTCTTTCCCGATGGCTTCTACAACGAAGTGCAGGTCATCGTGCATGTGATGTCGAGCAATCCCGAAGTCGACTCCGATATTCCGGCCATGATCGCCACCTCGGCCGCGCTGGCTATTTCCGGCCTGCCATTCAATGGCCCGATCGGCGCGGCCCGCGTCGGTTACGCCGATGGCCAGTACCTGCTCAATCCGACGGCTACGCAACTCAAGACCAGCAAGCTCGATCTGATCGTTGCCGGTACCGACTCGGCGGTGATGATGGTTGAGTCCGAGGCCAACCAGCTGCCGGAAGATGTGATGCTGGGTGCGGTGGTCTATGGTCACGACCAGATGCAGTCGGTCATCAAGGCCATCGATGAGCTGGTCGAGATCGCCGGCAAACCCGAATGGGAATGGCAGCCGCCGGCCCGCAATGAAGCCCTCATTGCCCGCATCTCGGCGCTGGCCGAGACCGGCATGCGCGATGCCTATCGCACGCGCAACAAGCAGGAGCGCACCCAGCTCATCCGCAACATCGAGAAGTCGGCTCAGGCCACCGTGATTGCCGAGGCGGCCGCTGCCGGCCAGCCGGCTCCCGATGCCAACGAGCTCGGCAACATCCTCTTCGAGTTGCAGTCGCGCATCGTTCGCAGCCAGATCCTCTCCGGCGAAGCCCGCATCGATGGTCGCGATACCCGCACGGTTCGCCCGATCTCGATTCGCACCGGTGTGCTGCCGCGTGCGCATGGCTCGGCGCTCTTTACCCGTGGCGAGACCCAGGCACTGGTGGTGGCCACGCTCGGCACCGCGCGCGATGAGCAGATCATCGACTCGATCAACGGCGAATACCGCGATCGCTTCATGCTCCAGTACAACATGCCGCCCTTTGCCACCGGTGAAGCCGGCCGCTTCGGCGCACCCAAGCGTCGCGAAGTCGGTCATGGCCGTCTTGCCAAGCGCGCGCTGGCAGCGCTGGTGCCGCCGGTCGAGCAGTTTGCCTATTCGATGCGGGTAGTCTCCGAGATCACCGAGTCCAATGGTTCGTCCTCAATGGCATCGGTTTGCGGCGGCTGCCTGGCGATGATGGATGCCGGCGTGCCGATCGACAAGCATGTCGCCGGTATCGCCATGGGTCTGATCAAGGATGGCAACCGCTTTGCAGTGCTCACCGACATCCTGGGCGACGAAGATCACCTCGGCGACATGGACTTCAAGGTGGCCGGTACCGACACTGGCATCACCGCGCTGCAGATGGACATCAAGATCCAGGGCATCACGAAAGAGATCATGCAGGTCGCACTCGCCCAGGCGCGTGAAGGCCGTCTGCACATCCTCGAGAAGATGCGTACGGCTATGGAAGGTGCTCGCACCGAACTGTCCGATTTCGCGCCGCGCATGTACACCATGAAGATCAACCCCGAGCGCATCCGCGACGTGATCGGCAAGGGTGGTGCAACCATCCGCGCGATTACCGAAGAGACCGGCACCACCATCGACATCAAGGACGACGGCAACATCACGATCGCCGCAATCGATGCCGAGGCGGCCAAGCGGGCTCAGAAACGCATCGAAGGCCTCACCGCTGAAGTCGAGATCGGCAAGGTCTACGAGGGCACGGTGCTCAAGCTGCTCGAGTTTGGCGCGATCGTCCAGATCCTGCCGGGTCGCGACGGTCTGTTGCACATCTCGCAGATCGCCAATGAGCGGGTCGAGAAGGTCGGCGACTACGTCAAGGAAGGCCAGACCGTGCGAGTGAAGGTGCTCGAGGCCGATGAGAAAGGTCGACTGCGTCTGTCGATGAAGGCAGCGGCTGCCGATGATGCGGCTGCAGCGCCTGCAGAACCTGGCGCTGCGGCCTGATCCTCAGCGTTGTTTCAAACAATCGATCGGGCTGCTCACGCAGCCCGATTTTTTTTGCGTGGATCGGATCGGACTGAGCGACCTGCATGACGGCAGGCGGGTCGCTCGCTCCGGTGAGTTATCTCGGCATCGACGCCGGGTTCACACATTCAAAACTGCTTGATTCATCCGGATTGCCCTGGCCCCTGTATCGCGCGACTTTGGGGTAGGTGCAGAGCAGCCGCGTGAGCTTGACGCTTCGGGTCGCCGGTGCGTCGTCGGTGAACTTGGTTGCGATCATCGTGTCGGGTGCGACGCCGTTCTCGACCCATTTTTCAAGCGCGCTCTGCAGGTCATGGGCGGGATCGCGCGTGGGTGGGATCTGCTGGCCAACGCCGCCAAAACTGGTGGCCCCGGGACCGAAATAGCAGTGTCCCATTCCTGGCACCATGAAGAGCCGGGCAAAGCGCTGGGTGGACTCCGGCCCACCCATCGTGCGCGCCACCTGCTCGTAGTAGTTCGGCGTATGGCCGGGTTGCAGCACCTCGTCATCCCAGCCCTGATAAAAAATAATTTTCACGCCCCGGTCGCGAACTGCAGACAGATCCGACTGCATTGCATTGAGGACCGGCGACATTTTTTCATCGGCGAACCTCATGTCGCGATCGAAATCAAATTTCATGAAGTCCCACTTGGGGTCGCCATAGACGAGGTTCTGGTAGTAGCCGATGCCAAGAACAAGCGGCGAGCCGGTCGGGGAATTGGCAACGATGCGTCCCCACATGGATTCGCTGCCCTGCGACCAGCCGGGATA
>Ga0114962_10002597_pt1 | contig 14940 bp, 36 predicted proteins | sample C_130820_MF_Meta_FD_87017 | JGI IMG/M metagenome (GOLD analysis project Ga0114962, IMG submission 87017) | Freshwater microbial communities from Lake Croche, Canada to study carbon cycling - C_130820_MF_MetaG | ecosystem: Environmental > Aquatic > Freshwater > Lake | place: Lake Croche, Canada...
ACCATAGAAGAACCCAACGGTATCGGGCAAGTCCTCACCCTTGACGGCCTCTTCAAGTGCGTCAAGGTCTGCTCCCGTAAGCATGACATACTCACAGTTGAACTCCTTTTCGCCACCCTTAGCCTCGTACAGGCTCTCCATCCAACCTTGAAGGTTAGGGTGCTTGCGCCAGTAGGCAAGTTCTACGCTCTCCACGTCTTCCTCGCCCTTTGGAATAATAGCCACAGGGCTAAAAGTAAACTCCGCTGTCGGCGTTACTGCTAATGCGTATTGGTCAAGTCCCATTTCGTATCCCTTCACTCAAAGTCAAAGTCCATCTCCGACTAGAACTACATCTTACACCCTGCTAAATAAAGAAGCAAATCGGCTCGCGTAAAGAAAAATAAAACTTCGCCACTAAGCATTTTTTAGAGATAACCTGTTGAGCAGTGCTTTGGGTTAGCGTAAACGCGATGGCTACGCTAATGGCGTGCCTACTTACGCGATGGGGGAGATGGGCCCCGAACTACACGGATGTAGTCCGAGGCCCTTAGAACGGCTTCTAGGCCCCTCTCAAGCCCCTTTGGGCTAGGGTTTCCTTGTTCAGGATGCCAGCCTCAACGAGGATTGCCTCAAACTCGGCAATTACCTTCTCACGGCTCCCCTTCAGGCCAAACTCTTTCTTACACATCTGGGTGACGGAACGATTGGTAACCCTCATACCAAGCGCCTCCAGTCTCATAGCGCTCCACATACTTAGGAGGCGAAAAGCCTCAATACCTTCTGGGGTGTCTATGGTGATTGACATTTGCTACCTTCCTGTTCTCAGGGCATCTCCCTGACCACAACAACACTCTACCACAATTGAGCAAGATAAGCAACCCCCTTTCGCGTGTACGCTATGAGGGTTGGTTCAGGGGCCGAAGCCCCTTCCCCTACCACCTATTGTGCCAGTCGTCAAGATGCGAACCGAGCGCCGAACCAAGCGCCCCTAGTAAGAACGCCGAGACGAGCCAGCACCGAGGCCCCCACGAGTCGGGCAGGATTGCCAGACCCGTAAGCGCACCGAGCAGGCCGAGACAGTAACCTCGCCACCGCATTAGCGACGCCCCCCTCTGACTGCTTTGCGATGATTACGCTTGGCACACTTACCGCATACCGTGTTAGCGAAGTAGCCTAAACTATCCTCGTGACCACAGGTGGCGATGTGACGCTGTTCTACTGCGTCCCAGTAATTCTCGTTTACCTTCGTCATTACTTGCCTTCCTGCCTTGGGGCTCTCCCTCAGCAATTACCATACTACTACACCCAAACTCAAACCGCAAATGCTTTTCGCGTACACGCGATAGGGGCAAGTAGAGCCCCGACCCGAAGGCCGAGACTCCACCCCTTACTTATTGGCATAGAACTCGCTGTCAAGTTCATTTTTACAGGAACTCAAAAGGATCACGATCCTCAAAGATATCCTCAAAATCGCTCAAGGAAATCGTACCATCGGTAATCGCCTCGTGCCATTCCGCAAGGTTGGCAAGGATGCGCTCATTCTGCTCTTCGTGTCCGTTCATTTTTTGCCTTTCGCTCGTGGGGCTTTCCCCGTTGATAACATACTATCGCAACCGAGCAACCAAAGCAAGAACTCTTCGCGTATGCGCGATAGGCCCCAAAGGGTGACGCTTAATCGTTCAGCCCGTAAATAACTGCGACAACTAGGAAGAAAATACCTAGCGGAATAATAAGGCTCCACTCCACTAGGCCTCCTCACGCTTGAGGTCGTGATGAACGGCTTGGAAAATCTCCCCGTAGCACCCCTGACATAGGAACCGCAGTAGGCCGTTGGGCCCTTCTGGTTTGTTCCAAGTGCCTTGGAATACAATCCGGTGAGCGGTATGAATGGATAGCGCCTTGTCGCACATCGTACAGTACTCGGTTGTTGCCATAATTTATGCTCCTCCTCGGCACGCCGTCTTATTGGCCTGCCGTTTCTTATTAGTGATGCGGACACTCCGCCCCCTCCACCCTGCCAAAGTGCCACCGTTGGCAAAGTGCTGTTCACGGCGACTACCGGCTACTGCCGATAATCCAAGGGCCTGCTTTTGCGTTGTTTGTTTTGCCATAACCACACTCTACTACAAACAAACTCAAAGCACAAATCCATTCGCGTATGCGCGATAAATTGACGCTACTGAGCAAAACTTTTGGAGAGTATGAATGGACTTGGCCTCACCCGTTTACGCGTGTGCATACGCGATGGGGGCGGAAGTGGGCTGGGGCCGAAACCCCAACCCGCAACCCTTACTCCTCTAGTGCTTTCTCGGCCTGCTTCTCCTGCGACTTAGAGAACCTAGCCCAGTAGCCACCCTCTAACTGCTCCTCGGAGAAACGGTGCCCTGTGACCTCGTGATGAAACACGACCTCACGACCCAGACGCTCGGCCCTGAGATAGATGCTGTCTATCCACAGAGCGCACTCTCCAGCGTTATCAAACAATTCGCTGACAGCGTTCTTGCCTTCTATTTGGATAACTACTCGCTTGGCCATTTGGCACCTCCACAGTCAGGGAGTTTCCCTAACAACAACAGACTATCATAATCCACAGAACAAAGCAAAATGCTTTCGCGTGTACGCGTAAATACAACTACGCCACACAGCACTTTTCGAGGACTTTCGGGTTGTTTGGCGCTCGCCTCTACGCGTAGTGCGCGATGACGTAGACATACGCTATGGCCATCAGCAGGTCATACGCGATGAGGGGGAAGTGGGGCCGAGGCCCGAAGGCCCCAACCCCGTTCCGCTAGGACAGGTTCCACGCCCTGACGATAATCCGCTGGAGGCGGGTGGTGGTTTTGCTGTAGTGATTTGTATTGACGTTCTTGACGCCGGTGGTCGGGTTGTTTGCCCCGATTACGGTGCTGTAAGACTGAACCCAATAGGTTCCATTCTCCCAATACCCTTGGGCGCTGTTGCCCTTGAATGGGGTGGTAGAGGCAATCGCTTCCTCTATCTGACTGTAGTTGCTGTAGGCCATTTGGCCCTCCTTCCGCACCGGCGTTTCCGGCTACAAAAACACTTTACCAAAATTCAGCAGAAAAAGCAAAGTGCTTTCGCGTTGTACGCGATGCCCGATGTGTGTACGCGAGGTAACCCATCAGGGGCCGAGCCGAAGCCCGACCCCTTTGGATTAGTTCTCTAGTCTCGGGGCTAACCCCGCCCACCAGTCCGCACGGTCTTCGAGCGCTCCGATTACCACGCCGTAGGCAACGTCCACGGGCAGGTCGTTCAGCAAGGTGCCGAGCGTCTGGCTGTTCCGAATGTGGTCAATAATCTCGTGGCAATCACGAGCCTTCTGTAGTGCCTCTGCCTTGGTCATAGTGACCCCTTCCGCCTTGGGGCATCTCCCCTCAGCAACAACAGACTATCATAAGCCAAACCAAAAAGCAAAATGCTTTCGCGTGTACGCGAGGCGCTATGTGTGTACGCGATAACCCCAAAGGGCCGGAGCCCGAAGGCCCCGACCCAGCCGGACTAATTCAGCACAAATTCCGCATCAGCAAAATTGCCACCCTGATTAGAATGACAAGCAGGGCAAGGGCCATGCGAGAAGTGTGGTTCGTCAATGGCAAGGAACCAGCGCCCTCCAGCGTTACGGGTATTCCAATCGTGCTGCCACGCAGCAGACTCGGCCTCAGTATCAAAATCAGGGGCCTCCCCGTTAGCCACAAACATTACGCAGTCAAAACAAATAGACATTTCTTACCTCCATGTCAAGGCGTTTCCTCAACAACAACAGACTACCACAACCAAAAACAAACCGCAAATCCCTTCGCGTACACGCATCACGCACACATACGCGATAGGGGGGAATGGAAGCCGGAGCCGAAGCCCCGACTCCACCCGCAGGCCCCTCGTTAGCCCTCTTCGAGGCCGAGGTTTTCGAGGCGGTCCCAAGCCTCGCTGCCATCATCACGAATGAGGGCGAACTCAGACCTTGCGGGGTCATCGTCATACCAGTCACGCAGGCCCACCACTGTGTAGGTGTGCTGAGCGATGCCCATGATGGTCACCTTGTCACCCTTGCGGGGGAGATAGGTCATTTTTTCACCTTCCGCCTTGAGGCATTTCCTCTCAGCAATAACACTCTATCACAACCAAAACTCAAAGTCAAATGGCTTCGCGTACACGCAAAAATAAAACATCGCCACACAGCAAAACTTTGGAAAATCGCTTTTTTAGCGTGCGCAAGCGTTTACGCGTGAGTGGACGCGATGACTTCCTTATTTCTTTTGACACGGGTATCGCGTGCGTGCGTCGTGTACGCGATGGGGGGAGATTGGAGCCGGAGCCCGAAGGCCCCGACTCCGCTCGGCTTTAGTATCCCCTTCGGTCAAAGAGAATTTTGCGGTAGGCTCCCTGCATTTCACGACAGGTGCCTATGCTGTCGCTAAGCGCCATGAATAGAGTCTGGTAATCCTCTTGACCCAAAGCAGTAGGGCTAAGACGGCTACGCATTTCCTTCATTCGCTCCTCGTACTCCATGTAGTAGGCCACACCTTCATTCGCTTGGGAAACAGCGCATTGTAGTAAAGTAATGGAATCCATTTCTTACCTTCCGTCGTGGAGTCTCCTCCGTTGCTTACTGATAACACTCTACCACAACTAAAATCAAAAAGCAAATGGCTTTCGCGTGTACGCGTACCCATGTGTGTGTCGTGTGTACGCGATGGGGCGGCCATAAAAAAAGAAGGCCGACCCCGTAGGGCCGACCCTCCTTCCTTGTTAGTCCTCCTCGTCCTCGTCATCGTCCTCATCGGTGCCGAACGCATAGTCCCAGCAGTCGGGGTGGATACCGGTCTTGATGGTTTCACGCAGGCCAGCAGGCACGCCGGGGAAGGCGTCCTGAATAGGCGTCCCTGCCTGCCACAGGGCGTACCCTGCCTGAGAAATAATGACCTCAGAGTGCTCGTGGCAGACGAAGCAGGCCGGTGTGGTAACGGTAATGGTGGTGTCCATTGGTTCCTTCCTTGCCGAAGAATTTCTCCAGCAACAACAGGCTACCACAACTCAGAACAAAAAACAAATCCCTTCGCGTAGGTGTCGTGTGCGCACGCGAACCAAACCCTCAGGGGCCGGAGCCGAAGCCCCGACCCCTTCCGGTTACTGCTCTCTAAAGCCCTGCTCTCGGAGTTCACGCAGGGAGAACACCTCCATGCGCCTGACCTCCTGCCGTGTCTCTGCTCGGAGCCACTTATTAGAGGATAGGGCCTCTAGTGTCTCGTCTAGGGTACGGCCTACGCCTCCCCTATCGTGACCGTAGCGGAGCATAAGGATAGCCCTGCCCTGAGGGTGAAGCCTAGCGGCCTCAAGTGAAATCTTGCTGAACATAACCACCCACCTTCTGCCGAACACCTTCCGGCAAAGCCAGTCTACTAGGTAGAGAACTAGAAAGCAAGGACCCTTCGCGTAGGTGTCGTGCGGGCACGCGAAACGAAAATAAAAACGCGCCACGCAGCAAATAAATTATGAAGATTTCCCTCTTGTGGCCATAAGCGTTTACGCGTGTGGACGCGATACACATGCGTACGCGATGCGTGTGAAAAAGAAATAAGGAAGCCATCGCGCACCTGCCCGCACATACGCGAGGAACCGAGGGCCAAAAAAAGGGGGCCGAGCCGAAGCCCGACCCCCTTCTCACCGGCTAGACGATGCTAGGAACGGTCACCATCAGGGTTCCGAAGAAAGCGACCGTGAGAACTGCTAGAACAGCCATAGAGACATAGACCACCGACACGAGATAGTCCTGCGTGCTACGGCGTATCATTCGCCTAGGGATACGGTTGATTACTAGCATCGCTAGTAGGGTTAGCACTACGCCTGCCCCTAGGAAGTCTGTGACAAAAATTGCGATGTTGGAATTCATAACTACCACCTTCCGAACCGGCGTTTCCGGCTACCATAATAGACTACCACACCTAGAACACAAAGTCAAACGGCTTTCGCGTGCGTGTCGTGCGTGTACGCGAGGGCATAGGCACAAAAAAAGGGGGCCGAGCCGAAGCCCGACCCCCCTTCTCTCGGCTAGTGGTGCGAGGGTGCGATGGAGAGGACAAAATTGCGGTACTCGTCTCGTGCCTGCTGGAGGGTATCGGGACTGCTGAAGCGCTGGTTACAGTAACGGCAACCGATGGGGTTCATGCCGTCAAGGATAAGCCAGATAATTTCGTGTCCACAAGTGCGGTTCATTTTGTTCCTTCCCACCACCGAACCTCGGTGGCTTGCCACCATCTTACCAGACCCAAAGCCAGATAGCAAATTCACCTCGCGTACACATGCGCCCACACGCGCAGGCCCACACACGCGAGAAAAAGCCCAAAACTAATAATACATTGGCGCCACACAGCAAAAATTTGGGGAACCTTCACTCTTACGGCCCTTCGCCTTTACGCGATAGTGTATGTTTTTCTATTCCATTTTATTGCCTGCCTACACGAAAGAAATGGAACGCGACGCATACGCGACAGAAATGGAACACATACGCGACCCCTGTGGGTCGCAATTCCTCTTATCAAAAAACGCCGGTGAGGGTCGCGTACGCAGGCGCATCACGGGCGCTCAGGCGCTCGCGCACGCGGGCGCACACGCGGGCGCACACGCGCGCGACGCGAGCGCACGCACGCACACACGCGAGCGCACGAGCGACCCCAAAAACGAGTTTTCCACAGGTTTTCCACAGGCCGACCTACCCTGTGGATAACTACCCTCAAAAACTTTTTTTATTTTTTTTTCGGGGGTGTATCCAACTGGATACAGGGCAAAATCGGCCCAAAATCGCCAAAATCGGCCCAAAATCGGCCCAAAATCGGCCCAAAAACGAGTTTTCCACAGGTTATCCACACCCGAACATGTGTTCGCTTTTAGGGTGACTTGACAGGGTGGCATTATTCCATTAGGCTATGGGTATGCCCAGAGCGCAGATAGCGCAGGGCAGGAGGCAAGGACATGAACGCAGGACAAGAAATAGTAACTAAAGGCATGGAGGCCCTAAGGGAGGCTATCGTAGATGTAGCAGGCAAACTCAACCGCCACCGTACTGACCTTATCGTTGAGGTGCTCGCACAGGGCACGGATACCTACGGCACCAAGTTAGCGGTGACCGGCGTGGAGGTTGGAGAGCGCCTAGAGGTCACAGTCGGACAGCGCTCTGGCAGGCTCAACGGTGCCAAGGTAGGGCCTTGGGGTAATGTCACCGCTCCCGTATCGGTGGCCGTAGTCCTATGGCTAGACGGTCAAGCGCACCACGCCACGACAAGGGCAGAGCGTGCGGAGTCTCTGACCTACGCACAAGCCGGTGACCGTATCGGCAGGGTGCTCATGGCCTACCTAGCCGGTGACCTTGTCCCCGTCTCAGAGGTTCGTGATGCTAGGGCTCACGGTCAGGCTATCCACGGTACGGCCTACGCCAACGCTGAGACGAGCCACCTAGGCGAGCCTCAGGCGTGGGAGGCTAAGGGTACTATCCGCAAGGCTCAGGCCGTCAAGCGCTACGGCAACTAGCGCAGGGAGGGAGGGCAGGCCTAAGCTAGGCCTGCCCTCCGTATTCTCCCATTTTTTTTATTTTTGGCAGAATTTTTTTTGACTTTTTTTTTAGAATTTTATTCCAACCCTGTGGAGAAATTTTCCACAGCCTGTGGAGAAATTTTCCACAGCCTTCCACAGCAAAAAAAAAATCCAATGTCGACGGTGTCAGCACGCGTCTGCCAATCCATAGGGAATCGAACATATGTTTAGTACTCAAAACCCTCAGGAATGGTTTTTTATATAGAAAATGGGTCCCATATTTCGTCTCTTGAGTATTACCCCAACGGTACCAGTTTTTTTACCCTTGACTTTCATGGTATGATGTAGGTATGAAACAATCAATGATTCCAACCAACAGGGACGCATTACTCGTCCAACGAGCCATCAAGCGGTACTTACACCAACAAATGAAGCAGCGAATAGGCGAGGAGCGGGAGACCGAAAAATGCTTGAGCGCTTAAACCTGTGGATTAACCCAAGAGCCCGAAGGCGAGCCCGTATAGAGGCGCACGGCGCCTTAGGAGCCATTCTGAACGCCCCTCAGGGGCCACTACGAGCCATAGAGTGGGGCACGCTTAACAACGACGACCCATTTTTTTCTTTTTTGATAGAGGCTCAAAAACCTCAAGACGTCGAAACCCCTGAGATTTGATTTAGGGTCCCATATCTGGTACCATATTGGTATGCAGATAGGTACCGTAATAAAAGAACAGGCCAATCCCCGAATCAAGGGTCGTGTCATCCTGATACAAGAGGACAAATGCAAGGTTCTCTGGGGTGAACACATACCAGAGTGGATAAATGTAGCAGATATTGATTCTGATATGTTAGCCCTGACGACTCGCACTACTCTTCTTCACTAGAAACACTTGCGCACACCCTCTGGGTGCTGGTATGGTATCTCCATGCACAACTTTAGAGTAGCCGACAGGGTACAAAGTACCGAAACCAAGCGTATCCGTTACGGAACCGTTATTGAGTGCGTCCGGCCACACCTCACTGTGCGCTGGGACGGCGAAGACAGGGTTGAATGGATTCACTACTCTTCCGTGCGCTCCGCCCCGCCTGTGGAAAACGGTATTGTCATTGGCGACCGAGTACAGTACGATTCAGACCCTCGTGAGTGGGGAACTGTTATAGACGTTATGTACGTCATTGATTGGGACAACTGGGGTGTTGAAGGAACTCCCAGTTACGGAGTCCGCAAGAAAGGCAACTAATGCGTTATAAGTTTTTTCCAGAAAGTCCGCCCGAAGGCTTCGATGCTCCAGACCCTGACATTATTGAGGCTATCAATACTCTCCTTAATGCCCCTGACGAGTGGTTCCTTATCAAGAACTTCGATGCTGACCTAGAGGACGCATTAGAAGACCTCTGTGTAGAGAACGACACCATTGGCTTTGACGTATTCCCCGATGAAGAGGACGACGGAGCCGCATACATCAAGTATGTCCCGCACCCAGTAGCAGAACCAGTATCTGACGACTGAGAAATTGTCGGGTAAGGCGGAAACCGCCTCGCAACCCTTTAGAAGCCCTAATTTTGAAAAAATTTTTCGGGCTGGCTCTTGCAGAGCCTTTGACGTGGTGGAAGCGGTAGGATTTGAACCTACGAACTCTGAGAGGCCTGATTTACAGTCAGGAGCATTTGGCCACTTTGCTACACTTCCTTGGGTATTGCAATGGCTGCCGAGTATATCAGTACTTGGCCCCCTCCGCACGGCGCATGGCCATGTACTCCGCCATGGTCATTTCATAACCGCACTTTTGACACTTTTTCCTAATGTCATTACCGCATTGGGGGCATGGGAACTCGGGTGCCACGCCTTTCATGCGTTCGGCCTTCTCTAGGTGAGCCCTCAGGCACGAGTAATCAACGCCGTTCCAACGTTTGCCACTACCGAACTCTTCCAACGGGTGAAAATCCCTGTGGGAGGCGCACCAAGACATTCCATCCGGCAATTGCTTTCTTCCCGGTCGGTCGGTTGTGTTGCAGCCCCTATGGGAAATTGCAATATTGTCTACGTCAAAGTAGAGTTCCTTGGCGTTGGGTTCATTGCGCCAAGGCTTGATGTGGTCAAGACCAAGGTCGGAGTAAGACAGAACCTCGGTTCCACACCTATGACAGGTAGTTTTGCCTAGTGCCTTGCAGTACTCAAACAGAACCTTGTTTACCAAGATGTTCCGAGCCTTGCCCGGAGACATTCCCAACTGTTCCGTTTCCTTTGCTCTTTTCAGAGCGCTGTGTTCTTGCTGTGATTTAGCCATGTGTTAATAGTAACACAATAAACTAAATTGTCAAGCCTTTAACAGGCTCTTGCTCCGCCCCCAAGATTCGAACTTGGATAAAACATCTTAACAGGATGCTGCATTGCCGTTATGCTAGAGCGGAAAAGGCTTAAGCCTCTGTGTCGGCCTCGTCGGGACCCTCAAGGGTGCCGTTGATAAGAGAGCCTAGGAACTGAATGAACTCCAGCGCCGCTGAGATTACCTCAACGTCCGTCTGGAAATCAATAGCAACTTCCTCAATTGACGCTTCCTTCATCTGCTGAAGATGCTCAATAACGGTGAGCATGTCCTCAACTAGAGGAGTCAGGTCAATTTGAGCGACATTAGTAGAGTCGGTAGTCATTGGGATTTTCTCCTTCTTCTATCATGCGAATGACGGGGATACATGGGTCAAAACCAGCATCAAACTCCGCCATTTCCTCTTGCTTCATGGGTGTCCAGTCATGGGTACTGCAAGTTGGGTAAAGAATCCAACCTGCGGCAATACCCATATCAAGCCAATCCCCAAAATCGGGCTTACGCTTAAGTGACTTAAACACTACTTGCCAGCCTTACGGGGCTGACGCTTGGCAGGGGTCTTGGCCTTGCTGGAAGGATGAGCGGCCTTGCTGGCGGCAATCTTCTTTGCTGGCTGAGGGTTAACCTGCTGGGGGTGAGTGGCCTTGATGGTTACCTCCAAGGAGCGCAGGCTCTTGGTGATGGTGTTCAGGTCCACACGGGAAAGAACCTGTAGGTCCTTAACTTCACGGACTGCTCCGTAAATCATACGCTCAACCTTTTTGGCGTTCTTTGCGAACAGGGTGGCGCCACCGATTGCGGTTCCTGCCCATCCGATTACTGCGCCCAATGCGGGTACGTGCATTGTTCCTCTTTCAATAGGTGTTTTTTGTCTTTCGACAGGTAGGGAACTCTACCAGAACTTTTTATATGTTGTCAATTCTTTGAAATCCTTGACTTTCATGCAATTCAAGGTAAGATATATGTATGTTCACAGAAGTGTCTGACAATGGGTATGACCACCCGGCCACGCCGGAGTCCGAGCGCAATGGCCACCCCCATTGCCTAAGTTGTCGTCAGCCTGTTCGATGGAACCAGTTTGAGCATCTTTGGGTGCATATGTACTCCAAGGATTACAATGCTAACGTGGGCTGAGGAGCAAAGACTTCGCAGTATTGAAGAAACCATTAGTCTTTTAGAGGCTTTTGGCGACGACAACGATTACTGGCCTATTGTAGATGAAACTATTGGCCACCTGTTTTGGCTGAGGGACAAGTTCCTAACTCACCGTTCGGTTATAGAGACCTATCAGCGAGAAATGCGCCGTTTGGCTCGCGACCATGACGTAACCATTGTGGCAGATGCTATCCTTGATGAACACAACTGGGAATACACGGAGCGAGAGGAAGACTAATGTTGGCATTATGGATTTACTTGGGGCTAACTGCTGCCGTATTTCTAAGGCTGTGTGTGGTTATTCATCGGGATGGAGCGTTGCCAGCCGTTGGTTGGAAGCGTGTTTTGAAGGTAGTAATACTTGACACAATCAAATGGCCTTACTATGTTCTTCGCTATGGTCTGGAGAGCCTTCTCAACGACCTTAAATAATATTACAAGGAGAACAGTGCCTGATTTAACCCGTGAGCCCGGTTGGCCCTACGACACTATGCACTTTACGCATAAAAAGCCCACCATTCACCCTCATAGCCAAAAATTTATGGACATTCTTGACGGCATCAAGGAACTTCACATTTCTAAGTCCAAAGACTACGGTTCTGAGGATGACCCTTTTGCCAACGTGCGCATGACCGAATCTTTTGGTTTGCCCGCTTGGATTGGTGTAGCCATTCGGATGCAGGACAAGATGGTTCGCCTTCAAAATGCCGTTCAACAGTTTATGAAGACTGGTGAAGTCAATATGGCTCACGACAGCCTACTAGACGATTTTCGTGATTTGTGTAATTACGGTGGCATTGGTGCCGTCTTTGTTGAAGAATGGGAGAGCAGCAACCATGCAGCCTGATAATGTTTTAGATGAATACCTACAGGATGGACTTTGTGAAAAGTGTGGCGCTAGTAATGACGGAGCAAGGGTTACGACCGAGCAGGTCTACAACCCCGAGACCAAGAAGTGGGCCGACGCTAAGCGCTCGATTACTTCAAATATTGCTACAACGTTTGTCAGGCTTCCGCCAACGGCAAACTGCCTCTGTGGAATCGCCGGAAATTACGAGCATCTACACAGACGGTGCCTCATCTGTAGTTATTATTGGGCGGAACAGACCATGAACGGAGCAGAATGAAAAAGTCGCTAAAAATGGCAAAGAAACTTGAAGCACGCCAAGCCAAGTACGATTCGCTTATGAGCGACCCTCGCATTGGTCAACGGTTTAAATCTGGCGCACACCGTCCCGGCTCTGGCAAGAAGAAGTAATGAACAAACTTTGGCCTCTTTACGCTTTCTGGATAGCAGCAGTGGTTGCTGCGGGCGTCCCTTTGATTTGGTTAATTGAAATCGTACATTACAGGGGATGGGCTTGGGCTCTTGGAACCCTCCTTGCCTACTTTGCATCTTTGGGGCTTATGGCAAGTCTTTTAGAAGATAACAGGCGCAAGTGAATGCCTATGCCTTCTGGGCCCCTACGTTTCAATGGTGGCAACGATGAATAAGGCTCGTGCCAAGGGCACTGAATTTGAATCGGCTGTTACTAATTATCTTATAGAAAGCGGCTTTGAACACGCTCACAGGCTCCCACTTGGGTCTCCTTTGGGCGATGTTGCCGGTACCCCCATGACCATTGAGGCCAAAAACCACAAGGAAATGGCTTTGGGCACTTGGGTTAAGCAAGCGGAGAATTCGTCCCTTAAGACGGGCAAACGCTGGGCTGTTGTACATAAGCGCCGTGGCAAGAATGTGTCTCAGGCTTATGTAACAATGTCTCTTGAAACATTTGCAGAACTTTTGAAACACTTGACATAAACCCTTATGGGTAGTTAAATATTCTTCAGGTGTGGAGCGCTGGGCGCTCCTCTTTACGCATTGGAGGAAGTTTTGGCTAAGAAGTTGAGTAGAAGGTCGCAAAGCCGGGTCAAACAAATGAACTCCAGTTTAGAGCGCATTCTCAATCTTGTCAATAAGATTAGCGTAGAACAATTGGAAGAATTGGTCAGACGGGATGCTGTAAGCGCCGTACCTGATGGTTTTCCTACCTCCTCAGGGTTTGACGGCGGTGGCACCTCTCGTGGATGGGGCCCAGAGTCCACCTCTAGCACCGTAGCGGCTGCTATGGCCCGCCAGCGACCAGTTAGCGATGAACTGCGCAAACGGCTCAAGAAGATTGAACAAAACATCCACGATGCAGAGCGGTCACTAAACGATTTGCACAAAAGTCTCAAGTATATGTTTGCCAAGGAAGATGATGAGCGAGGACGTAAAGAGCAATCTAGCCCTTGCGCCATTTGCTTGGTAGCACCCGCCAAAAAGGCTGGCTGGTGTGATGAAGACCGTGCCCAATGGGAAGATGCTGGTCGTCCAGACCGCCTCCTATGGACGATGTATCTGCGGGAAGACCGCAATTCTGAAGGAATCTTAATGGTTCCCGAGTGTCCCCCACCAACTATCTAGGGAAACACTTGACAAAACTGAAAGTTGTAGTACTATGTATAGTGAAAGTGGAGATTCGTGTATCCCCTCAGATTCGGAACTGTTATATCTTGGTTTTGAAGAGTGGCAGATTACGAAATTACGGAAACTTCCCCATCAGACACAAGAAATTGTTTATGAGGAATACTTGCGCCTTCTGATGGAGGGCAATGACTCAATCTTGGATTTTTAAGGAGTTTCTGTGTCACACGACGATAACTTAGAGCGTAAATTTCAAGAACTTGCTGGAGGCCTTTCGGGTCTTGTCGGTCAAGGTGAAATTGAAGCCAGAGAGTTTTTGGGAAACGAGCAGTTTGAACACATGGTTAATACTGCCAAAGAATACGACCTTCTCAATATGGAGAAGGAACGAGCCCAAACTTTCTACCTGCGTTCCTTGGGTGGCCTTTTTAACGGCATAACCCTTCTTGCATTCTTTGCTGCGTTTATGGGACTTGCTTGGTCCGTTTACTATTGGATTGTCGGTTGAGCAAAAAATCGTCTAAAATTCAAAGTTGCGACTACAACAACTGCGTTTCTAGCGCAGAGTGGGCTTTTTACCCCAATTCGCAGCGCAAGACAGAACTAGCCTACGGGCTGTGTTCAAATCATCGCAACGAAATAGCGGCTCTTAAGGAGCCTAAAGACGACCTGTATAAGATGGTTGCTCTTTTCGTAAGGCGCAGTCTTGTCTAAATTTGCTGAATTTGCTTCATCTTCGGTTGTCCCAAGGGAAGTAGATGTATTTAAGATTCTTGGTTACACTCCTCACGAGCGCCAAGAAGTCTTTCACGAAATGTCTCGCAAGCGCTACGATGCCATGCTTTATGGCGGCGCTGCCGGTGGTGGCAAGTCTGCCGCCCTCCTCATGGAGTCATTGTGGAATGCTGCAAATATCCCCGGTATCAAGATTGGCTGTTTTCGTCGTTCTTACCCGGAACTAGAAGAATCTTTCCTTGCAGAGTTGGCTAAGCGTCAATACGCCGCCCCTCTTGGAGCCAAATGGAACAATACTAATAAAGTTTTAAAGTTCAATAACGGCTCCGTTATTAATTTCTCTTACGCAGAAAACCTTAAAGATGCTTCCCGAATTCTCGGTGGTGAGTATCAACTTTTCTGCATTGACGAAGCATCTCTAATGTTGCCTACGGTTATCCAGCACATTGAAGAGCGTCTTCGTTCCGGTAACCGCTTGGTTCCCGTTATTGGTCTCAGGCTTGCTTCCAACCCCGGTGGGGTAGGACACAAGTACCTTAAAGACCGATTCATCAACCCTACTCAACGAGGTAAGCATCTCCACGAGGAGGGTTTTGAAGGGACTGACCTAACTAGGACAGTCGCTTATATCCCTGCCAAGGCTACAGATAACCCGCACATTAACACGGGCTATGAGGTAGTTCTGAACTCTATTCCTGACCCCCAGCGACGTGCAGCAATGCGTGACGGCGACTGGGACGCAAT
>Ga0114962_10002598_pt1 | contig 14939 bp, 5 predicted proteins | sample C_130820_MF_Meta_FD_87017 | JGI IMG/M metagenome (GOLD analysis project Ga0114962, IMG submission 87017) | Freshwater microbial communities from Lake Croche, Canada to study carbon cycling - C_130820_MF_MetaG | ecosystem: Environmental > Aquatic > Freshwater > Lake | place: Lake Croche, Canada...
CTGTAAAGGGTGTCTAAAGTCCAAATCGGATAGTTCTTGCCCACGATGTGAGGAACGTTACAAGAAAGACACCCTAAAAACAAATAAGGAGATCGAGGCCCGATGCGACGCGCTTAGGAAAAAAGCAACTCCAGCCCCCAAGGGCGGTAGACGACATTCTAGGCGTCACGGACGACGAGGAACACGTCGGTCTTATACTCGATAAATTCACAAACGGATTGTTCAAATAGACAAGGAATCCTTGTCCATTTGAAATACCTAGACACTTTATGAGTCTAAGACGCTCACAAGCGACGCGACTTCCTTTTCCCACGTGTATGTAAGAACCGTCTTGCGTGCCTCAGCACCATGGCGTTCTCGTAGGTCCGTGTCCATCACGTAGCGTTCCGCCGCCAACATAAGATCATGCGGATCCACGAGCTCAGAGATACCTCCCACGGAACTTTGCGACAAGGCCAAGTAAGATCGCCACTTGGTAGGAACAGCGATGGAATTAACGCCGTCCTTTACAAAGTCGCGAAAGCCGCCGATCTTGGGAACGACTTGCGGAATACCGATGCCCATGGCTTCGAATTGACAAAGACCAAACCCCTCGCCTTCGGCCGCTGTAATTCCTACATCACTCATCGCATAAAGTTCATTAATCATCTCGTCTGTGTAGGTTAAGGAAGTCTTGGTAATAAGGAGTTTTTGAATGTGAAATTGAGGATTCACCTTGAGACGTTCCAGTTCGCGCACGTAGATCTCTTGAATCGGGTACCCTCCCTGTTCCCCCGCGTCACACACCGCCATCAAGGCCAGCGGTTTCGCCGGGTGACGGGCGACAAGTTCGGCAAAGGCCATCACCACAATGTCGTGGCGTTTTCGCGGTGTGTTTCGATTCAGGTTCAAGAAAAGAAAGACTTGATCTGGAAGTCCGTGCTTCTTCCGCATCGCGATGCGATCCATCGGTTTGAACTGGACGGGATCAAAGCCGTGGCGGAGTACGTGGATCGGCTTCTGGATGCCCTGTGCTGCCAACACCTCCTTCCAGTAGTGGGTGAAGGCGATATATTGATGGGCGTCCTTGTCGATGCGGGCGAGAAGTTCGGGTCGCTGGATCGTGAAGACCTGGTCCAGATAGATCATGAGTTTGTAGGTACGTTCGGGGGCTGGAATGCCTTTTTCAAGGGCGTCCAGGAAGCGACAAATAACGCCGGCGTCGTTGTAAATCAGGACAATGTCGGGCTTCACCTGCTGGACGTAGCCGGACAGTTGGCTGAATCCGAATCCCATCTCCTTTTCCGCTGTGCCGGCCTTTTCCTTTGCCACGGGGTCGTATACGTCGACGCCGGTGGGGTACGTGCGGTACCCTGGAGGCGGGTCCAAGAATTTTTGGAAGCCGAAATGGAAGAGGGCAAATTGCGGGTGTTTCGCCAGTTCTTGAAGGACGTGATACACGACCTTGCTGTAGCCAGTGGTCTGGTGGGCATGGGTGGCGACAAGAAGGACCTTGATTTTTTTCTTCTGAGCTGGGACTTTGCTGGGTAATATCAGCCCTGACTCCGCGATCAGGGACTCGAGCGTTTGAAAGGTGTATTCGCCCATTAGGGGGGTAACGAACTCTACCTTTAGATTGGTATAAAGGGTAAGGGGCGTTGTAAAGGTACTGGAACCATAGAGTCCACAGTGATGGTAAATCCTCTTATGAAGCGTGGGAAACGTGAGAAACAGAAGCGAAAGGCTAAGATTCCCAAGGGCTTGCGGGAACAGGTATGGCGGACCTACAACGGAACAAACGGAGTGGCCAAGTGTTTCGTGACGTGGTGTACAAACCGCGTTACGACCTTTGATTACGAGGTGGGGCACAATGTGCCTGAATCAAAAGGGGGTGCTACAGACATTGCCAATTTGCGTCCCATCTGTGGACGCTGTAATCGCTCGATGGGGAATACCTACACGATCGATCAATGGAATGCGATGTCTACTGTGCCTACTGTTTCTGCTGTTTCTGCTGTTTCTTGTTGTGTATGTTTTTAGTTCTTTCTCGTCGTTCTTTTCCTTTTTGATCTAGTTTGCTTCGACTTTCTTTGCTTTCTTTGCTTTCTTGTAAGTGCCATATGTCTAGAACCTCCCCTTGCGTTGTTCTCTGCTTGTTGTTCGGTTACTATATCATCATAGCGGTTGGCCAACCCTCCTCGAACGACTCGTCGTGCCAACTCTTCTATTTGTCGATTAGATGGAGCGCGTCGGTTTTGATCTACAAAGGGTGCGCGACAAACTGGGCATAATAAATCCTGAAATCTTCGAATACAAACGCGACAGAACGTATGATTACATGGGAGCGTGACTGGATCTCGAATCTGATTGTTTTCTTGTGTTGTATATACCTCTGAACAAATTGGGCAGTCTAATCGAATATTTGCGGCTCTTGATTCCCGTATGGCGGCTCTTGCATCTTGCTCCAGAACGCGTGGCACTGCTACACCTGGATTTGGCTCATGACGGAATGCCTCTAAGAGACGACGTCGCTCTAGTTCATCTGCTGCGTCTTGTGCTGCTTGTCGTCGACGGGCATCCTGTTCATCTGCTGCCACTAGTTGTGCCACCCGTGCCAAGTTCGCTGCTAATCCATCGTTGTCTGCCGCGTTGCCCACTGCGTGTCCCACTGCTTGTCCCACTGCTTGTCCCACTGCTTGTCCCACTGCTTGTCCCACTGCTTGACCCGCTACGTTACCCGCTACGTTACCCGCTACGTTACCCGCTACGTTACCCGCTGCTAATTGCTGTGCAAAGGCAATATTTTCTGCTTCCTGGACTCTCCGCAACTGTTCCGCTGCTTCTTCTTCTGCCTGAAATCTCAGTGCCATGGCTACATTTCTTGCTTCCTGCTCTCTCCGCACCCGTGCTGCTTCTGCCACCCGTGCTGCCTCTGCCACCCGTGCTGCCTCTGCCACCCGTGCTGCCTCTGCCACCCGTGCCGCCTCCTGTGCCCGCTGTTGCTCTCTCAGCAACGGTGCTCCTGCTGCTTCTTCTTCTGCCTGAAATTCTAGTGCCAAGGCTGCATTTGCTGCTTCCTGCTCTCTCCGTACCCGTGCTGCCTCTGCTTCCTCTTCAGCTCTAAGTCTCCTTGCATACTCATAATTCCCTACGATTTGTACCACCGGTGCCACCTGTCGTGCTGGAGGCGCACCCTGTCCAGCTGGGGCCACACCCTGTCGTGCTGGAGGCGCACCCTGTCGTGCTGGAGGCGCACCCTGTCGAGCTGGGGCCGCACCCTGTCGTGCTGGAGGCGCACCCTGTCCAGCTGGGGCCACACCCTGTCGTGCTGGAGGCGCACCCTGTCGTGCTGGAGGCGCACCCTGTCGTGCTGGAGGCGCACCCTGTCGTGGCGGTTCTGGCTCTACTACCCGACGCCTCCGTAAGTCTTCGGCCAACACTCGTCCTTGTGCTTGTGCTTCCTGTATATTCCGTTCTGCGGCTGCTTGTCGTGCCCTAAGGGCAGCTTGTGTGTTTTGTTGTGCCCGTGGTGCTTCCGGAATGCCATTAAAAATACAATAAGTCGCTGTTGCTACAACTCCAATAAGCATTGGAGTGTAATAGATCAAGAGTTCAAAAAATCCACCAGACTGTAAGGGTGGGGTTTCATCAGAAGGTACGTGGCAAACAATGGATGATTCTAATTCGGCATCCAACATCTCCTTTACAAACGGTAAGATCTCTGGTGCTAAGAGATCAGCCAACTGGGGCGACTCCTTTCTCAAGGCCTTTACTGACTTTGTCCAATTTTCTGGGTTACACAAGGACGTATCCAACCAGGGTCGAATAGACTGCCTTAGCGTTTCAACCTCTGCGGAATCAAACTCGGAGATCGTGGATGGATCCAGAGGACCTTCCAAAATCCGGAGGATCGTTTTCTTGGAAGGTTCGCCAGACCGTGCTAGACCAAGAATCTCGAGAGACTCCTTCATCTTGGTAAAAAATATATGCTTGTCCGGAAACGATGCTACCAGGTCTCTGAGCAACACTGATAGCTGGTTGGTGTTACGTACTACCATCTACCTGAGGAGTTGTTTTTATTTACCATGACAGCCGGTGTATCCATCTGTCATGGGGTTTTGGATCGTGGAATTGTCTTTTAGACCAATAAATTGGGCTTATGAAGAAGTCAGTGACCCTATCTGTGACGTGTGTTTCTATGACGCAAGGCCCCGCGAATCGGTCGTCTGCGGGTCTGGGATCTACGTCTGCGCGTATGTCTATGACCTCCACCAGCAGCACCTGGAGGAGGGGCTGGCATTAGACGACGTTCATAATCAATTATAGTATATCCAGCGTGTAAAAATCGAAACGCAAAACCATCAAATATTTCTCTACAAGTATGACGTTCCTGAACCCGATATTGCGGATTTATTATACATCCGTCCTGTAATAACATAGAGAGTTGACTCGGATGAATTTTTCCCATACACGTCGCGTCGCCTAAAAAGCATCTACGGGTCTCAACTGGGCTAGCCGCCATGTGATCTAAACAATATAATTGGTTATCTGCGTGTCTGATAATATGAACAACACCGTCACGAGTATATGGATGTGTCAACCGATACACGGGTCTTCCCGCGACGGCTTGATCGGGGATTTCATTCAATGCTTCAACACACTGACTACACTCCCCTCCTGGAACTGTTTCTATGTCGTACCCCAACGGAAGGACTAGCGGGTCTGTGAACGTGGGATCCGCCGCAACACGAGCAGGAATCTCGTAATATTTTCGCTGAAATTGGACGTCAAATCGTCGCGTACGCAAGCACGCGTCAGCCCTTTGTAACATTGCCTGGTTCACGGCTGCACGTTCCCCCGCTTCTGTACAGGCTTGAATAAACGCGTTGTTTTTTTCTATAGGGTCCGGCAATCCATTGACGCACTCGATGATTCCCAAAAGTCGTGCGATCATCACATGACGATTTCCACCGCCACAGTTATCAGGGTCAAACCCAGATCCACCTAATGCTGGAACATCATTCAACCTCGGATCCGTAATAATGTAATGGTGATAACGGTTACACGGAGTTCCACATGTGGAGCATAATTGATTATTGCCTCCTTGTACAAAAAGATATTTTTGGTACAATACATTGTTTCTCAACGGTCTACATTGATGTTCAGATTTATATATACACTGGTTATCATATGCGAAATGAGGGTTTAAGCATATAGGGCACATGAATTTACTATATCCTTGAAACCTGCCTCCTCCGTACTCTGCTGGAATAGGTAATCGAGGTTGATCTTCCAGAATTTGTTGAAATTGTTGGGCACTTGTCCAACCCATATCATCCGAAATTAGAAGACGTTCTGCTGGTTGTTGTAATAGCCGTCTTGCCACACGCTCCTGAAATCCTATCGGATCCGATCGTTGTATGAGAGTTATTGCTTGACGTTTTGTCTCATCCGTGGGTCCGACTTGGTCGATCACCCGTTGTACCTCTGCTTGGTCAACGTCATGAATTCTAGCCTTGAATGTAGTCAAACCTTGTAGAATGTCTCTTAGCATTACATTATGATCTTCCTGATGAAGTATAACGTCTCTATCATCCATTCGCAACAATTCTTGTAAATTATCAAATGCCTCACGAGCACGTCCTTCTTCTTGGGTAAACTCCGCTACCAATCCTGCTGGTTGAACAAATAGTCTCGTCAATGCCTTTGACGTTTCATTCAATATTGGACGAATCTGTGATACGATCTGCTCCAGTTGATTCCGCAAAGGAAGTGCCTGATTCAAGAAACCTTGATTTTGATGCCCACGAACTTGCGTTGCTTCGATTTCTTCGCTCACTATTTTGAAGGCATTAAAGACGCGTTGGTGATGTTCTGTTAAATTCGCATGACTTGCCCTCATAGTCGCAGGAAAGGCTTGTACCCGAGTTCGATAGGCTCGGAAAGCATTTCGTCCCTGTTCTATTTCTACGCGAATGCGACGTCTTATCACATCAGCTCTCTGACGCCTTCCATCTATTTCCTGTTGTACAGCTGCGCGGGAGCGACGTATTTTATCTTGGATGCTTACAACTGCTGCATCAATCACTCTTCGACGTTCTCTCAACTCATTTAATATTTCTGTCGCTCCTTCTAACAAATCCTGTATTATATTCACGTGGGTTTCAAGTTCTCTTCTGGTTGCGCGTTCACGGTCCATATCCCTACGTCGTTCATCTTCAATTTCTGCCAATTCCCGATAAAGTGCTTGTCCACGTTCTAGGATTCTCTCAAACGTGGTCTGGAATTCTGCCAATTGTTCCATCTCTGGGACAATATTTACAGCTTCTCGCATCCTTACGAGATCTTCTGGAACGGTTTCTAAAATTCGTCTAGCATTTTGAACTGCGTCACGTTCATCCCGAAACGCGTTTCCGCGCCCTTCAAGACCTGCTAACCAGGCATTGGCATCACGATACGCTCGCTCCGCATTATTTCTCGCTTCTTCTGTATTTTCAATGGGGTCGCAGGCATTTATTGTTGTTTGAAGCATGCGAGTACACTCTTGTCTCATTCTTCGTTGTTCTTCTATCACCAAAGTGGTGTCTCGTAGCCGTCGCATATCCTCGTCACCTTCCGCATCCATAAATTGGTTGTAGGTCATTCCCGAAAAAATCATTCGATATGCCAATCTCCAATCACGCGTTTTCTGTGCTTCGATTAAAATATAGGCATAATCCGTGAATCGTAAATAACTTGATCTCAAGGCAGGATCTGGTGCACCACGATGTTCCACACGCAAATGGTAATCCAACCCCACAGCGTAGGTGACGAGAGTCGCAAATGTTAATATAGCGGGGATTGTTAACTGATATGCAAACCACGCTGATCCATGACCATCCCAGATACGTTCTGCTACCACTCTTGCGTCTTGACGATCCTTTACTTTATTGTCTTCTACAGCTTTTTTTCCTGCTTCTAGTGCTTCTGCTTGTGCTTCCTTCCATTTTCGTTCGTCGTAAGGTCGACATTTACTTGTTCTGATACTAGGATCCATCTCACATTCTCTTATTGCTGTCTCATCTGGTACATATACTGCTTTCGAATTATATTTTGAATCATAGCGGTTTCGAGCTATAACAGCATATTGGTTATCTACCTCACCTTCGTGAACTGCTTTAAATGCCGTACGTGTATTTTCATAAATTACTGCAAACGCTGCTACTAACGCCAATACGAGAAGTCGAAACCCTCCTTTTTGTGATCCCCCTGCGTTTTGAATCATTGGAACAGATGATACATTTAGTTCCGTCAACGGACGAATAGCTTTGTCAAACGTTGCCTGATCCTTCTTGCTCCAGGAGGAAAAATCAATATCCTTTGGAAGTTGTCGCAAAATGGTTAGTAAGGCGTCTTTCCCGTGTATTCCGGACGTGTCCAACCCCAATTCCTTGAAGGACTTATTAAGTGTGGCAAAGAACGGATCCGAATCCGGAATCTTGTCTAAATCGCGTTCTACAAACGCCACGAGTTCGCCTCTGTCCTGATTTAACAAGGACACGAGTTGGTCCGGGGAGGTGGAAAACGGTACTACTATCTGGCTTTCAGCGTTCATCTAATTCTAATCATCTTTTTATTTCGAATGAATCATTGGAAATAGAAAAAAATCCAAAACCATAGGCCAATCAATACCTCCTATTTTCTTTTTTTTTGTATGTCTTTGTCTTTGTTCGTCGTTTATTACATCTCTTTGTACGTCTTTTTCCACCTTCTGGGGCAAATCGTTTTCCTACAGGTGCTATCGCATACCGTCTATCGCGCACGGACTGATCCGCCAGTGCCAACATGCGGGGGTCCATCGCGGCCCTCTCAGCCGCGTTCGAAGCTCCCGTAATAAAGGCCTGATTCTTTCGAATCGGATCGGGAAGTCCATTCACGTACTGAATGATGCCAAGCATACGGGCAATCATTTCGCGACGACCGCCTCCTGATGGACGACATTCAGGATTGAAGGGACCATGAAAAATCGCTGACAAATTTACGCGAGGCTGTTCTGGAGGCGTGATTTCATAGTGAGTATGATTCGAAGACGCTCTTCCACATGTACTACACAACTCATTTAAGCCTGCGTATTTCAAGGCTAATTCCTGATTCTTAATACTTCTAGGATCACATCGATGTGGAACATACACACATCCGTCATTTCGTTCGAGTCCTGTTACGAGACATATAGGACACATGAATTTAGTATATCCAGCTATACCCACCCCACTAAGTGGATTCTCTAGAATTTGGTTATAGTCAAAGTCTTCCATAATGAGTTGACCGACTTGTGCTATTACCGCGGGTCCCGCAAGGGCCGCCCGAATCGCATCTCGTTCTGCTCTTGCACGGACCCCTTCTGCTTGTCGTCGGGCATTGGCCGCTGCTGCGGCCCGAGGATTGACTTGGTCTCGTCGTACGCGATCGGTACGCACACGTGCTATCTTTTGTTGTACTGACATTCCTTCTATGTTGATCTCCATCGCCATCAATGCCGCGTCCAAGGTGGGTAGATCAAGGGCTAAAGCGTCAATGGGGTCCGAGGGAGGAAACACAACATTCGCCTCGTCGACGTATCGAAGAACTTGATTGTAGATTTGCTGACAAGATTGCCTAGCGTCCCCTGACACGCATCCGGGTTCCAATAAAACGCCGAGTTGTCCCGGGTGAATTTTTCCTCGCGGTCCCGTAAAACATGAAGTTTTGTCAGGACTTTGCCGGCTTATGTGTAAGGTGAGGCAAGGGACGCAAATCAACTCGTCATTCGTGTGGACGTGAATCGGACCTGCGGTTCCGTCAGCTTGGATCGTGGGATGCGAAAACCGAAGAACTCGTTTTGGCTCCAAGCAAACGGAACAATCCCCCTGTAAAATTGCTGGGACCGGGTATCCAGGTGGAAGCGTGGCGATAACCTGTCGATGCCTGTCCTGAGCAGCAGCCATAGCCTCCTCTTGTCTCTGACGGGCCGCGGCGGCCTCCGCCTCTTGTCTCTGACGGGCCGCGGCGGCCTCCGCCTCTTGTCTCTGACGAGCAGCGGCAGCTGCCACCGCCTCTGGACCTAGATTTCGGTGGACGTTCGCACGCCGAACGGCTCGGCCTTGAATCGTGGCAAGTAAATCAGCATTTGTCATGCCTCTAGGATCGATCCCTTGGGCCTCTGCGATAGCATTCATTGTGGCACGATCCATCTCTATAACCTGTTGGGATTTTTTTAAGACCGTGTGTTAGTATTTGAAACTGGCACTTTGTGCCGGTTTCAAAAGGTAGTTGACTAGACACGTAAACATTCAAAACGGGCACCTCTGGTGCCCATTTTTAATGTTTGACGGTCTCGACGTTCTAAATCAGCATTGAACGTCAGGATTTGATCCAAATTTGTTGTCTAGTGATTTCGTAATTTCTTGTTTTTTCTAGAGTTTTTTTGTTTCCGAGTTTGTTTTGTCGTTCGTCTATGGGTTCTTGTACCTATCAGATGTCTTGCCCCTCCACTCGTTGCTTCGATCCGTTGTGCTAATATCTGTCTTGCTACTGCTAACGCTCGTGTTCTTCTCTGTAAGAATTCTTCCAACTCTTGTCTTTGCTGGGGTGGATCCGTCAGACGTGATAGGTATAAATTGGCCGTCTGTTTTGCCAATTTTTGTATATATTCTTTCATTGCTGGGATTGTCATATGACTTAGTAAACTCTCCATTCGCTGGACCAGTGCTTCGTGTTGGGATGCTTCCTCTCGGGTTGCTTCCTCTCGGGCTGCTTCCTCTCGGGCTACTTCCTGTCGGGCTGCTTCCTGTCGGGCTTCTTCCTCTCGGGCTGCTTCCTCTCGGACTGCTTCCTGTCGGGCAACTTCTTGTCGGGCTTCTTCCTGTCGGGCTTCTTCCAGTCGGACTGCTTCTTGTCGGGTTGCTTCTTGTCGTTCTTCTTGGATTTTTCGCCGATATTCTAAGTGTCGTTTGCGAGATTCCTTACGCCATTGGTTCCAATCCATTTCGTTTTCTCGAAGGCCTTCCATTAGATCGTCTCTTACTTTTTCATACTGGTCGCCCATTCCTCCTTGAATAACTTTTCGTGCCAAGTCTTCTATTTGTCGATTGGTTGGACCGTTTCGGTCTTGTTCTACACCAGGTCCACGACATATAGGGCATATTTTAAGGTTTAAATCCATAAGACAAGGACGACAGACGGTATGATTACAACGAAGCGTAACTGGATCACGAATTCTATGGTCGTCTGTTTCTACTGTATACATATCGAAGCAAAGTGGACAACTTAACTCAACATTTAAGGATATTGATTTTTGTATGGCGGCCATTGCCATGCTACGAGACATCTCTAATCTGTTATAATAATTTCATTTGAATCCGGACCTCAGCCTTCTTTCGCGTCCACCAATCCGCCAAAGTTGTGCGATGCTTTTCCATCACTTCGGATTTCTCGGCCAACTTGGGCAACATGTCCGCCGCGATTTGCCAAGACGGAAATCCCAAGAAGGGATGCTTACCAAAGAGGTCCGTCAATTCATCCTTGCCGTGCGCCGACTCGCTCGGCACGTACACGGGAATGGCACCGTGCTCCAAGGCTTCGTAAATCCGGAAAGATTCAAGTGCGCAACTTCCCTTGAAGCACGGCGCAAACTTGGCATTTCGCAACATTTCCGTGTAGGCGGGACCATCAAGAAGAGCCGGAGTCGACCATTCCTGTTTCGTCTTGTCTTCGTACGGGCCGTGAGCTTTGAGAAGGGCAAGGGCCTCCGTACGCCCGGGTCGATCCGCAGATCCGGCAAAGGCCCACAGATGTTTGCGATCCTGAAACGGAGGAGCATCCTTACCAGTGGATTGGCGTCCGTTAGCGTATCCAAGAGGAATGAGACGGACCTTGTCACCGAATCGTGCCAGGTCGGGGCGTGCGTACATGCGCACAACCGACTTGATGGAGGGGTTGGCGTAAAACTCAATATCATCCGTACCAAATTCGTCGCTTGTATGAAGCACCGTAAATTTAGACGCTTGTTGGCCGGCCAGTTTGGCGTAAATCTCAAAGAGCGGACTGATGTTGCGTCCCGGAATGTGCTGATACAGCAACACAGGATTCTTTTCCTTTAGAAAATCGCTCATTTCTCCCAACACAGAGAAGGTGACAGGTGCTTGAAACAGATACGAAAGCCACTCCTTTTCCAACATTCCGTGGGGATTGACATCCTTCATATGAAAGATTCGCATTTCTTCCGATCCTTCGGCATCCGTGCTTTTCACAGGTCGAATATGTAGCAGCACCTTGTTCCAGCGTTCGTGAGGATTCTTGGCGATTTCTTCAAAGAGGAGTTGTTTGTGCTTCAGAATAGATTCATTGTTGTTGAGGATCAGTTGCTCGAGCACCTGGACCTTGGGTTTGTTGGCCTGTACATCGGCATCTTCCGTGGACTGCCAACTCGAAAAGAGAGATCGCAACGTCGTCGCCAAGGCGTCAACCTCCTTCATTGCCACCTGTTTCAAGAACGTGTTCCAAAGGACCGTTCCGTCGTCCGAGATTTCCAAGGTAGGGGCTGACGATGTTGATGTGGAGGTCGTCACAAGGGAAGGAGCAAAGGGTACAGAGGGGGGGGCATCTCCCCCCTTGGCTGCCTGAATCTCAGCCTCTGTAAAGCACTCGACGTTGTTCCACAGATCCGAATCGAAGCCGTCCACACGATTGAAGTTATTGAATTCGGCCATCTGATACTTGGGGTCGTCTTCTTGGTAGCAGGTCGCAAGGGTGGGAGTCGTAAAGTAAATGTTGAGAAAAGCGTCCCCGTGATTAACAATCATGTGGTCTCCGCTTGTAAAGATTCCTCGTTCCTTCACAAGAGCCGACATTTTCTGGGCACCTTGTTGCGTCAACACATACGCGTAGTTACAAAAGTGGAAGTATCGACGAGGAGGTCCTCCATACAACGCATTTTTCGCGACCTTGGCAAAGTGGGGATTCACCGGCTCAATAATGGAAGGAAAGGCGGCCTTGTTGGGTGGTAACACACCTCCAAGATAGACGACGTCCGCATCTGCCGGCATATGGCGAACCGCCTTTTGCCACGTTACTTGCCAATCGGGGACCATCTTGACATCATCTTCCATTATGAGATACGATTTGGCGTGCTTGTCGACCGCCAATTGCTCCCAAAGTTCTAGATGCGACAGGGCACACCCCATCACCGACTTTTTCCACTTGAAATCATTGTTTCGGAAAAGATGGACCAAGGTTTTGTCAAGTTGAAGGGTGCGTCCATCTGTTGCCTCTACCACATAGGTGCGATCCTGAATGGATCCATGAAGAGACCGAAAGCGCTGAAGGCGATCAGGTCTACGCTTCAGATTGATGACGTGGGCTTCCGCGATGCCATCGGCAAACGGCACAATATCCTTGTAGTGTCCTCGGTGAACGTAGAGGGGTTTGCCTGTTTTACGGGCCGCGCGCATAGACCGGTCATTATAGACTTGACGAAGAGGCAGGCGAGAAAGGGCCAAGCGTTGGCTGAGAACGCTGAGAATCGATTGATCGTGACGGTGTCCCATACAGGTCGCCGAGTAAGGCTTCCACTTGTCGCCAACAATCGTGTCACGTTGTGTGCGTGCGATGGCAAGGGCCTCGTCGACTAGGGTATTTGACCTGTGTCCCTTCTTGAACCCGCATCCGCCGGCCCATAGTTGCTGTCCCTTGAGCTCATCGGGGGTGACCTGTAGATTCTTACAAAAGGTTGGATGGCACCATCGGTCGTTCGTCTGTTCCTCGTCTTCGAGAAGGAGGACGCCCTGGGTGTCGATCTGTGTCCAAAGGGGGGCGAGGGGGTTCGCAAACACCGTACCGGCGTCGGTGTACAGAACGCAGGTATCGGGGGCCACGCGATTCAGGGCGTCACGGAGGACCCAGAATTTCCAGGCGAAATGCTGGGGATCCCAAAAGTCGGCCCACGGCACGTCCGAGGTTGTAGGAAGGTCGCGAATCTCGGTGGCACCGGCCTTGGTCAGAATGTCGCGGATTTGGATGGGCACATCGGGCCACACGTAGATAATCTTGGGAATCTCCTTATCAAAAGCCCCCAGGGAGGCGATGGCGTTGATGGCTGCCTCTGCGTACTTTGCGTTGGCTGCCGTCACGTAGGTGCGCTTGGTGGGAAGAAAGGTCTGTGTTGCTGTAGCAGTCGCTGTAGCAGTCGCTGTAGCAGTCGCTGTAGCAGTCGCTGTAGCAGTCGCTGTAGCAGTCGCTGTAGCAGTCGCTGTAGCAAGTGGTGCGGGAGGGGAGTTTACAGACGTCAGAACGACGGGTGCGATCGTTGAGACCACGGAAGATAGGGGTTCAAACCGAGACCCAAAGGTCTCGGCACTGTCCCATGAGTCGATCTTGATGGGGGTCGCGGTCACCTTTTGGAAAATACGATTCGCCATATCCACCATGGTACGCTGGCACCACAACTTCTTGAATTCGGACAGTGCTGGCACGGAGGCCATTGCGCGCCAGGCCTCGGGATCCCCGGCGACCTTGGACACAAGGTCTATGAGTCCTTTAGCGTCCGAGACCTGATTTGCGTTGATAAACCCCTTGGAGTCGAAATCACGGTCCACAAAGGGATCGCCCCAGTAAATGGGCACACACCCTGCGACCTTGGCGTGAAACAACTTTTCTGTTGTGTAGCCCGGAGCCGACGAGTTTTCGAACGTCAGGGCGAACTTGTAGTTCTTGTAAAAGGCGACCTTGGCGAGTTCGCCTCCTCCGCCTCCAAGGCCTGCGGGAATGGGGCCACCCGGTAAGTTACAAAACAGGCGTCCCCCCGAATCGACACCTCGCCACTTGTCCAAGATTTGAAAGGCCGCATTGCGATTTTGATTATTTGGGTTGGTGGCCACAAAGGCGCAAAACTTGGTCTTCTTGTCCAGGTCCGGTACCGTCATTGCGTCTTTGAGACTCACAGGCCTTGGGTTGACAAGCTTGTCCACGTCGGCACCGAACCAGTTGATTTCCGTCACCCACAGCGGAAGGCGCAAATAGTCCTGCGTCGTCTCGTAGTTGAACCCAATGTTGAGAAAGGTATCAGTATTCTTCTTGGCAGGAAGATTCTCGCCTGTGAAAAACACCTTGGCGACGCCCGGATAGCGTGCTTCTCCACCGTTGCTATAGGGGCCATAAAACACAAGGTTGGGATCGCCTTCGTCGTGAATAACGCGAATTCCGTTTTGCTGGCCGACCCACGTCAACAACAGTAGGAAAAAGTTGTACCGGGGCTGAAACTGGTCCCACATTTCGCAAAAGGCGATGCGGAGTTCCTTCACCGACGACTTGACGGGGAGTGTCAATGGTTTGGCGATGGCCATGGGTTTCTTTAAGGCGTCTCCGTACGCGGTGCTCACCGCCTGAGGCGAAAACTTGGATCGAAGCACGGCCTTGCGAATTGCCGTTGCCTTGGGATCAAAAAATCCTATTCCATTTGTGTAATCGGTCTTACACTGTTTCCAGGCAGCGGTCGCCTGCTGAATCTGATTGAGGTCATAATAGTATGGAGAGCCACAGGACTGAAGAATGGAACAGTTGTGAATCGCGGGAATGCCCATATACAAGGCGTCCAAGAGGAAGGATTTAAGAGGACGAAATCGCTGGTGGGCAATGAAGATGGTTTTTTCGCGACGTAGATCGGGAAGCCGTACACGAGGCACCATGTTACCACTGATGTCGGGTAGCAACAGGTTCTTGACAATATTGCTCTTGAAAAACTCACTCTTATAAGTATTTTCACCATTGTGAACCGTACAACGAATTGCGTCTCCGCTGACGCGAATATTGCTGACAATGTTGAGCGGAATCACACAGTGGCTCGTATTACTAAAGTTGCTCTCGACAACACGAGCACACCAAGACAACGTGGGAGGACTTCCCGCAGGAATCATGGTTTCTACGCGTTTCGCCGAATCCGCCCACTC
>Ga0114962_10002599_pt1 | contig 14928 bp, 9 predicted proteins | sample C_130820_MF_Meta_FD_87017 | JGI IMG/M metagenome (GOLD analysis project Ga0114962, IMG submission 87017) | Freshwater microbial communities from Lake Croche, Canada to study carbon cycling - C_130820_MF_MetaG | ecosystem: Environmental > Aquatic > Freshwater > Lake | place: Lake Croche, Canada...
ACATGTAGTAGCAGAACAAGTACCAATAGATACTGAATTTGCGTGTTGAACTGTTTTACCAGCATTAGTACCGATTGCAATAGAATATGTATGTTGTCTATCACTAGCAGTACAATAACCAATTGCGACTGAATTAGTTCCTTGATAATTATTACCGGATCTATATCCAATTGCTACAGCATTTTCTGCTTGACCACCAGTAGCAACACATACATAATATGAACCACTACATCCAAACCAATTTGAACTCATAGTGTAAAGTCCAGAGCAATTAACTTTACCTGTAATGTAAGTATTTCTGCTCAAATCACCGTTTGCATTATAGATGTATATTCTACTACCAGTACTACAATAATTCTGCAAAGCAGTATTAAAATATGAAATTGATGGAGCATCATTCAATTGAGCTTGATTATTATTATTGGTGAAATTAAATGAATAACAGTAAGTATTATCACCGTTACCAGCATAAGCACCAACTGCTACTGATTGGCTTCCTTGTCCATATTGACCTGCTCTACTTCCCAAAGCAACTGAACAGCATTGTTGAGTAAATTGACCAGCGCTTGATCCAATAGCGACTGAACAACATCTTTGTTCGTATTGACCAGCCTGTGATCCAATGGCCACAGAATCACAACATTGTCTGTATTGACCAGCATAAGCTCCAATTGCTACAGAACAACAAGATTGTTTACATTGACCAGCACAAATTCCAATTGCTACAGAACAAGAAGATTGACAATTTTGACCAGCATTATAACCAATGGCAACTGAAGCATAACATTGACAATTTTGACCAGCATTATAACCAATGGCAACTGTGGCATAACATTGACAACATTGTCCAGCGTATCTACCAATTGCAACTGCATTTTGTCCTTGGTGATATTTACCAGCCCACTCACCAATAGCGACTGCTGAATAACCTTGATTGCATTGTGCAGCTTCACCACCGATGGCAACTGCCCATGTTCCTTGACAAGTTTGACCGGATTGTCTACCTACAGCAACAGAGTATTCACCTTGGCAAGTTTGACCAGATTGTGATCCAACTGCTACAGATCCAGTTTGTTGACAACATTGTCCTGCATAATTACCGATTGCAATTGCATTTTGAAATTGTCCACCAGAAGCAGCAGAATAACCAATTGCAACTCTACCTGTGTTTGCATTAGTCTCATCTAAACTAAAACCAAATGCAACTGAATCAATACCACTTCTCAGATGTGCGCCGTTAACTGAATCTACCCAGTCACCGTTGGTACCACAAACATACCAAGAGTAAGAACCGTTAGAAGAACCTGTAACTGCTGCAGCTGGACCGTATGTAACTTCACCAGATGTAGGATTATAGTAAGCAATGTTACCAGTAGAACCTTGTTGTAAGAACTTGATGTAAACATTGGCAGAACCAGCAGAATCAGTAATGCTTGTACCGTTAGCCAGTATCAAGTCATGAACTTGTAATGAAGCATACTGAGCATTCGCTGTGACAATGTTAAAATTGCCGTCTTGTGGATTACCTGTATACTCATTGAACAAATGATATCGTTTGTCAGCATCGCCAGCGTGACGAATCAAACCTGTATAAACATTGGCTGCACCGTTGTTATATTGACCAGCAAAACCAATATCAAGTGAATCACCAACTGTATTGTTGTTGGCCAAGAAGATAATAGGTTCTTCAGCAATCAAATTAACTGTATCAATGTACGTTGATGTACCTTGAACAATCAAATTTCCAGAAATTGTCAACTGACCATCAATAGTCTGGTTCTGTGAACCATAACCATTGGCAGTAATCATGTTCTCTTGAGTAGTACCAATGTTAATGTAACCATCATTGGTAGAATTACCTATAAAGAGTGTATCTGAAGCGTATGACCAGGCGAGTTCACCTGATCTTAATATACCTGGTGTACCGTTCGCCGTGGAACGTTTAATTAGAATGTTTGTATTGGCGGCCATTAAAGGTTTCTCCTGTTGTAATTATTATGACGAGAACTATTGAAGTATTTATAAAAAATGATCCGTTGATTTAGAATATTCCAGCATCAATGATAGCATCAATCTTGTCCACATGTAGTGTACTTTCGCTTGGTACAAAAGTAAAATGACTGTTAGCTGCTAAAATGCCAGAATTATTATATTGAACTTGATATGTTTGACCAGCTGCTGTTGCAGTTCCTGTTGGTCCCGGTGGTCCGGCAGGTCCAGTTGGGCCTGCAGGACCCACACAACCTTGTGGCCCAACACAACCTGTTAGACCAGTTGGACCTGGACTTCCTGTTGGTCCCGTAAATCCTTGTGGACCTCTAGCGCCTGGAGCTCCTGCGGGTCCTGATGGTCCAGTAGTACCTGTTGCTCCGGGTGGTCCTGAGCAACCTTGTGGCCCAATACAACCTGTGGGTCCTGTTGGTCCCGCTGGACCTACAGGTCCTGTTGGTCCCGTGTAGCCTTGAGGTCCACGTGAGCCTGGAGGTCCTGCTAAACCTTGTGGACCTTGTGGTCCAGCTGGTCCTTGTGGTCCTGTAGCAAGACAATTGATTGTGTTTGCAAAATTAAAAGCACCTTGTGCTAAGTAGTATGCGGTATTTGCTTCATTGTAAGCATTATTGGCTTGTTCATAGGCCGCATTAGCAAATGGTCCTGATTGGACACCACCATAAGAAATAGTTCTTACATAATTTGATGTGCCTGTGCCTTTAATGACACTTACAACTGTTGGATTTAATATATTGGCCATTGATTACCTTGTAACAGATGGAGAGACATCAATAACACCTTCTAATACTCTCACAACATTACCATAATCATCTGAAAGAACTGTGTCATAAACATAACGACCAGGAACTAAATTGGCTGAAGTGTTTGCGGGTAAAGACAGAGTGACTGTACCTGATGGTACATCAACACTTGTGGAAAAAGAAATTACTCCATTAGAGGAGTAATAAGACTTACGCATTTGACTGGTAGCCAAGAAATTGGTCAGATTATAATTATTACCATAGATATCATCCAAAACTATGGATACAAGGAATGTAGTACCTTGTTCAAGCAATAAATTTTGATAAGCTGACGCCATGATATCCTCTAATAATTATTATTCTAGGATATTTATGCCGAACTGAAATCGCCTTTTTGGATTTTTGATTACCGTCCGGACTTTTTAGGGGCTCCGAAAGGATTTTGAAATTTCCAAAGTTAAGTAGATTTGGCTGTGTTCGCTTGAATCCATAGTTCAAGTGCATCTCTTGTCCATTGAATTTTGTGTTCTTCTGTGATTTCACTAACGTGTGTGTAGTTATCTGTATCATTAGGTGGTATTAGATGTACAGTATGTCGGTCTCCAGTATCTGTTTTGATAACTGTAAGTACCATAGTTCCACCTGCATCAGCTAAGTTTACATTCGGATGTTCATTAAAAATTGGTTTATTATTGGCATCATTTCCAATCTCCATAAAAGGTATGACGGCTGAATTTACTATTGTAATTGTTTTTGGTTGTTCGGTCATTTTTTACCGTTTCCTATAGTCATCTGTTCCCATTGAGTTTGCCAATGCATCAATCCTTTTTCTATCATACTCATGTCCATAGGTAGTCCCATAGCTTCATATCTTCTAATGCCTTTGTAAAATACGACAATAGATGGTATGGCTGGAGGTGCAAACAAAGGAATATCATCTATTTCAACAGTCCAAAATTCATAATCTAAGAATTTAGATTCAATTTCAGAAAGATATTTAATCATAGATTCACATTTTGGACAATCACTATTCATCAAAATGACAGATATCAATTTATTATCTTGAAATCCTTCCAAATCATACTGTAAATTTTCCAATTCAACTTTTTTCATTTTATCACCTTTTAATTTTCAAGTACCTGAAGCTGCAGATTTATAACAACATCTTACTGTAACCCATACCCAACCATATCCATTAGGACAACCACCAAGTTGATTGCTTTGAGATGTGGCCACTTCATCAAGTGTACTACCATCATACTGAGTATAATTCTTAGACATTACATAAGTCCACCAAACATTATATCTAGTTGTACCATAAGTAAATAAATCTCCGCTTCTTAAACCATTTGCATATTCATCTTGAACACCCCAAGCATTTCCACCATCATAAGCGTGTGATAGAGCTCCAAAAGCATAAGTACTAGCATTAGCATTATACAAATCTGCCCAAGTGTGGCCAACATAATCGGTATAATAAGCATTATCATTATACATATACTGTAATGATGTCGATACACCGCCATCAACCCAACCAGTTCCACAGCCCACAGCAGTATATCCTGCATATCCAATATAACTATTGTCAGAAAAACAAAGACCCTGACCTCCACTCGTTCTGGCAAAAGTTCCCGTTCTATCGTTTCTTAATCTTCCTTGAGCGTCAACCCATACGGCTTTAGGAAAATGTTCTCCATCAGCGTGTAATGCATTATATCCTATAGATCCACCATCATAAATTTGCAATCCATCATAGTATTGTTCTTGTGTAGTTGTTACACCAGAAACTTCTTTTACATGATAATATACCAATTTTTTTTCTAGGTCTGAATTGTCTGGAAGAAATAGTGTATAACCTGTATTATTTACTATTTTTATTCCTCTATAAAAATAAGTTGATCCTCTACCAGGCCATGAACTATATATAGTTTTAATAAGAAAACTACCTTTATAAGTATCCCATGCATTTCCTGTTAAACCGGAAATAGCTCTAAAGCCGGATTCTAATTCTAATTTGTAAACGGTATATCTATCTACTTGTGCTGTTTGTGGACCTGGACCCCATTCAATCACGGTGGCCTGAGCATTAGAAAGTTGCATCTTAGTTACCTATTTTAGAAAGTAAAAACTGAACTTGTTCTTTCAATTGATTAATTTCTTCTTGTTGTTTCTGTATTCTATGTGTTAGGTGTGAAACAATAGGTAGTGGATTGATACTCATCGTACCTTCTTTACTTGATGATACAGCCGAAGGTAAAACCTTTTGAACTTCTTGAGCAATAAAACCGTCATCGGAATTTCCAGTTTTTAACCATTCAAAAGATACTGGTATCAATTGGTCAACAACATCAAAAGTTAATGATTGTATATTTTTCTTTAATGTTTTGTCGGAAGTATAGTAGAAAGCACCAGCATACACAGCTGTAAATGTTGGAGAGTTACTACTGCCCACATTTTGATTGATTGTATATGCTGTGATATTACTTGCTGTACTGGCAGAACCAGCTGAACCTGATATATTGATTCCATAAGTTCCACCATCATTATAAACAATAGATGGTTTACTTGAAACATTACCCCATGCCACAGAACCTGCAGCACCACTAATGTCACCAGATATCTTTGAACCAGCCAAAGAAGTAATCCAACTTGGATTGCTGTATGAACCTGATGTATATACACCACTTGTTACCGTGCCAGCGTTACCATCAATAGAAACACCCGATAATGTTTGAGAAGCACTTGAACGATTGAGAGCTACCGATGTAGTACCAACATATAACGTTGAGTTACCTAAAACACCTGTTGGTATAGTACCAGATAAATTACCAGCAGTCAAGTTGGTCAAATTGGCACCACTTACAGTACCAAAACTACCACTCCAAGTACCGGATGAAATTGTACCAACAGAAGTTAGACTCGAAGTTACAACTGTTGGATTTAAAACTGTTGATGTGAGCGTTTGAGCATTGGCAGTAGCCGTACCAGTTCCACCAAGAGAAATAGATGTGCCGTTAACGGTAATTGAAGTGTTACTCAAAGCACTATTAGGAATACTACTGAAATTAGTTCCAGCCAATGTTGCAGCCGCACCAATAGCAACGTTTTGTGGTGTATTGATTGTTAAAGTATTAGATGTTCCAGTTATTGTAACACCATTTGTACTTGTAAAAGTAATAACACCATTACTTGATATGGCTTGACCTGTGGTGCCATTAAATGTACCTGAACCTGTGTTTGCTTTGTCGTATGCTGATTGAGCCAGAACATTTGCTGAATTGGCCTTATCAAATCCTGCTTGAGCAACTACGTTTGCTGAGTTTGCTTTATCAAATCCAGCTTGTGCTGTTACATTTGCCGTATTGGCTTTGTTGAATGCTGGTGCAACCTGTGGACCTACATTGTTTGCTGAATCGTATGCTGATTGAGCAAATGCTCTGACATTAATAATCGTATTGTTTAGAGTGTTGGCAGCATTAGCTGTTGCTGGCAAACTTGTACTTGTTGATGTTACTGTATCGTTTAGTTGTTGTGTTGTAAGGATTCTGTAAAAAGTACCTGTTGAAACATCATTGATATCCCAATAAGTAGAACCTTCATTCCAACGAATCGTAGCATTTGCACCTGTTATTCCTCTGTTTACAACATAAGCACTAGGTAAAGCAATAGAACTTCCAGCATTAAGTGTGAAAGTATTTGTACTATAAACAGTTGCACCATTGATAACAAAGTTACCACCAACGGTAAATTGTCCGCTTGTTTGTAATGTATTGAAGTAACCTGAAGCTGTATTGGCATCCAATCTTACACTTACATTAGAAGTTGGTGTTGAAATAACTGTATTGGCTTTTATCGTATCAATATATTGTGTACCAGTTACGACCAATATTGGTGTCTGAATGGCTGTATTTGCATAGAAATTCTCAGCATTAGACATAATCGTACTCATGCGAGTATTGGCTATAATGGTATTAGCTGTTACCTGACTCAATAATGATACATTATTTGCATATACTGTTCTTGTTACATACAAAAATTGACTAACATTTGCACTACCCACAACAATGGCATTATTGGAAATTGTTGTTTCTCCAGTAATACTGACTGTATTAGATAGTGTTGTAAATCCAGAAACATTTAAATTGTTGTTGACGTATGTAACACCATTTAAGTTGGACTGGCCAGTAACTGTAAGTGTACCACTAATCGTGGCATTATTAGACACTAGAAGACCTGTACCGGATCCTTTAGCTAACAATAGACCACCAACATTGGCTTGACCTGAAGTTACCAAACTCAATACAGTATTCGTAAGATATGTTTGTTGACCAACCACCAAGTTATTTTGAATCGTGACAGATGAACCAACACCTTCAACCAATAATTGACCAGCAACAACAGCATTGTTGGCCACTTGGAGACCTAATACGGGAGCATTTAGATAAAGAGTGCCACTTGGTTTCGTATAGTTATTGGCCGCAAAATCATTATTCTCTCTTAGTAGAGCATTGGTTGTGACTACCCAATCACCAAATGTGTTTGCGTAACTTAAAATAGAAACTGTATTAGCCATCTTTTATTTTCCGATATTTTTGTTTATTTATTCAGCATAGAAATAATTAAATTCAAGGTGTTTTTTATATCTTGAACATCATCCTTTAAAGACTTAACTTCTTCTTCTATACGTTTTTTCTTTCTGTGTTCAAGTAAAGCGGCATAATTGGTATTCAATACCGCCTTACTATTCATATCTTTAACTAAATCTGGATGATCCTGAACTTTGTATAGTTTCTGTTCCATAATATTAAGCAGTTGCAATAGCTCTGAAGTTTTTAATTTGTGGAACAATTGCTGGATTACTTGAGTACATAACTATCTTAACAGCAAAGATGTTATAACTTGTATACAAAGCATTAGTTGTGATATCATTATAGGTAATATCTAATGCTTGATATGTATCAGAAACCCAATCAGTACGGCCAGTATATGGTAAACCATTTCCTGGTAACAATATAGGATCCATCTGAACGTATGGTTGTTCGTCAAAACTATTCAAATCTAAGATACTTATAACTTTATAGTAAACTTCAATCTTTGTTCCTGGTTGGCGGTTGACATCAACAAAGACGGTTAGGCCAGTAGAATCAAAGTTATTATTCAATGTAACACGGCGAGTTATATACCTTGCCGAAGCACCACCATTATAATAACCACCCAAGGATTCCGATACTGTATTGGCTGAATAGTATGGAGTAATAATATTCTTAATCAGAATAGTATTCAATCTCTCCAAATCAATAACAGGAGAAGTCCATCTGTCTGTATTGGTTAATGTTGGCCTGATAATGATGTCACTAGCAGAAGTTTGTTTCTGTCTTGCTGTGAAATTGTAATTTTCATTAGCAAGAAGACTTGTTGGATTAGATTGTATATTAGTTGTCAAATCATGAGTTAATATTTTATAATTAATTGAATCAAGTGAATTGAATGTTAAATCTTGTGTAATTAATTGTGCCAAGTCATAATCAATTTCAGTAGATGCCTTAGACTTAGCGTCAAATGTAACAGTACCACCAGCAAAATCACATATATTCATTATGAAAGCTAACGTTTCACCGCCAGCTGGTGCCCATGTAGATGCATTTTGTGATTTGAATAAAGAACCAAGATAGTTCAATTGTGTAATTACATTTTGCGTACCAAATTCAACTCCACCCAACTTAGAAGCATAAACTGTATACTTATTGGAATCAGTTGCAACCATCAAAGTGTATTGACCTGGTTTCAAGAAGATTGGATAATCGAATGTGAACGTAGTTGGTGCTCCAATAGAAGCATCTAAAACTCCTACTGGAATATTAACATCAACTGGGTTTTTATATACCAATGAACCAGGAACATCATTTACAGCATCTGGATAACCATTAACTGTCGGCCTAATACGAACATTAACTGGTACTGTTGGATCTTTAGATGCAAAGAACAATTTAACTGAAGAAACAAATGCACCATTTGGATACAAATTAGCATTGATAAAGAAGTTCTGTGATAGTGGATCAACACCATCTGAACATGCAGCAGAACCCGCTATATCACCAGCAGCTTGTCCAGCTGCATTTTGTGATGAATTATCACTTATATAAGATGAAGCTAAAGCATCCAAACCTGCAGAATTACCTGCATAAGATTCAACAATAGCTGCTAATGATGCTTGTGCCTCTTCTATACTAGATCCTGCAGCTACTTCATTTGCGACATATAAAGATCCAGCTAGTGCTTCTGTTGCAGTTACTCCACCTTGGCCAACTGTAGCAGAAATAGTATCAACTACAGTATTAAAACCATCATGAATATCTATTAAATCTTGAGCTGTGGGTGTCCAATTGGTATAACCAGCATTTTGTGTATAAGATGTAGTCACATATGCTTGGACATAAGCATATGACGCAGCATTAGGATCTCCATTTGAATCACGGTGATATATCGAATTGATATTTGGATTAAGTGGATCTGATACCCAAGGAATAATTACATGAGCTGCAGGTGTGACAATAGTTGTAGGTGTATAACCACCACCAGTATCTTGAGGATAATAAACTGGTTGATATGTCGAAGGTGTACTAGACCTATTTACAACTTGAGGTTTAGGTGTAACCTTTGGTGGTCGTGTTGAAACCACGGTAGTCTGTGATGTTTGGAGTGTTCCTTTTGATTGGAAAGTTGTCTTAGCATACGCAGAACCAATCAATGGTGTTAAGAAGTTATCAGCAAATTCTACTAGTATAGTTCCTGTTGGCAATCTAACCAATCCATCATTAGGAATTGTTATGCTACCTGAAGCATATCCATTTTCATTTGTTCTTAGACGAGCACCAGGGTATCCAGAAGTGTTTGCTGTCAATATAGTTTGACCAGTATTCGCACCAGTAACTGTGAGTGTTGCAGCCTCTGTGTATCCGGATCCAGTTTTTACAATATCTACAGAAACAATTTTACCACCACTAACGTTTGCTGTGGCTATAACTGGTAATTTACTATTTCCAGTAACTGTAATAATAGATTGGTTGTTACCATCCGTATAACCAGAACCTGCATTGGTGATGTCCACAAAATACAAACCGTCAGATGAACCTTTGTTTGGTGTTACATAAGAATCAATACATACACCATTTGCAAACGTATGTAGATATGTGTAAGGCACCATACCAAACACTTCAAATTGAACAGGTATAGCTCTTGCATATGGAACAACAGAAGTAGAAAGTATTTGTGTCGTGGCTGAAACCTGTATGTTTCCTCCATTAACAACACCACTTAAACCTTGAGATGTAATTGCAGTTGTAATTGCCTGTGTATCTCTTGCTACGGTTGTTTGATCGCTAGTAACAACTGGATTTTCACCAGTCCAATTTATCTGCCAATCATTCCATTGTGTACCATGACCTGTACCATTAACAGCAGCTGTCCATGCAGATTGATCCTCATTAACAATGTTCACATTTGGTTGTGAATTTGTATCATACCAAACATCACTTGATGGTGATAATTTAATATTACCAATAAAGTTGACAACATTAAATGGATTAACATTGATGATTTGTGTGGCCACATTTTGATAAATCATCGTTGATTCACCATAAGAGAATGTAACAATATTGTTATTCAATCTCAATTGATTGTTAACTTTACCTGAAGTTACAAATGTACCTTGATTGGTATCAACAGTATATGAAGATACATTACTTGTAAATGTTGGTCTTGCTAGTTGCTTGGTAAAATCAACAGACATATTATAATCTGGATTTAATACGTCAGCAACACCTTGGCCTTTAAAGTTATCAGTTAAGAAACCATTTTTAAACAATAGATTTAAACCGGTAGCATCAGTTACATCAGAACCAGTTACTTGATTTTCCAATGCTGTCAATGATGTATAGTATTCCAAATTAAAAATTCTCTTGTCCAATACACCAATATCTTTCATCGTATATCTACGTGTGTTGTTTGGTGTAACAAGAATGTCTTCTCGTCTAAAAGTATAGGCCGGGAAATTAACTGTGAACAAAGTCAAAGCTCCAGGTTCATTGGCGGGAGGTGTTGGATTGACATAAGAACTTACGCCACGTAATGTTTTAAACTGTCCGTTTGGATACAAAACAATCTTATCTGTACGGCCTAGGTAATATCCATAGTTTGAAAATACATTTTGGAACGGTGCAGGCAATTGAAACTTATCAAATGTTTTTACACCAACACCATCAGTTCTACGTGGTCTGAAATCCAATACATCTCTAAGTTGGTATGTCTTACCATGTTGTTTCGATGTATAAGATGGTATTGATCCATAATTAATGGTGTATGAATTAACATCAAAGAATCCTGTACCACCAGAGTGTGTGAAGTAGTCGAATACTACAACCACATTACCTTTTGGATCTCCAGAAATATTTGTAATAGTACCGTGGTCGTAGTAAATATCTGTCTGTCCATTGTCTGTTGAATAGTTTACCAAGTTGTTTTCAACCGGAGACCAATATGATATACTTGTATTTGGTTGTTGATTAGAATTGGAACCAGCTATTGAGATATAAACATTAGCGTCATCATATAAAACAGTTTCATTTGTTGCATAAGTTGTACCAGAAGACCAAGTACCCAAATATGGATTTGTGTTGCCTAATTCAAACACACCCCTGAAATTGTAAATGTCCGATTTACCCAAATCAATTTTTGTACTAATGGTGTTTGCAGAAGTCAAAACTCCTTCATTAAGGTTTAAATTTTTACCTTTAATGTTATCGTTGGTAACAGAAATCGTTGCATAAATTGTTCCAGAACCATCAAAACTTCCACCAATATTAATTGTGGCTTGTGGAGTACCGGAGTTATTAATTGTGATACTCACATTGGCTTGATCCATGGGAATAAATTGGCCAGCATCATAATCACCACTACTCGATGTTGTAACAACCGAATAATTAAACAATCGTTCAGCTGAACTAATTGCACCAGATCCACCCACAAACAATTCATTGAGGCCACTACTAAAGATGGTTGTTACACCATTAATAAAGTTTGGTACTGGAAAATGTCTGTGTGTCACATAATTGGATGAAGAAACATTTGCTATGTTATTCTGTGGGAATGGAAATATTAAGAAATCATATCCAGAATCCACAGTTGTAACTGGTGAAATTGTGTTTGCTGAAAATAGTGGATCAGTATAATTACTACCGTCTGGTGTAACTATCGAAACAACATTAGCAAATACATCAGTTGATTGTATATCGAATAAGAAAAGTTTGTAGTGTATATTGGTAGAAGTTCCTGAGTCATATTCAAAATTACGAACATGTGCAGTACCAATTTTTGAAGCAGATGTGGCTGAAGTAGCAACTACATTGTGCAATTCTACTGATGCACCAGTTTGAAAATTAATGATTGATCCGCCTAAATTTTTAACTAATGTATAGTTACCATAATAGGTAACGATATCTTGATTGGTTAAAGATTCAGTATCACGAGCTTTATTTAACAAGAAAGGTGTCTGTGAAATGTGTTCAACAGGTTCACCGTTAAGGTAAACTTTACCTGCACTTATTGAAGAAGTAAATGTGTTAGATGCCGTATAAGAATCAGCAATCAATAAGCTATAAGGATTGACCACAAAGTCACCAGATTGGTCAGATACAGCTTGTGCAATTGCTTTAGAGATTGATGTGAAAGCTGGAACATTATTGATATCTTCAACAATACCAGCATTGATTCTCACTAATTCAATAAATTTGTTTGTTGTTAAGTTGGCAACTGTTTGGTCACTTACATATGGTTTAGCAGTTAAAGCTAAGGTGATGTTATATCTGTCGGCACCTGGAGCTTGATAATTGGATGCACCAATTGCTGGATCCAATAGTGAAGAGTCTGTAATTGCATCAATGATAAATTCTTCAACTTCAAAACCCACCACGACTGATGGATTAGAACTTAATTGGTCGGGTATAATAGTATCTAATTTATTTCTAACAAAATAACCATTGGTAAACCAAACACCTTCGTCAATACCAACTTCCAAACATCTGACAGATACTTCATTTGTAATGGTGACTGTAAGATTGACTACATTAGTTGGTAAACTTTTATCGAGTTGTAGGTTATTTCCATCTATAAGAGATACCACTTTACCAATATATTTAATGGAAGCAATTTTAACCGTGTCACCCACCGAAAGTCCAGCAGTAGATACGTTTAGAATTTTATTTAAATAAGTTCCATTACCCAATCTGGTAATTATGTTAGTTGTTGAAACAACATCAGTAAAACTTGCAGTTACTGTGGAATTAAGTGAAGCTAATGCTAAGATTTTAGTTTCAAAGAAATTTAAAGTTTCACCCGATGAAAATTGTTTATTGTTTGCGATATTAACTGGTTTTGTATTGATATAATAATTATTTGCATCAATACTTATAACTTCAGCAATAAACTTTGATGTAGCACCAACAACAAATAAACCAACATATGAACTAATTTGTGTTTGGGAAGCTGAAGTTAACTTAACTGTTACAACTTTTGTGTCAATGAATATGTTAGCACCAGTAACTTTCGAACCATCTTCATAGATTCCTTTACCAAATTTAGAAATCTGGTCTTGTAAAATGGTTTGTGATTGTGTTAACTCTCTGGCTTGAACGGCAAAACCAGGTTTAAAAAGAATACGGTGAAAATTCTTTGTTGGATCGAAGTCATCATACCAAGGATCCTGATTGAAATTTAAAGACATTTTTTTCCCTTAATAACCTAATACAAATTTAAACTGTTCTATACCGTCAGGACTTCTTTGAATACCATTTCTGTTTTCTATATAGGACAGATATCCAGAATGAATCACAAAGTTTGGAAAACTGTGTGTTAACAATGTTCGTGTTGTTAATGAATTTTTACCATATATGGAAGCATTATCAACAATAGTTCCTGTAGTATTTATTAGTCTAATTATATTTGTTGCTGGATCAAAACTTAATATAGTACCAAAAAAATCTGGATTGTTAATGTCTCCTTGATAAACTATTTCATCATTGACATATACACCAAAACCTGGAGCTACAATTAAATCTGTAGTAGTTTTGTAAATTGCACCGTTGGCTGGTAATGGTGTATTTTCTTCAGTAGTTGGATTTATAACAATACCCAATTGGTGATAGATGATATCGGTTGGAATGATTCCACCTTCATCACCATTAAATTCAACAGAAAACATAATGTTCGATACCCCCAATTCGGAAACTGGATCAATACCGTGGCCACCTACAGGCGAACTTGGAGATATTGCTACGGCACCTGAACCTAAACTTGAAGTAATAGAAACATCCGCATAAGTATCATTTGTGCCTGTATTTAAAACGGTAACATCAGTTATAACCCCATCTGTTACATTACCTTCTGTAATTGATGCAGTAGCACCAGTACCATCACCTGTAATGGTAACTGTGATAGTAGCATTAGCTAAATCATATCCACTTCCTCCATTCATAATATTGATAACGTCAATATTGCCTGCGCCAGCTGAAGTTAGTTTGGGACTAGGTGTATTGCCACCAATTGGTACTGGAAGCCAATCTGCATTCATAAAGGTAATTTTTGTTCCTGTATCTACAGTATACAAATATTTCCACTTATAACCATCAGCAGCTTTATAAATGTTATTGGTACCATAAGAACCTGGTTCGAAATATGGTTCTACGGTTGATGGTTGTCCATTGCTATTCCAAAGACATTTGAAAACTTGGTCGTATTGATTTCTGATGTAAAAGTTATATAACCTATTACCATTACCATCAACCTCAAACATATCTACATCATCTTGGTAGTAATCATATGTTACATCAGTTGTCCAATCGCCTCTAGGCACAACGGGTGATAAGTTTCCTGAAGTGATATTTTTTGCCACAAACATGTTCTTAAATACTTGTTTGATGTATCTTTGGTCTTGTTGTGGTTGTGGGGGATCATTGTCATCTTGCCAAGGATCCACTTTAGATAAGAAACAATATAAAGAAGATAGTGGAGCTGCAAAATCTGGTGGTACATAAACCACAGGTGAAAAATACACCTGTTCAACCGATGAGACTTTGGAGTTATAAGTGAGTATGTTTTTTGTTGCCATGATGTCTATTTATCTATA
>Ga0114962_10002602_pt1 | contig 14917 bp, 12 predicted proteins | sample C_130820_MF_Meta_FD_87017 | JGI IMG/M metagenome (GOLD analysis project Ga0114962, IMG submission 87017) | Freshwater microbial communities from Lake Croche, Canada to study carbon cycling - C_130820_MF_MetaG | ecosystem: Environmental > Aquatic > Freshwater > Lake | place: Lake Croche, Canada...
AAGTGATTTGTATAAAAAGTATATGAAGACTAGGACGAGTACTTTTGAAGAAGACAAGCAATTTATAATTTCACTTTTTACAGATATCATTGTAACGAATGAAAAATTGTACGATTATCTAGAAGATCATAAATTAACTTGGGTTGATGATATTCCTTTAGTAAAAACACAAATTATAAAACAATTAAGTGCTTTAAAATCACCAACAGATGATAGTTTTAGAGTGCCTAAATTGTATAAAGATACTGAGGACAAGGAGTTTGTTTCAAATTTGTTCCGAAAAACAGTTTTAAACGAAGTAGAATTGGCCAAAGAATATATCGATAAAACCCCTAATTGGGATACCGAAAGAATCGCTGAAATTGATACTATTATCTTAAAAATGGCGATATGTGAATTTTTAAAATTCCCTTCGATTCCAGTAAAAGTAACTATTAACGAGTATTTAGAAGTTGCCAAAGAATATTCTACTCCTAAAAGTAGTATTTTTATCAACGGAATTTTAGATAACCTGGTTAAAGAATTTCAAACTACTAATAAGATTCATAAAACGGGCAGAGGTCTACTGTAATTTTTAGTAGAACTATAAATAAAAACAATAATTTTAAATAAAAAACGTATGCAACAAATTCAACAATTTTTACCTTTTATCTTGATGTTCGTAGTCATTTATTTCTTTATGATTAGACCACAACAAAAAAAGGCCAAACAAGAAAAGCAATTCGAAGCTGATTTAAAAGTAGGTGACAGAATTATTACAAAAAGCGGTTTTCACGGTAAAATAGCTGAACTAGCTGAAACTACAGTTGTGATTGAAACCATGTCTGGAAAATTAAAGATAGAGCGTTCTGCTATTTCAATGGAAATGACTGCTGAGTTAGCAAAAAAATAATCTATTCTAGTTTTATAAAAAAGCCTCAAGTTATTGAGGCTTTTTTTGTAGATATACTTTACTTTTTCTTTGCTTTTTTACCAGAGTTTTTTATAGAAGTATCCGAATCTTTATTAGCTACCATTTCAGCAATTTTAATAATTACATCAATAGCTTTTTGCATACTTTCAACAGGTACATACTCGTATTTTCCATGAAAATTATGTCCGCCAGCAAAAATATTAGGGCATGGCAATCCCATGTAGGATAATTTGGAACCATCAGTACCACCACGAATTGGTTTTACGATAGGTTTGATTCCTAAATTTTTCATAGCACGTTCCGCTAAATCGACAATGAACAATACAGGTTCAATTTTTTCTTTCATGTTGTAATACTGATCAGTTATTTCAGTAATAACAATGTCTTCACCAAATTGTTTGGCAAATTTTTTATTGAATTTCTTTGTGATATCGTGAATTAATTCTTTTCGTTTCTTGAATTTTTTTGCATTGTGGTCGCGAATAATCAATTCCAAAACGGTTTCTTCAATGCTTCCGCTCAGGTGATGGACATGAAAAAAACCTTCATATCCATTGGTTTCTTGTGGGATTTCTTTTTTAGGAAGTTCGTTTATGAAATCATTGGCAATGAGCATAGAATTAATCATTGTGCCTTTCGCATACCCTGGATGCACGCTTTTTCCTTTGAAAGTAATCTTGGCTCCAGCGGCATTAAAATTTTCATATTCTAATTCGCCTATTTGGCTTCCGTCCATAGTGTATCCCCAATCGGCTCCAAATTTTTCTACATCAAATAAATCGGCTCCACGACCAATTTCTTCATCGGGAGTAAATCCAACTCTAATTTTACCGTGTTTGATATCTGGATTTTTGATGAGGTATTCCATTGCAGAAACAATTTCTGTTAATCCTGCTTTGTCATCGGCACCAAGAAGTGTAGTTCCATCAGTTGTAATTAATGTCTGTCCTTTGTATTGTAATAAGTCTTTGAAATAACTAGGTGATAAAACAATATTGTGTTCTGCATTCAAAATAATATCTTTCCCATCATAGTTTTCTATAATTTGAGGTTTTACATTGGCTCCTGTAAAATCAGGAGAAGTATCATAATGTGAAACAAAACCTATAGTGGGCACTTCATGTTCAATGTTACTGGGCAAAGTTGCCATAACATAGCCATTTTTGCATTTAGTGACTTCGGTCATCCCTATGTCTTTGAGTTCTTTGACTAATAAATTTGCTAAAACTAATTGTTTTTTGGTGCTTGGAGTGGTTGTAGAATTTGGGTCTGATTCTGTATCTATGGTAACGTAGCTTATAAAGCGGTCAATGATATGCTGCATGGTTTTATCTATTTTAACAAAGATACAAATAGAAAACATTTGTTAATGTTAAGTTTTTAATTATGTTTTTTAAATGGTATAGAGATGAGCATGAAAAAAAAACTCACGCCAAATCGAATATTTTGATGTGAGTGTATTCTTTGATTACAGATGGATAAATGAATGAATTAGTTTTTATAGAATTCCTTAACGTTTGCTAGTATTTGATTTGGGGTCATTTTAGTTGAGGTTTGAACAGATTTCAATTTTCTGTAATCTATAAAATGCTCGTCGTATATTTTTTGTTGCAATTTGGTTTTCGTTTCTGCAGGTCCAAAAATAAAAAGCTCATCTGATTCTTTAACTTGAGACATTACATCTTTAAAAAAGTGATCCATTTGATTCCTCTTTCTTTCTTCAAATTTGGTTTCACTACTGCCATGTCGATCTCCTGAAAAAGTACCTTTGTATCCCTCGTCGTCATGATAGATTTTGTTCTCAATACCAGACTTAATTTCAGTTATATTTTCTTTACCATCAAAAAGCGTAACGATGATTGCTTCAGAAGAATCAATCCATACTCCAGTTTGTTTTTTCCAGTTTTTCATGACTTCTAAAATTTAAATTAAGATTCCGTTCGCTTCCATAAATTTACATAAAAATAGTGAATTGTATGGTCGAAATCCATTTTACTTATTAACTTATTGTTAAGTTTATAAGTCTAATAATCAGTAGTATAAATCTTTAAAGAATATATATTAAATTTGATGTTTTAATGCTAGGGTTACTATAAAATAAGAGTTAGAGATATAATCAGGGCATTTCTTTATAGTTGAAATAAGGAAAGATTCAATTGAACTAAAGATTTTCAATAAAAATAAATACACATAAAAACCATTAAACTACACATAAAGTCTTTTCAGCTATACATTTGATTTTTTGAGCTAAAAATATTTTTAATGTATTAGTAATTATTAACTTTAATAAAAAAATTGAATTATTCCCAAATCTTGTTCAATTGATGATATCTGATTTTAATTTAATAGAGTATTCTCCTTTAGCAACTATTGTGTCTGATAGTAGTGGTGACATAATTTTTATGAATAAGAGTGCTACAGGACTTTTTCAAGAAATTAATTTTCCTGAGGATATCAAAAATGTTTCTTTGCTATTTCCTTCTTTTAATCTTCAAAAACCAAAAAAAAATCAAATTGTAAAAGATAAAAAAGGACATCCAATTGCCCTAGATATAGAAACAGTTAATTATAAAGACAAAAATGAATTTTATTTACTATTTCTTCAAAAAGCAAATCAAAATAAATTTATTGATAAAAAGCAGTATCTAATCCAGCAAAAATATAAAGCATTCGAGGATTTTATAGATTCAATAAAAGAAGGAGTCTTAGTCTTTGATGCAAATGGCAAGCTCCAATTTACAAATAAAAAAGCAAGAAATTTATTAGAAATTGCCAATACAAATAGAAAAAAAATAGAAGTATGGGATTTATTTGATTATTTCACAAACAAGGACAATTGGAAAGAAAACATCAATTCATTATCGGCACAAAAAATAATTAAATTTACTTTCGATAAAAACAATAAATTTTATCAGGCTGAGATCCAAAAAAAGATATACGAAACCCGTAGTTTTTATCTTTTGATTTACAATGATATAACCAAAAAAGTTTCAGATACTAAAATCATAAAGGAGCAGCACAATGAAATTGATTTTTTACATAAAAACTTTCCTGCTGCTTTTTTTCAGTTAAAAGTAACTCCTGACAAGGAAACCTATTTTGAATATATAAGTGAATCTTTTCAGGAAATTTTCGGTTTTGAATTACTCACTTATCAATCAAAATGGGATACCATATTAGTGCTACATCCAGAGGATTTTGATTCGTTTGTTGAGGCTAAAAACAAGGCTATTGAGTATGTTCAAGAATTTAAATATACTGGGAGATTTTTATTGAGTAGTGGAGAAATTATTTGGTTTGATGCCAATGCTATTCCTATTGTAAAGGACGAAGAAATAACATTCAATGGAATTATACAAAACATTACAGAACGTAAAAAAGAAGAAGCTGAGATTAGTAAAAAAAGATATTTCAATGACAGTGTTCTGAACAATATTCCTGCTGATATAGCTTATTTTGATAAAGAACATAATTATTTGTTTATAAATCCTAACGGGGTTTCTGATACGACTACTCGAAATTGGCTTATTGGAAAAAACGATTTTGACTATTGTCAAATGAGAGGGCTAGATACTTCCGTTGCTACCATTAGAAGAGCCTATTTTAACCAGGCTAAAGAAACAAAAAAACAGGTAGATTGGATTGATGAAATCAATAGAAATGGAAAAAAAATATCCATTTTACGAAGATTTCACCCCATTTATATGGAAAATGAGTTTACCAATATGATAGGATATGGAGTAGATGTTTCTGAATTAAAAAATCTTCAGAAAACATTAGACCATACCCAATATCAAAATGAATTAATTCTTAAATCAGCTTTGGATGGTGTGGTAATGATTGACAATAATTGGACCGTTACCTATTGGAATCCTGAGGCTGAAAATATATTTGGTTGGAAAGCTAGTGAAGTGATGGGAAATAATTTATCCCTAATTATTTTTCCAAAAATTGAAAATGTCAATTATGACATTCGTGATTACTTCAAAAAAAACAAAGGTCAAGTAGAGACCAAGAAAACTTTTGAGTTTAACGCCATAACAAAAGAAGATAATGGAATTACAATAGAGTTAACAATTGTTTCCTTGGTAAACGAGGGATTCAATTCTAATTTTGTTGTTTTTATTCGAAACGTCACCACCCAAAAAGAAAAAGAAAAACAAATTCGTTTTCAAAATGAATTATTAGTCAAACAAAATAAAGAACTAGAGCAATTCAATTTCATAACGTCACACGATTTGCAAGAACCTTTATTGACATTAATTGGCTATTCTAATTTACTCAACGACGATTACTCTGACAAACTTGATGACGAAGGAAAATTATTCTTAGAATTCATAAGTAATTCGGCTGGTAGAATGAGAGCCTTAATTTCAGGATTATTAGAATACAATCGTATTATTAAGAATAAAGAGACACTTACATGCGACTTAAATGATTTAATTGTTGAGGTATTAGATGATTTAAATGCAAGCATATTAGAAACTAGAGCTTCAATTATCTATACCAAACTCCCCACTATTAAATGCTATCCTGTTTTTATTAGATTATTACTTCAAAATCTAATAAGTAATGCATTAAAATTTAAAAAGAAAGGGATAAAGCCTAAGATAGTATTATCGGTTAAAGAAACACGACAAAAATGGTTGTTTAGTGTTAAAGATAACGGTATTGGTATAGATGAAAAACATTTTGAACAGATTTTTATTATGTTCAAACGATTAAATAATATTAATGATTACAAAGGCTACGGTATAGGGTTGTCTCATTGTAAAAGAATTGTAGAAATTCATAACGGAGAGATTTGGGTAAACTCAACACCAAATAAGGGATGTACATTTTATTTCACTATTGATAAAAATATTTAAACTATGAACGTAAGTAAAGTACTATTAGTTGATGATGATTTAACGGTTAATTATTTTCATAAAAGACTTTTGCAATCATTTTTTGATAAAGATAAAATAGAGACTTGCATAAATGGAAAGCAAGCTATTGATATGTTGGCTAACATGAAGGAAACACATGATGAAAATGATCATGTTATTATTCTTTTAGATTTGAATATGCCAGTCATGAATGGTTGGGAGTTCTTAGCAGAATTTCATTATCTAAAAGAAGAATTACAATTCAGCTGCACCATTTATATTGTTACTTCTTCATTGAATCCAGAGGATAAAGAAAATTGTATCTCTAATACAGATGTAAAAAAATATTTAAGTAAACCTCTGTCAAAAAATGATATTGAATTATTGTTAGCCTAATAAGATAAATAGTAAATTTTAGATTTAAAACTGAAAATAAATAAATGAGCCTCCACTTTCCTGTGCCCAGTTTAACATCAGGATAAGTACAGACCAAACCATTCCTAACCAAAACCAAGTTAATTTATACGCTACATCCAAAACTTTTGTATTGCGCATGAACCAATGGAAAATCACAATTAATGGAATAATTATAATTACTTTTAATATCGCTGAAGTTGTAAGTAACGCTTTTCCCGCATCAGCAATACAAAACATAGATTGTAACAATTGCCATGATTTTCCAAAAGTATCCGAGCGGAAAAACACCCAAGTGATATTAATTAACATAAAAGTTAGCAAAGCATAGAAAAAACCAATCCAAGGATGACGTAGTACTTCAGCAGCATCTGATGGTTCTTTATGAATATGCAATGCCATGCGTCTGTCTTTTAAATATCTTTCTACCCATAAATAAAGGCCATGTAAGCCTCCCCAAGCTACAAATGTCCAATTGGCACCGTGCCATAGTCCACCTAATAACATGGTTGCCATTAGAGCAAAATAGGTACGGATTTTACCATGTCGATTTCCTCCTAAAGGAATATACAAATAATCGCGAAGCCAAGAAGATAAGGTTATGTGCCAACGTTTCCAAAAGTCAGAAAAACCAATGGAAGCATAAGGATAATTGAAATTTTGAGGTAAAACAAAACCAAGGCATAAAGCTACTCCAATGGCACAAGTAGAGTAGCCAGCAAAATCTAAGAATATTTGTCCTGAAAAAGCAAATACGCCGATCCAAGCATCTAATGTTGGTAGGATATCTCTCGAGTCAAATACTGAATCTGCTGTTGAAGACAACATGCTATCAGCCAATACCACTTTCATGAATAACCCTAAGGATAACAAAAGTAGTCCATCAAACATTTGTTTTCTAGATGCTGTTCGTGGTGATTCGAATTGAGGAACCAATTGTGGTGGTCTAACAATAGGTCCTGCTACTAAGTGGGGAAAGAATGTAACAAATAAAGAAAAGTCTAACATTGATTTTACTGGCTCACTTCTTTTTTTATACATATCAATAGTATAGCATAAGGTAGTGAAGGTGTAAAATGAAATTCCAGCGGGTAAAATGATATTGGGTTTGGCCGGATGAAAATCAAATCCAATTACGTTTGTTACTACCACAAAATTATCGAGTAAAAATGTACCATATTTGAAAAAACAAAGCATACCTAAATTTCCAATTAGACTGATCACCAGAAGTAGCCTCTTTTTGTGCGGATTATTTTGAGTATACAACGCTCTTCCGACGTAAAAATCAATTACTGTTGACATCCATAATAATAAAATAAATGGCGGATTCCATGCAGCATAAAAGATATAACTACCTAAAAGGAGGTTAATTTTTTTAGCAGTCCATGATAAGGGAAGATTATGCAAAAAGAGCATAAGTATGAAAAAAGCAATAAATGTATAGGAGTTAAATACCATAATTACAGTTTTTAGATAGTATCGTTTTTATTGTTTTGTAATAGTTTCCCATCCCTTTTGTTTCTCTAATATTTTTATAAATTCCTTTGTAAATATACTAGCATCTTTAAGTTTTAAGTGGGAGAATTCAGGACAATCAAAATGATCAATTGCAGGATAATCTTCAAAATGAATCCCAGGACATTGGGTCTCGGCTAATAGTCTATTCCAATATTTTTCTCTTGGGAATACCATTCTTTCCCCTTGTAAATAATCACCACTTGAAGGGGTTCTAACAAATACTATTTGACCACCTCTAGCTCTGATTTTGTTGGTAGCGTTTTTCACTGATGTAAAAATAGAGGTCAACTCTTTTTCAGACATGGGAGGTCCTAGTTTACTCATCTTAGCAAAAAACCGCCAAATGCTTTTCACCTTATTGCGTTGTGCAGTATCAGCTACAAATCTATCAGTCATATACATTTGTCTGTCAAAAGTACATCGTTCAAAATCCATAGGAAATATAGGCATCATAAAAACACCAGGCCTAATTTTTAATTCTAATTGATCTAATTTTGCATTAAGAGAATAATGATCCTTATCTAAAAAAACAAATTGAGATTCTAAAGGATGGTTCAAAATAAAGCTCATTTTTTGAGCAGGAGTTTGCTCATGATAATACTTAAGATTTTTGACTGGGTTTTCTTGATTGGGTGGCGCATTAGAAAAAAATAGACCTTCGGTAACATCAATAATGAGTTTTCCTTTAAAATTGGGGTCATTTGCTAAATCTTCTAAAATTGGTCTAGGACAGCTTCCTTCAATGGCTAATTGTATCGCATGCATGGTAGTTAATTCATTTCATGTAGGTATGTCTAAATCATATTTAATACGTGAAGAGCCTATGAATACAATAGACTTATCTGAGGGTTCATACACCATAGCTCGTTTATTAGACCAAAGTGGAGGACCATCGTCGTAAGAAATGGTAACCCCTTTATTTCTTAGATACATTTCACAACCGATAACCGCAGTTGTTACGAAAACGAGCACAAAGATTGCCGATTTTAAAAGTGATTTTTTTTCCATAGTTTGAAAATGATATGCAACTATTTTTTTACTTCTTTTGGCGTTATACTTCTAATTAGAAAGAATTTAAACTTAAAAAAAATTAATTAAATTTAATTCGGTATCCTATAGAAATTGCAATTGGAAGGAGTTCGTTTTTGAAAGTAATTCCTTTATTATTTTTTAAGTAATCAAAATATTGATCAACTTCTGAATCTCTAATTGGAACCAGAATTGCCAATGACCAGTATCCCATTTTTTTTGAATTTGGATTAAAATCTATTCCCGCACCAACTGTTGGGCCATAAAATAATTTATTATATTCTGTCGCATCTTTTACAACCACAGCAGCATTATAGCCATACATGGCAGTAAGATAAGGGTCTATTTTTGGGAATTCTTTTTTCGTTATTATTCTAAATTTAGCTCCTACATTATAACCAAAACCAGCAAAAGCATACCCAATACCTCCAAATACACCTAACTTAGGGATTGGATAATACAATATATTTGCTCCGATACCACCATAATCAAGTCCCAAGCCTATACCTGCTGAAGTATTTAACTTATTTTGTTTAATTGTTGTAGTACTATCTTGGGAGTGAGCATCTATTGCTATAAAAACACAAAGCATGATGAATAAAACTTTAAATCGTATCATAATTTATTATTGTTTAAGGTTAAATTTAAATAGTAAGGAATCAATTATTTACGACTTTAACAATGATATGTGTTAAATTCAATATTTTTTTGTGATAAAGTCTTTCAAAGATATAAGAAATTAACAAAAAATTAGGAATATCTATTTATTTTTTTGAATTCTTTCCATGGTATTTTCGATTAGAGCAAGGCTTTATTAGTTAAAATCTAGTATAAATTCGTTGAGATAATAAGAAAATTGAATGGATAATTCTACTTTTGTGCTACACAACACAACTATCATGTACAAGTTGCTCATTCGTCCTATACTTTTTTGGTTTGACCCAGAAGAGGTTCATTATTTTACCTTTTCACTGATTCGAATTTTGTCTAGAATACCAGGTTTTCCGGCTATTATTAAGGCTTTGTATGAGGTGAATGATAAACGATTAGAAACTGAAGTTTTTGGTTTGAAATTTAAAAATCCTGTTGGTCTTGCCGCTGGTTTTGACAAAGATGCCAAATTATATAACGAATTATCGAATTTTGGTTTTGGGTACATAGAAATAGGTACATTAACTCCAAAAGGACAGCAAGGTAATCCCAAAAATCGATTGTTTCGATTAAAAGAAGACAGAGCCATAATCAACAGGATGGGTTTTAATAATGGTGGTGTTCAGGTTGCTGTCCAAAGATTGAAACACAACAAAGGAGTTCTGATAGGAGGAAATATAGGGAAGAATAAAATGACTCCAAATGGAGAAGCAGTCACAGATTATGAGATTTGTTTCGATGCACTATACAATTACGTCGATTATTTTGTAGTCAATGTAAGTTCTCCAAATACTCCTAATTTGCGTGCTTTACAGGATAAAGAGCCACTAACACTATTGCTTCAAACTTTGCAAAATAAGAATTGGCTAAAACCAAAATCCAAACCTATTTTATTAAAAATAGCTCCCGATGTATCGGATGAACAATTATTGGACATTATAGATACAGTAAAAGAAACTAAGATAGCAGGAGTAATTGCTACTAATACAACTATTTCGAGAGAAGGATTGAAGTCTGAAAATAAAGTTGAAACAGGTGGTTTATCTGGTAAACCTTTAACCAAACGTTCCACCGAAGTGATTCGATTTTTATCAGAAAAAAGCAACAAGGCATTTCCAATAATTGGTGTTGGTGGTATTCATTCAGCTGAAGACGCCATAGAAAAACTAGAAGCTGGCGCCAGTTTAATTCAGTTATATACCGGTTTTATTTACGAAGGACCAGCATTGGTGAAGGCAATTAATAAGAGAATTTTGGAAAAATTATAAGATAGCATCTTAAAAACAGTACTTAATCCAAATTTTATAAAATCTATTTCTTTAGTTACCTTTGACTAAATTATGAAACCAATAAAAATTATAGAATGTCCACGTGATGCTATGCAAGGCATAAAGTCATTTATTCCTTCGGAAAGGAAGGTGGCTTATATTCAGTCTTTATTACGTGTTGGTTTCGATACAATAGATTTTGGAAGTTTTGTTTCCCCTAAAACGATTCCGCAAATGAAGGATACTGCTGAAGTTTTAAATCAGCTGGACTTATCTCAAACTACAAGCAAATTATTAGTAATTATAGCCAATACTCAAGGAGCGATTCTAGCTTCAGAGCATAAGGCAATTGATTATTTAGGCTTTCCTTTTTCAATTTCAGAGAATTTTCAAATGCGGAATACCCACAAAACCATTGCTCAATCTATAATTACGTTAACTGAAATTCTCGAAATTGCAGATAAGACAAATAAGGCTGTAGTAGCCTATTTGTCTATGGGTTTTGGAAATCCTTATGGTGATCCTTGGAATGTTGAAATTGTAGGGGAGTGGACTGAGAAATTATCAAATATGGGTGTAAAAATCCTTTCTCTTTCCGATACAGTTGGAAGTTCAACACCAGATGTGATCTCTTATTTGTTTTCAAATCTAATTCCAAAATATCCAACCATAGAATTTGGCGCACATCTACATACTACTCCTGATAAATGGTTTGAAAAAGTTGATGCAGCCTATAAATCGGGTTGTTGTCGTTTTGATGGAGCAATTCAGGGTTTTGGAGGGTGCCCAATGGCTACAGATAGTTTAACGGGAAACATGCCTACAGAGAAACTAGTATCTTATTTCGTTACACAAAAGGAAAACACGAATCTCAATCCGTTGAGTTTTGAGAGCAGTTACGATGAAGCAACAAATTTATTTGGAATGTTTCATTAATTGCTGCTTCGTTTAAAAGCTTTGTATATTTCTATCCAAAAAACAGAAACAGCCCCTACCAAAACACTTAATCCAAATAGTCTCATTGATATCATTTCGAACATGAAGAAATGAGAGAATGAAGGAATAAATAACAGCAAACTAGTTATGAATATCGTGATTCCAATGATAATTAATACCAAATTGTTTTTGTATTGTATGGTTCTAAATATAGAATAATAGAAGGAGCGATTGGCGAGGGTCAGAAAGATATTTGAGGCTATTAAAGTTAAAAATACTACTGTTCTTGTAATGCTTTCACTACAGCCTTCAGCAACACAATTGCGATATACAAATAGCAAACCTAAAGTAATAATGAGCCCTTGAATAATACTAATTGTAATTTCTTTTAGATTAAAGAATGTAGTAGTAAGAGGTCTAGGTTTTTGTAACATCAAATTATCTTCCATAGGCTCATTTTCATAAATTATAGAACAAGTAGGCCCCATAATAATCTCCAAGAAAATAATATGAACAGGAGAAAAAATATTTGGATATACCCAACCTAAAGCCAAAGGAATAAATACAACTAAAATAATTGGGATGTGAATGGAAATAATATACTGTATGGCTTTTTTGATATTAATATAAATTTTTCTGCCCATTGCAATAGCATCAGTCATTTTAGCAAAATCATCATCAATAAGAATTAAATTAGCTGCTTGTTTAGCAATTTCTGTTCCCTTTTTTCCCATAGCAATCCCAATATGTGCCGATTTTAATGCTGGTCCGTCATTAACTCCGTCTCCAGTCATAGCCACAATTTGGTTGTTGTCTTTTAGGGCTTTAATAATTCTTAGTTTGGCTTCTGGAAACATACGTGCAAAAATGGTTGTTTCCATTACTTTTGTTTTTAAAGTAGGCTCATCCATTGCCATTAAATCATCCCCATTCAGAATTTTATCTGCATTTTTGAATCCAATTTGCTTGGCAATAGTAGTAGTGGTAGCCGCATTATCGCCTGTAATGATTTTAACTTGAATCCCAGCTTTATAGAAAGTTTCAAAAACGGATTTAATATTTTCTTTTGGAGGGTCATAAAAAGCTACTAATCCTTTAAATTCAAATGAAAACTCCTGTTGTGTTGTAGGATACTTTATTCCAGAAGATTCGGTAACCCCAATTCCGAGCACTCGAAATCCTTTTTTGGATAGATTCTCAGCAGCTACTAAAATTTGTTCAGTTTCTTTTTTGGATAGTTTAGAACAAGCAATTAGAGCTTCTACAGCACCTTTAGCTGAAATGATTTTATCGCCTTTTTGGTTTTCAAAAACATGAGTCATCATGGGTGGTTTTCCACTCAATGGATATTCGTGCACCAATTTGAAATTAGGACGTTCATCTATTGATTCTAATTTTGCATAGGCTTCATGCAACGCTATTTCCATAGCGTCAAACGGAATAGGTTCACTAGCCCACATAGAATAGGAGAGAACTTCTTGCGCTTCGGGATTTAGTTTTTCATTAGTTTCAACAATAGTATTTGATTTAATAAGATACAACTGTGCTAAACTCATTTTATTCTCCGTGATGGTTCCTGTTTTGTCGGTACAAATTACAGTTGCGCTTCCTAAAGTTTCTACTGTTTTAGTATGTTTGGCAATAACTCCCATCTGCATTAGTCGCCAAGCTCCGAGAGCCATGAATGTTGTAAAGGCTACAGGAATTTCTTCAGGGATAATACTCATTGCAAGTGTTAACGCTTTTAGCAAACTGTCTAAAACAATTCGGGAGTTCCAATAATTTACACCCCAAACTATACCAAAAATCACTAATCCGATTAGGGACATTTTCTTTACAAAATTGCCAATCTGAATTTGTAAAGGTGTTCTTTCTTCATCTATGGTATCAATACTTTGTCCAATTTTACCCAATTTTGTTTGATTCCCAATAGCGGTTACTTGACATATAGCTAATCCACTAGCAGCTATGGTGCCTTGAAAAACGGTCTTATCTTCTGACTTTTCATTTTTAAAAACCGTAAGAGATTCTCCAGTTAGGATAGATTCATTTACTGAAAAATCATTAGATTGAATAATAATTCCGTCTGCAGGAATAAAAGTGCCTTCTTCTGTTTGAATACAATCACCTAACACAATTTCCTCACTTGAAATTTCTGCTATCTCTCCATTTCGAATTACTTTACTTTTAGGTTGAGTTAATTTCTCTAAGGCTTCTATAGCATTTTTACTTTTTGATTCTTGATATAAAGAAATTGTGGCTACTAGAGCAATTGCCACAGCCATAAAAATTCCATTGCCATAATCGCCTGTAATGAAATAGATGCTCGTTGCCGTAATCAGAAGTAAGAACATAGGTTCCTTACACATTTCTAAAAGGGAAGCGATTAGGCTATTTTTCTTTTGATGATCTAAAGAATTACGACCATTTTTAGTCCTAGATAGTTCTACTTCGGTATCAGTAAGTCCTTTTATTTGTTCGTTTGCTGAAGCCATAGTGATGAAAGAATTTTATGAATTACATAAAATGATAAAAATTAAATTCATCGAAATAATGATATACTGCAAGTTAATCATTTATAATAAGTTTAAGATGTTATTTAGCGTAAGATTATCTATATTTGCATGCAATTTAACTACAACTACAAATTGCAATGATCGCACACAACACAAAGATTATCGGCGAAGGATTAACGTATGACGATGTACTATTAGTTCCTAACTATTCTAATGTTCTTCCTCGCGAAGTTAGTATTCAATCCAAATTTTCAAGAAACATCACGTTGAATGTTCCTATTGTATCAGCAGCAATGGACACTGTAACTGAAAGTGCTATGGCTATTGCTATGGCGCAAGAAGGAGGCATTGGTGTTTTACACAAAAATATGACCATCGAGCAACAAGCAGCTAAAGTCCGTAAAGTAAAACGGGCTGAATCTGGAATGATTATCGATCCTGTGACTTTACCACTAACATCTACTGTTGCTGACGCTAAAAATGCCATGAAAGAATTTGGCATTGGCGGGATTCCAATTGTGGATGAAAACAGAATCCTTAAAGGAATTGTAACCAATCGTGATTTGCGATTTGAAAGAAATAATGCTAGACCTATTGTTGAGGTAATGACCAGCAAAAATTTAGTTACCGTTGCCGAAGGAACTTCTTTAGAGCAGGCTGAAGTGGTTTTACAAGGTAATAAAATTGAAAAACTTCCTGTTGTTAATGCAAAATATGAATTGGTTGGGCTAATCACTTTTAGAGACATTACCAAACTTACTCAAAAACCCATTGCTAATAAAGATGTTTTTGGGCGTTTGCGAG